>LNAP01000903.1_pt1 | contig 37180 bp, 26 predicted proteins | sample 602601 | NCBI WGS metagenome assembly LNAP01 (sample SAMN02440304, study PRJNA202911) | soil metagenome | biome: Subtropical and temperate rainforests or woodlands; isolation source: soil samples (1 kg each in a 20% v/v slurry with milli Q water) were... ... | reverse complement strand
AAATCGATCCATCAGATATCCTTGAGTGGCGATCCATCTATGAGGTATCCAATGCAAAGGGCACCGATGATGACCATGAATTAATTGCTCACCAAGAATGGTTGTCAACAGTCATCACTCGCATAGTGAATGCTGCGAATCTGCCTGAAGGGGTGGCAGACTCCAAATAATCGTTAATTTTTTCCATCAAAGTGTCAGATGCCATAACGAAAGGGAAATGCGCATCGAATATGTTGAGCTGTCCCTATAACTAAACTAAATAAACGTTTAGTTGAGCTATGACCATTACCGCAACTAGTCCTTAAAAATCCGTTTCCCGCAACCACATTACAGCGCAGACACCATCACCAGCGGCTACCCCTGCAAGCCGGTAAGCAACTCCTGCCCAGGTTTGCATAGTTTTTTTGACGTCGGGCATGGTCACAGCAGCTGTGCTGACCATGACCAAATATCCATCCAACCTCTAAATCTCTTTGGCTCAGATCTACGTCTACTCGCGGGCCATTTCGCAATAGCTGAGGCATACCCTCAGCTCAAGCGAGGCAGTAGACCATTGACAGAGCTGCCCGGCTAACGATAACTTTTTCGGAGCACAGCGCTTCAGTACTCATCACTGAGACTGCTAAACCTTTTGGGTCTAGGTAAAGGGGGTACTCCGCGTAACGCAGCTTTCACATACTCCGCTGCAAGTTCAAGGCTCTCCTGATCTGCTGCGTACGCCGCTTTAATAAGCCTATCCCTAGATCGGCGCTTAATCGCCATTATCTCTTCAAAGCTGGCTTCCTTTGCAGGCTTTTTGTCTTCAATCATATGATGGCTCGCATACCGGTTGAACAAAGACACGACTGATCGTAAAGCAGAATGCCTTGGTATTATAGAGCCTTATGACCTAGACGACGGAATTCAGCGGTAGGGTATGCAGTTGTTCAACACCTGACTTTTTGGAGAGCGTCAAGACCGAAGCCAAAATAACTAGCCTTGATGCACGCGGCGGTCGCTAGTCAGACACGCGGCCTGTCGTGCACCAACATATTGATACGTGTAAACCACGGTCGATCCCGACCACCCTGTAATCAAGGTAGTTGCGGGCAGTAAAAGCTGTACGGTGTTGGCTGAATGAAAATTATTTAGGATTGCTGATTCCCGGGAGTGGCAACCCTTGAAATCCGAGCACCAATAGGTTTCCAGGTATGAAGCTGCTGATCGAAAGTCGATGGGTGCAAGTCTTGTTATGATGGAGCAAGATCACAGTAGATTCTGGACTTCACTTCCAGTTTTCAAATGCCGGGCTCACATTTCCAGTTTCTAAATGTTGAACGTGAGAACTCCGGTTTTTAAATACTTTTATGAGGACACCCAAGTGTTAGAGCCTCTAATGGAGCATCCGTAGACCAGTAAATGTTTAGGAATGCCCAAACCAAGAGAAACAGCGGGCTGAGAACACACCTTGCGAATCGCAGCCAACTGTAGGATTTTAAAGACATTCCAGTTTTCAAATATGGAAACTCCAGTTTTTAGGTGGTTCTCACAGGAGCGCTTCAAAATCTGCGTGCAACCGGGCTAATCTCGAAACATACTGTTACGTGTAATGTATATTATGTTAAACGATGTGTCAGAGCGGAACTTCTACCAAAGGTTCTTTCGAGCTACCACTGCTGTTGTGGCATTTGCCAATAAACCGGACTTTGCCCGTAATTACCAGAATTCAACAAAATCAATCGCATCCGCTCCCTACCTCCTAAGCTCTCGAGCTGGCCCCTGCCCTGATTATCGATTCTTCAGAGTTGAAAACCAGAATCCCAATCGTCGTTTCAATAAAAATCGACTCTTTCCGTTAAAGCGTGCGCTGAGACGGGGAAATGTGATCTTTGTTGTCGGCACTACATGAGTCTATGCTTCCCTCGGAGAATTGGTATCTCCAGCATAATTCTTCAGGCAAACGGTCTTGATCAGATTCGACGAAATTCGTTTGCCTAGGCGATAATACCTCCAGCCCAGTTAAGAACAATTATGGTTTTTTGTGTAGGACTCATCCATGGTTGGGCCTTCGGTTCCTCATCCTTTGTTCCCACCGCTAGGGTTGCTCAACGACCATGCTCATGCTGAGCTGCCCATAAACTTGGAAGTTCGCCGGCGTTTGGAGGCCGTTCCCGAACATTTGGATGCTCTTCGTACTTGGCGAACAGGCATCGAGTTTCTCGTGAAGGAATCTCGGCGGCCTGAATTCCGAGAGAGGCACTACAAGGTGCTTTGTCCGATCGTTGAGTCGATGATGCATTGGAGCTGGTCAATCCGCGGAATAGCCTTGTGTGGCTGGAAAAGCGTCGACGCCAGAGCCTTCATGGAATTTATCGTAAGACCGCCCATTTCTTGGGTAGCAACCCCAGGGTGCAGTCGATACTCCAAAAAGACCAGGGAGAATTTCCCGGACAAGTTTCTAGATCCCAATTGGCGTCCGATCATCAGGAAGACTATCTCTGGCGATGATCCAGGCCTAAGCTCTAAGCATCATCGGAACTGGTTTATTACGCATGGACGTGAGTATTTTGCCTTTATTGCATCTGCGTCCGGCACTGAGGCGGAAAATCCTTTCCGGGATATATCGTCGAAAGACTTTGATGCGCGCCCCGAAAAGAGTCGGGCAATCTTCACGTCGTTACAGCTCAGTGATTTGATTAGGACTGCTGAATCACTCGCGAACTACAGCGAAAAATGGGAGCCGTTGTTGTTCGTCGTCGCCGTGGCAGTACACTCGGACATTCCTTTGCGGGCTCTCGGGGCAACGCAGACCATCAAGCCCACGTTTTCGTATTTCAAGGCCCGAAATCCTGAAACATCTGGTGTAGTCCCCAGTAGGGCAAAAACCAATTGTTCCAATATTTACCTGGCATCACGGCCTAGGCTGTCCGTGGGCCCTGGGCTGTTTCAAAGCCCAGTCTATCCTGGACGGCAGTTTGTGTTAGCCCCTCAGTTCGCACCCTACTTTCACCGCTACGCTCAATTCAGGTATCTGCACGACAGATCGCTGGGCTCTCATAGCTTCGTGATTGCTCTGGGGCATGGCTTGGATGCTTATGCGTACGGTAGTCTCATCGAAAACCTAAGCGAGTTTACCGCCAGAATTCTGAAGGCACTCCGGGCCAGACCTGCATCGGCGAGGAAGCACTGGAAAGGTTCGGACAAACTTGACCCAAACACTTCGCTCACATTTGGTGAATTGCGCGGGTCGGCCAAGCGCGCAGGCCTAACTCCCAAAGCTATTGTCTCGCAGGATGTAGGGAGGGATGCCGATGTTTGGCCAGATATTGGCATTCGCCTTCGCAACGGTCTAAGTTGCAATCACAGCTAGGTGCTGCACTGCTTATCACACGGTGATGACTGAGCAGATCAGGCCATTCAAGGACGCCATGCCTTCTATGTCTAGTGCCTAGATCAAAATCGTCGCTGACGTCACGCCCGTGCTAGCTAAGCGCTCAAACGCTCTGGACATGCCGTGGCTCCGACAGTGCAACCAGTCGCTGTTCATGGGGCGTATTCTCACAATTTTGCCCCTCCGTCGTCTCGTATCGTTTTCTCGCAATCTCTAGGGGGATGAGCTCGAAACTCAATTCGGTGCGGCTGGTCACTCGCCTGTTTGCTGCAGAGGTCGTAACATCTGGTGCATTATCGAGCTCGGCAATGCCTGAGCAATGGATTGCTTGGAAGGAGCTGAAATGACCATCCCCTCGCGAGATGAAATCGTTGGAGCCGCTACTGAAGGCAGACTACTTGATCTGATTTTTAAGCACGGCTGGACGCACGATGGTGCGTCCTATGCTCAAGCCCTGGTCGATGCTCATAAATCAAAGGATGTCGATCTCCGCGCCCTGCTCCCTCTGCCTGAGCCGCCCCGATTCTCGAACAACGAATTGCATCAGGGCATGGATATTCTCTTGCCGGCATTGGGCTCAATCGCAACCAGCGGTGCGGATTTGCTTGAATTGATGGCTGGGGCAATTCCTCACGACGACCCCATGCTCAGCCACTTACCGTACGCTGAAATACTGAAATGGTGCCACACCTCGCCTGATCACCCCGTCGAACTATTACGACAGATTGAGTCGGGCGCCCTGCTCGCTCAAAGGTTCCATTGCTTGCAGGCGTGCCTCAGTACCGGACTGCAGGCAGATGCTGATTTCTACTTGGCAAAGGCCATTGAATTTCTCCAGCACGGTGACGCCCTTCGACGCGCCCAGGCAGCCAGAGCCCTCTGTAATTTGTCTGCTGAAGTACGGGCCACAACTGCTGACCTGGTCGAAACTATCCTAGCCGTGATCGATCGTGAGACCGAGCCTTCGGTACAAGACGCACTCCTCGCCCTGGCACTTGCCTGGCAAAAGGATGCTCCGGTCGAACTGGAACGATCGACGTATAGGCTGATCGAGCGATCCACCTCCCCCGTCACCTTGGCGGCAAAAAAAGCGATTGCCCTTGAGTTGATGGGCACCACAGATGTTTATAGCACTCAAGTTCGTAGCGATCTCCTTGCTCTTCTGTCGTCAGGCCAGCCAGAGGATGAGTTCGTCACGTTGCTGGACATCGTGTTGGCCGGGCTTATCAGGAGAGGTGAGGCATCGGAGGCTCGGGGTGTGGTTGAGAAACTTATCCTCGGCGATCCCGCCGTACCATTTACTCATTTCACTTCCGTTCTGCATGAGCTTGAGAGCGGAGACGCTGCCGTCCTGGACAAGTGGGTGGTGAGCTGGCTTCAGTCTGAGTCACTGGGCTTATCTCTAGCGCTCAGGCGCGGCTTGTTTGCAGCAAGTGAGGGCCGGGTGTTCACGTTCGATTTCAGCCAGGCGCTGGACGTACCGGAAAGCGATTACCTTTTCATCGCACGCAAAGCGCTTGGCACCTTTTTCTCAAAGCCCCTCTTCATTGCCTCCCTGTTAGTGAGCATGATGCGTAACGCCACGGATGCGACCTTGGGTGCGCTGGAGAGCCTGCTGTTCGACCCAGTTCTGATCAACTACTCCGGTTTGCGATCAGATTACCTGGACGAGATAGCCGCAAATCCCACGGATCCGGCTTCGAAGGCAGTCCAGCAAGTATTGCAGGAACTGCTTAAGTACCTGGAAGGCCTTGGCGATGCGCACATCCGCGAGCTGCAGCCTTCGGAGCGTGAGCGTCAGTTGGAGCATCATCGACGTAATGAGCAAATGCAAAATGAGATGGTGGAGGCTCGCAAGTCTTCAATCTTAGCGAGTCTGGTCAGCGAAAAAGTGCTGCTATACGGCGTTGGGATGGCCAGCTGGGTTCCGGAGTTCCCACCTCCACAGGACATGGCTGACAATGAAACGGGGCCAATGCGCCGCATGGAGCAATCGCTCGCCACTATTAAGCATTCGTTCCAGCTACCTCGGCATTCGGTGCTTGAGCCCTCCACGCTAGAACTCCAGATACTCAACTTCTTGCACGAGAAGCGCTCGCAATGAAACTCGTCTTCCGTGAGTACCTGGCCTCGCTCCGCGAGCGCAATGAGCTGGATGTCGTTTTACCCGATTTGTTGAGCGAACTGGGCTACAACGTGATCTCGCGGCCATCAACGGGGCCACGCCAGTTCGGCGTCGACGTCGCCGCCGTAAGCCCCATGGTGGACGGCGAGCAAAAGCTCTACCTTTTCACAATCAAGCAGGGAGACCTGACGCGGGCCGAGTGGGATGCAGTGCCCCAAGGTGTACGAACCTCTATTAACGATATCATCGACGTATACATTCCCAAGCGGATTGCCACCCAGTACGAGTCATTGAAGATCGTAATCTGCCTGTGCTTTGGGGGCAGTGTAAAAGAGGCTGTGAGAGACAATCTAACAGGCTTGATCAGTAGACTTAGTAATGATCGGATTTCCTTTGAGGAGTGGAATGGCGACTATATGGCGGGCTTGCTCGCTGATGGATTGCTACAGCATCAGCATGTGAGCAAGACTCTGCAGTCGCGGTTCCAGAAGTCCATTGCAATGCTCGACGAGCCCGACGTTTCAGTTCAGCATTTCACCGCACTCATCGAAGGGCTCGTGAAGGCCGACAACCTCGACGCTGTGCACCGGCTCGCGACACTACGACAAATGTACATCTGTCTCTCAGTGCTGTTCGTCTGGGCACGCGCGCAGGAGAACCTCGAAGCCCCCTACCGAGCCAGTGAGCTGGTCATTCTGCGTGCATGGGAGCTGGTCAAGGGTGACATCGAAGCTGCATCGATCGGACACAAGCATATTGGGCTGACCTTCGGCGAGCTTCTGGATCTTCACCATAAGATCTGGGCAGAGTTGATGGGAGATAAAATTCTGCCGCTCACAGCAAAACGAGATGCGCTAGCCAGCTCCGTAAACTCCCATAGTGCTGTAGACATCAACCTCAAACTTTTTGAGACCTTGGGGCGTATCGCCGTGAGGGGACTGTGGATTCTCTGGCCCCACCTTGACGGTAATGGGCCGCGAGACCTTAACGCCTCTGAAGTACCGGAGGAGGCCTCCAAGCTCGCTCGTCACATCGCCGAACTCATACAGAATAATCGTGCACTGTTGTCCCCTGTAGCCGACGAGCAAGTCATCGAGATTACTTGCGCCTTGATGTTCCTATCGATGATCAGGGAGTGGCGCAACTATGCGCAGGATTACTGTGATGAGCTTCTGGCGTACTACCACTTCAATTTCACCAGGCATCATCAGTACCCGACCATCCACGGCAGCTATCAGGAGCTGATTTGGCATCCTCAGGCCAGAACTGAAGAGTATCGGGCGCAGCATACGAAGGGCAGCGCTCTCATCCCAGTCATGATGCTCTGGGCCACTTTGGGTGGCGATACGGTGTCCACAGAACGTTTCTCTCGATTCGTACGAAGCGAGATGAAACATTGCAATCAGCAGCTCTGGATGGCCGGGCCTGACACCGAGGCTCTCTTGTATCTCAGTGATCCCTCGCATGGTCTAGCGCTGTGTGACATACCTATCACTGCTGACGGCGAGGCAGCCAGAAGAATATTGGAGAGGGAATGTTCGGGAGATGGGGACTACACGCGCCTTTCCGCTGTTCGCTTAGGACATTGGCCGGTCTTGGTGATGGCGTGCCGTCATAGTCGGCTTCCGCTTCCGCCGCAGCTCTGGTTCCCACTGGTGATCAAGGAAGATGCTCCAAGCATTAGTGCGGATTCCCAGCGGCCTGCTGCCACTACTGTAAGGGCGCAATCGGCATTCTGGTTTTCACGCCGGGCCGGCGCAAACATCGAGTTGGACGGGGAGAAAACGATTCACTTCGTTTCCCTACCGAAATGGGAAAGCGAAACCACGGAGTAACAATCGGCGCTTGAGCTCAGAATCGACGCGGCTCACGATCAATCATTGGCATAAAGTTGGCCACGTAATGCGGCAGCCATGGAGACCTAATGCCGGCGTCATCGAGCTTCATAATCGGAGTCAGGGAGCCGAATGGCTCGACCCTTTCTATGAGCATTTGGGATAGACGCTGATGAGCGAATTTCCAACCTAAGGTGCCTTCACCATGGCTACTTGGATTTCCTGTGATTTGATCCATGCTTCATCTCCTCGGTGGTTTCGAAGGCTTGGCGTGCTCGGCAATTTGCTTCTCGTCTACCCCTGAGGAGACATCGCCACCCTCCTCCAAGCCTGGCGCGTCAATCGCAGGCTTCCGCAGTTGCTCATTCTCTTTCTGTACGGCCGTCAACAGCACCGCGGTTTCTTGCTCACGTAGCTCGGCTACTGCTGTTGCCTTGTGGAGAGCCTTGACCTCTTCGCGCAGAGCTGAGATCTGCTCCATAAGGTGCTCCGCCACCCCAGCGGACTTGGCGTCACCGTGTTGTAGTGCCTGAATTTGGGTGTTGAGAGACTGAACCAAGGCCTCCTGAGTGTGCAGGGCTTTGGTTTGCTGCCTAGCTTCACCGAGCAGGCGTTCATTGTCGCGATTCAGTCGCGTCAAATCGTCCTGTTTCACAGCGATGGTCTCCCGCAGCTTGCGCTGCTCAACTTGCATCTCATGCAGTTGAGACTCGTGCTTGCGTTGATCCTGATCTCGCTGTTCCTTCGCCGCCTCCCGATAGTGCTCGAGCGCTCCACGCGCCTGGACGTGCTTCTCCTCCAGCGATTGGATGTGCTTGTCCTTTTCAGCAACCAGCGACTCAAGGTCGGTACAGCGCTGACTGAGGCCCGCGTTACGGGTCAGCTCAGCCTGGAGTGAGGACTGGGTGGTCGCAAGTTCAGCGTTCTGCGTCTCTATCGCGGCCTGTTGGGTGGCCGAATTACGTTGGGCGGTAGCCAACTCCGATCTGAGCTCGATGATCTGGTTTTCGAGCGCGGCCCGCTGCAGGTCAAAAGCTGCGGTCGCCTGGGAGATTACTTCCTGGCCCTCCTCCATAAGCTGATCCAGCAGCGTTTGCACCATGCCGTTGAGCATGTCGCCCATACGTTCCCGTGATACCACGGGCTCTGGATTGGAGGGCTCAAGCTCTTTCAGGTACCGAGAAATCGTTGTCTTGGAGCCCGTATTTCCGAGTTCTACGCGCACTGCATCGATGCTGGGGTTGGCTCCCCTGGCCAGTAGCGCCTGACGTGCTCTTTGTACAACAGCTTTATTGATTCCGCCTCGAGCCATGGGGTCTCCTACGATTTCGTACTGTGTTACATGTCATGTAAATACATAACATTTTGTGAAAATTTTACGCCATTTGATCTCGATTTACTAGAAGTCCATAATAATGCTTTATGGCTTCTTGACTCTTTGTGGCGCCCGGAAAATCGCCCATTGGCGCATGCAGGCAGAAACGCTCCGATTTTGAAGGCAAAGTACAATGGAAAAGGCAGATCGGTACCTCAGCGCCGGCACCCGGGAGAACACACGAAAAAGCTATCGGGCGGCGATCGAGCACTTCGAGGTGACTTGGGGTGGGTACCTACCTACGACCGGCGCGGGTGTTGTTCGCTACCTGGCGGAGTACGCCGACAAGCTCTCCATCAACACTCTGAAGCAGCGTCTGGCAGCCCTTGCGCAATGGCACATCACTCAAGGTTTCCCTGATCCGACCAAGACGCCTGACGTTCGCCAGATGATCAAAGGCATCAGGGTCGTTCACCCTGCAAAGGTTAAACAGGCCGCACCACTGCTGCTGAAGCATCTGGAGCAAGCGGTCACATGGCTTGAAAGCGAAGCTGCAGTCGCCCTTAAGCGCGGAGATTACAAATCGCTGGTGCGTCACCGTCGCTCGGTGGCGATCATCTTGATTGGATTCTGGCGTGGCTTTCGCGGCGACGAGTTGGCCAGGCTTACGGTGGAGGACACCCAGGCCATAAGCGGTGAAGGCATTACCTTTTTCCTGCCCTACACCAAGGGTGACCGCCAGCATGAAGGAACTTCGTTCCAGACGCCGGCGCTCGCCATGCTCTGCCCAGTGGAGGCCTACATCAACTGGATAACAGTTGCCGGGATCGCGAAAGGCCCAGTGTTCCAGCGGATTGATCGCTGGGGCAATCTGTCAGGTAAAGCCATGCAGCCGCATAGCCTGATCCCCGTGCTGCGCCGCATTTTCAAAGAGGCAGGATTGCCAGCGGAGCTGTATAGCAGCCACTCAATGCGGCGTGGCTTTGCAACCTGGGCGTCCGCCAATGGGTGGGACATCAAAGGGCTGATGAGCTATGTGGGCTGGAAGGACATGAAGTCTGCATTGCGCTACGTGGATGCAAGCATGTCGTTTGGCGGAATCGCTTTGCGCGCGGCCCAGCAAGCGCCCTCCATTGAGAGTAGAAGGATTTCCGGCGATCACCCACGCACTGATTGACTCCTAGGCATGCGAGCCCTACAGGTGATCTGCTCTGCCCCGATCGGCGCCGCACGTCACTAGCCGCCAGTGTTACCTTGCGTGCTATGTCGATGTTGGGGGGGGCGTTTGCAGGGCTGGCAGTTCGAGCCCCAATGGCGCAAATCGATGCGCCCTAAGCTACACAACGTGAAGGCAAGTTAGAGAGGAAGGAGTAACACCATGGCATGGTTTACTGATGATCGTTCGGAGCGGGAGAAAAACAGAGAAAAAGCCTTCATCAAAGCTGTGAACAACCTCAAGACCCTCGCCGTCACTGCGGATGGAGGCATGTCCATTGACCCAATTGAGATCCAGGACAAAGTCATAGCCGCGCGCTTAGGGCTTCGGCATTTCGTCACCCTGAGAAGGGACAAATAATTTCTATGCAAGGTGAAGTACGCTGTCGTGTTTGAGATCCGCAGGCCGAGAGGAACGCATGTCAGATAAAAAAATGCTCACCGCTCGGGAGGTCTACGTAGTGCTGCGCGATGCCCCCACGATTTCACGCTCAATACGCAGAATTACAAACGCCACTTGGGATGAGATCTATTGCGGGCTGATGACCGTTAACGTCGACGACTGGGTGATAACGCTCTACAACGACTGCGGAGAGTTAGACTACTGCGATAGCTGTTACAGCCCCGAAGGCCGAAGGTACGAATTCAGCATCAAGAGATGCATCCGATCCTATCGACCTTCTGACTCCTGCCGAGCATCGCCAGCTCGAGGAACTCCTCCGCCGTATCTGATTTCACCTCAACGTATCACTCGACACTACACGTAGCGAAAACGCTCTGCTGAAAACAGGACTTCACAAAAAGCACAGCTGATTGCACAGAGTGGACTATGGCTATGCTCGGATTTCAGCTGGATGGATGCCTGCCATAGGCCTGCAGCTCATGCTGATTGTCTCCAGAGTATCCAGTTGATCGCGCCCCATGGCCTCCATCAAAGCATTAGCAAGCCAGACGGCGTCAAGCATGCCGAATGAAAAGCCCATGAGGTCGAACACAAGTTCTACTCCTCCTTCGTCAATCGTGTAGATGGCCACCGCTTCAGTCTGTTCCTGCTCCCCTGCCCAGGGCTCGACGACATAGACATCATCTTCTGCTTCGTGACAGTTGAATCTTCCATCCGCACTGTAGCTCCATTCGCCCGACACCCTTTTTCGAAATGTCCTCTCAAGCTTGCTATCGCGTACGGTAGGCGTTGGTACAAATCCTGCCAAATTCCCAACGGTAACGAGCACGGCATCGTATAGACAGCGCGCGATATCTTCAGCTATGGCGTCGGAGAGCCTGATGGGCATGATGTCTAAATTCAGACCGACATAGTAATCCCCCTGCCTGGATACCTTGCACGAATACAGTTCGTCATGTTCCCGCCCGCGCCAGCAAACAAATTCACGCTCCGCAAAAAACGTTGCTGGTCGTACTTCATTTATGCCCACAAATTTCACCAATACGTTGTTCTTAAAAATAACAACGGACGCTGCGCAGGAAAACTTTAGCGACAGGGTGAAATATTCTTGGACGATAGAATTTTAGGCCTCTGAACCAAGCGGCCAGATAGTGGCTTAGGCTCGTGCAGGCTGGTACGGCGTATCGCGAACTCGCTTCGATACGCTAGCTGAAAGCGTCAGCCAGTTTTGTCGCTCACTGGCACTGACTTGGTTCGTGCAGCCTGCTTCGGTGACGTCACGCACCTACCGCTATTGAAAAAAATTTTAGACCGCCCTCAAGTTTTTTTATAACGATCCGTTTTTCATCTGTATACCTTCAGCGAGAAAGCAATTTTGAACCGATCAACAACTGACTTTGCCCAGTCCCTGAGTGGCGCTATAGCGTTTTCTCAAACGATTCAAGGCAACCGGCAGCGGAGAGCGTGGGAGTAACCACATATTGTGCGGGATCATCAAAATTTACGCCGCCAAGGCCAAAACTGTAAACACCATGAAACAGCTAATGATATCAGGTGCCGCCTGTCATATTCCTTCCGCCGTCCAAAATATTACCTACACTAAACTTACAGCCATCTTCCATTAAATCTTTTCATGTTGTGGAGAAGCTATTATGTCATCACCAGAAAAGCCAAGACTCAGCACCCAAAAGCTTGTGGAGCTTTTAGAACCATATAATATAGATCGTAAAATTTACCCTCTGATTGTAGTTGGCATTCGAGGTTACTACAGGGAACAAATGGGAGCCCCAGAGGTAAATGACAGGGGGATATACGACGATGCAATTTTCATCTGTTCGCCTCAAGCAATGGTGGCATACAACGGTAATACTGATCCGTCGAAGTACCGCAAAGGCGAAGGGGATGGCGCTGAAAAAGGAATGGCCTCACTAAATCCTGGAGTGTGGTATGCGCACCGCTTCGACTATCACAAGGGAGAATATCTCGCGCTTTGTCAGCGTGAAGGGAAAGTATCAGTAACTAGAGATGGAGACCCGCCCTATCTAGATACAGGATATTTTGGCATTAACATTCATCGAGGCGGATACAATACAACCTCAAGTGAAGGATGCCAGACCATTCACCCTTCTCAGTGGGATAGCTTCATACAATTAGCTGAAGACCAAGCAAAGCGATACTACTCCAGCTCATGGAAATCTGAAGTCATCCCGTATGTACTGCTGGAACCTGATGCAGTTTTAATTGACGCTTAGAATTTTTGTTAGCAATCTGCGGCTGCCAAAATGCAGCTTGTTGTACTAGGTTCGTACCCTGGAGGAACAATCACACCAAATTTTTCCTAGATGCTACCAGCCGTTTGACCATCCCAACGCCTTGTCGCATTGCATCGTCGGTGTGTAGCAATTTACTCGGTGACGTTCATTACGATCTAGATGATTATGTGGTGCGCGCCACAGTCATTGCTTATGACATGGTATCTGAATCTTGGAGCTATTCGATCATGATCCACCGTGCGAAGGCAGTACGAGGTCACAACAAACCTTAGCCGCAACAATATCTGTCCCCAGGGCGTAACCATGCGCTATACCTGAGCGATAGTAAGGCATAAAGTCACTCGACAGAGTATGCGCACAGTTGCTCACAAGTTAGCTAGCCCGTATTTCTGGCGTTGTTCATTGATGCATTGTTTGACCCCACGAATATCTTCATAGTCCTTATCGAAGTTTCGGCTCAAAGAGATATGCCCAACCTTAGAAAGACTCCCAGTAGCTGCTTCTTGCTTTGTATACTCCCTATCAACTGATGCTCGGACATAATACACCCTAGAGTTAATAATCTGAATATACGCAGCCTGATTAAATGCTACATAAGTATGACAAAGCGCAGAGGTATTACCAGCAGGCCTCAAGTAATTTTCCATGTCTGACACACCAAGCTGACCATCTTTATCGTAAAAGGTAGCCCCCTGCTGCAAGACCTTTTTTGCCTGACCATCATATAAATAGTTTAAAAAATGAGTGTCTTTTTCATTGTTTGGAGTATCAAGCACTTCATCTGCAAGCACTTTAAAGCTAAGCACCTCCATCGGTTCATTTACCGCATAACCAAAACACTGCTCAATACTAGCTGCTGTCAGTGCTCCACGGTGATTGTTTAATAAATAAGCCTCGAGCAGGCGTTGCATATCTGCTTCGTTAAGCCGACTCTGATAGGTTGATTTCAAATACCCGCACTCGTTTTTTATCAGAACCAAATTACCTGCATGGGAGGGTAGCTTTTCTTTGGCCCGGCGTAGCTCCAGGGCTTCTTGCGGTCTAACACCACTGTCCAATGGCTGGGTCATGATTGAAGCAAATCCCTTACTGGAGAATAGGTCATCATTAACGGTCAAGTAGAAATGGAACAACTGATGTTTCGACTGCCCAATATACCCCCACAAAGTCTCCTGAGTAAATTTGTCATTACTCGGCATTTGAAAGGTAATGGAATGGTCGTCCGCCGAACTTGCCGCAGTAGCGAATGCAGCATCTAAGAATGGAGCGACTTCCGCAGCAAGTGGGCGGGCTAACAACTGCCCAGTTACATTGGGCAGTTGAGCACCCACCGCAACAAATTTCTCTAGCGATTTTATATCATCGCGCGACGAATAAATTAAGTTAAACTGATGCTCTCTATTTGCGTTTCTACTTAACTCAAACCCACTGAAATCTTTCTCCTGCCACGTAGCCTTTGTACATTGCTTCGTTTTATCGTCATATTCCAATTTCATGATTGGAACCTTATCCATTGTTAATACCAAAAGAGCTTTATTGTTTTTCCCAATTAAATTTCTGGCCAATGAATTAACATAACTATCCTTGCAAAAACCTTCGATGCCGGCCGTCTTGATCGTGATTTTTTGATATGCCTCATCGTTTATTTCTCTTGGGGCAGACGGCTTTAGATCCAGATTTACCTCTTCGGTTTTATTCCAAAAGGCGGCGCCTGCAATTGTCGGCATTAAACATCCGGCCATCATTACCCAACCCACTAGAATTTTAACCATGCTTCTTATCCTTGCGTGCCTGTCGCGTCAGTAGCGGATTGCCATTAATGGCTATAGACGAGAGATCTCAAAGCTGCAAGTCCGGGCGTGGCAATACGCATTCTCTGCCACGATATCGAACGCTCGCCGCTTTTCCCTTCAGGAAAAATCCAATCGGTTTGGTTTACATTTGTGAGAATAGCCAAGGCATGTCTAGGCTCGGCACTTCATTAAAAGACACCGCCCCGCCGGAAGTCGTTTGTTAGGCCGCGGGAGCCGTAACTGCGACCTGACGCATAAGGAAACGCATAGATAACACCCCTACCCACCTAGCATGTCGAAATGTTGCTCTTCAGAATCATCAGCAAAGCGCTACCCCCCCCCACAGAGAGAGAACGTTCTTGCCCTTGAAATAAACACTGATACCTGAAGCAGGCGATTTTGACACAGGCCACTACGACTACCATTGGCCAGCTAATACGGTTTCGGGCTGGGCGGCTAGCGGTTCTGGCTTTCGTGGTAAGGCCATCCATGCATCCGCCTCCAACAGGAATTGAACCATACGGTGAGCAAGGGTAAGAGCATAAATCTCATACCTTCCGTATAGGCATTACAACTTGCGACCTCGCGGCTTCGATTGGGCTTGCGAAGAAGGGCCTCTCCCCGAGTCTCTGAAGGTAATGCGCAAAAGCTAACGCGCAATGTCGCCGCTGCAACAGATCATGGTTTCAACGATCATGCACTTGTACAACCAGGGCAAAGACAAGACTTATCTGACTGGGGGCTGTCCGACCAAAATTCATGCCGCCGACGCAATGAACATCCTTCGCAGAAATGGGTCGGCGCTATCAGCCTGGGGCCACCTGGTTACTCATTATGCGGGCTGGTGAGAGGCCATGGTTTGGGCGTGCCCCTGGTCGGGGACGGCTGTCGTGAACCAAGCCCTGGCGCGATGCGCCGGTCTTGGCCCTACGGGCTTACATCCGCACGCCTGCGCGCTCCGCTTGCCTGGGCTCCCCCTCGCGTTCAGAGGTCTGTAACGTAATTTCGTGCGCTGTAACGTAAGCAGTGTTACAGAGCACAAAATTACGTTACAGACTGTTGATTGCATGCCTGCTGGAGCTGGGATGTATAACCCGGCATGAGGTTGAGTAAGGCGCATATGTGTTCCTATCCGATCGACGGAGGCTGTCTTTAGCGAACGCCGATCGCGCCCCACTACAGCTTGATCATCTCAAGCTCAATCGACGCCCTTTAGATTTCTGGCATGTTGTTTTCGACATTAAAATCAACAACCACGCCGAGCATCTGCTCGAGCTCTTCTTGCATGTCGGCGATGTCAAACAGCGAAATCAGACCGGCCATTCCCTCTGGGATGGTCGCTAGCAGGTCGAGATCACTTCCCTTCCGATCCTCTCCGCGCGCTGTCGATCCAAAAATCCCGGGCGCCACAAATCCGTATGACTCTATGATCTTTCTGATCTCATCTGCCTTACCTTTAATGGCATCAGATGGCTTCATTTGAGGAGCTCTCGTGTAGTAATGCAGCCAACATAGTTCACCCTGCGTGTGTGGTATTCAGCTTATCAGCGCTGGCACCTCCGTTACTCATACACGAGGAGCGCACGTGCTCAACTGCCAAGGTCACACTAGAGACTGGTCGAAAAAAGCCAGGACATTTTCCACCCCTTCGATGAAGATTCGTTCCATGGTTCATGTGCAACGGAGCGCGGTATGAAAATGTTCGAACGATGCATGGCTCTTTTCTTGAAAGACAAAAGACCAAGCTCAGAGCAAGCGAGAGATCGCGCGTTCATAGCTGCTCTCAACAATCTGAAATCTCTGCGCGTGACACCTGAGGGTGGCATGTCGATTGATCCCGACGAGATTCGAGAAAAAGTAATAGCGAATCGGCAGTCACTCAAACGATTCGTGCGATGACCGTTTGATTCATTTGGTGTGCTGGGCCGAGCCGTTGGCTCGAAGGAGCGATGGCAGGACAGCTTACATCGTGCTCAGCGACCTTATGGTGCATTGCGCAGGGGCCACCAAATTCATACTCGATTTTCAGGCAAAAAAAAGCCCCATTTTTCGATTTGCATCACGATCCGTGCTGGCGTCCCCCAGAGGCTACGACCAGGATTGGCACCGTCTATGCCATTGAGAAAACTGTATATCCATACATGATTTACGTTAAGCGCATATTTCAGGATTAGCCGCAAAAAACGAGCACGGACACTCTCACACAAGCACTCTCATCTCTAATCGTCACATGAGATCGAACACCGCGTTCGTTTCCACCCTAGTCCCCAACATGTCGAGCGGACGCCTCAAGCCAAGACCACGAACTGAAGAATTCATCCATTTCTTCGCAGCGGCGGCACGTTCTCAAATAGGAAACGGGCTTGCTCAAACACAGCTATCAATGCGACCAGACGATCGCTTTTAGCTGTGTTCAAGTGACCTGTTTTCGCCCTACGCGCCAACATTTTGAGAGACATGCAGATCGCCTTGGAGATATCCGCTCGCCGCATCTGCAGTAGGCTCGATACCTGATCAAGTAGCTCAAAAGATAGACCCTCGTGAATGAGGTCATGGAGTCTTGTTCCGCGTGAAGGCAATCCAATGGCTTCCCAAATACTCCCAGAGACTGATGGGCCAGGTTGGTATTCGAAATTCACTTCTCAAATCCATATCTATTCGTGGTGCGAACTCCATGCGGAGTGACAAGCCCCGCTTCGATGCTCGCTTCGTGAGACCAGGAGGATAACAGCACGGCCAACGCGGGCCTCGACATTGGGCGCTGCGGATCTCTTGGGGGATGGGAAAAGGTAATCGCCCTCGGATAGGTGGAGCATGCGGTAGTGAGATTGAAGGTAGGTTGGTTGGTTGAGGCGGTTGGCAGAGCTCTTTGCGGAAAAAGCAGCCTGCGTGGGCAGCCACCCGTCAGTGGCGGAAGCGATCAAGGGTTACGACGCGAACATTTGAGCGGTACTGCGGATGTCTCGGCGCCCCTGAACCGTTCGGCGCCGATCAGCCGTGGACAGTTCTACCAGCCCTATGCGGGCTCAGCAGGAGCCTCTGCATCTTCTTCCTCTTCGCCTGGCACCTTCTCAATTTCGAAGCGGGTATCGAAGCCTGGGTATGCTGCGTTCACATCATCGAGAATGCGGTTGACCAGGTGGACTGCGTCATCTGTGGTGGGCTCCATCATGCGGTGGAACGGCAGCGGAATGCGATGGAACCGATGCAGCGGGTTCAGGCAATGGGTGAAGTTACTGTCCCGCATCGCACCCCACTGGCCATGGACGAAGCCCGAGGCCCAACCGTAGTAACGGTCGTAATCGTCCTTCGTGCCTGACTCCTCTGCCAGCCGGCGAAGGTCTTTCCCGCACCAGTGGCCCAGATCGATCTCCACGTATTCCTGGAAGTAGTCTTCGTTCGCCAAGGCTTCCAGCGTTTCCTGGGTCACGAATCGAGGCTTCTGCCCAGACATCTCCTCGTGCTTCAGGAGGGCTAGCTTGGCCTGGCCGGCACCATAGGAGCGGAATTTCTTCCACATCTCGTCGCTACCACATCGCACCAGGTAGGCCAGGGAAATCCGGCATTCTGTGAGAGAGCGAAGCAGCAGCCTTCCGGTAATCGCTGCGCTCAGCGGGCCCATACTCATCTCGGCCAGGCAGGCTAGAGCGAAGAAACCGAACCCAAAGACGCCGTCGTGTTTCGGATCTAAACCTGTGGTGTTCAAGGACGTGTGCCAGTGCTCAAGTAAAGCTTCTCGCACTCTAGGGAGCACCTGTCGGATATCGCCAAGATCCTGAGTCGTTCTCTCTCTCGATTCGAGTGGTGCGGGTATACAGGCCGTGTGCCGCATCACGTAGTTCCAAAATGAGTCTGGCCATGGACTACGAGCGTCGTCGGCGAAGGTCATTTCCATCGCACGAATGGAAGGTCGTACTGACCGCATATCACCTCTGTTGGGATACTCCGCGATTTCGTACCACTCCTCTTCCGGCATATGGATTTCACCCAATGCCATTCTGAAGAGGATGCTGACCCAGCGGACGTCGGTGGCTTCTTGGGACTGATGGTCAAAGGTGGTCTGCACAGCTTGCCCGAGGGTCTGCCAATCATCCTCATTGGGCTCAACTGCAAGCGCAGCTTTCCACCAGGCAAACCCCGGTAGGTCTTCAAGGAGGAGCAGCGGACGGAGAGCTTGGATCCCTGTATGGCTCTGGCGCACTAAGCCCACAATTCCATCAATAAGCTGACGGGGCTGATTTGGAAGATCGGAATGCCTAAGTGTCCACCCAGTTGCATTTTCCTCTGGGCCTTTCCGGTAGCGCAGACCGATTGATGCGATGTTCCGGAAAAGCTCCAGCGCTTCTGCCCTAGGAATAACGGTGATGACCAAGCAGGCCCAGAGCATCTCTGGAAGGCGGACATTAGACCACGAGGCGAAGCTTATGCCGGGAATTTGCATGAAAGGAGGCACCAGCGCCTTGCCAACCCTTTTGTGGCCAGCAAGCGGCGTTGTGTTCCTGTGACTGCGATGCGGTTTTTTCTTCTTAGACATGAGATCTTCCTCGTTCATGTGATCTCTAACTCTTGCCGATATGCGTCTGCAAACCTAGCTGACCAGCCCTTTGGAGTGCCCAAGCTCAGGACTCGGGGTCAAGCGGCGCCTCTGCTTCCCCCTTGTCGAAATCCTCTTTCCAGTGATGCATTTCAGGCTTGCCGTTTTTGAGCCACATGAATCCTTCGGATCGACGCCAGGATGCATGCCAATTTCCACCACCTGGCCAGGCTCCTCTTTCTGCGACGAAAATCCACACGCATGACAGTCCATCTTCCTTGAGGAAAGCATTGAATAGATTCTGATCGAGGAACGCATGCGAGCCATCATTAGGGCTTCGACCACTTACAAAATAGGGGTTGCCGGAGCTGTCTACGTAAACATTCGGATCATCATGGTGGGGTACTAGGCCAAGCCGGTGAGCTAGCCAAGGTGCAGGGATCAGCGCTTGAGCACCTTCGGGGAGAGAGGCGTCCAAGTGCGACTCCCAGTAATATCGGTAGCAAGGATAGGCAACTTCCACCTCCCCAATATCGTGGAAATCCATGATCGACCATTGTTCTTGATCCCACACAGACCGCCAGGGAGCTTCCAGTAGATAACCGGCGTCGGTAGCGTCACGAGTCGACCAGCGGTCAACATCTATGTCCTTTTTGGCAAGTAGATATTTGATGAGTGTCTTCTCATCCTCTTGCCTCACGATCACTGGCAGCAGGAATCGCCATTCCTGCTTTCTTAGCCCATGTTCGCGTTTGGATTTGTCCTTGTAGTATTCGGACACAGAGCGGTGTTCATGCAGAACCGCCCACCTACGGCCTTCAGAATCCTCCCTGGCAATGAGGCCTTTCATGTCCAGAGAGGGATCTGCCTCGAACGGCCACTTGCCCAACTCGTCTTCTGTGGTCTGGCGCATTGAGATCTCGTACTTCGGGATCGATCTGCCCTGCGTGGACTTCGTGTCGTCGGTTAGCAAAACCGTCGGATCTATGTCCCGTTGGAACCCAATATCAATCGGGCCAGCGTACTGACGCGATCCGTGGGAAGCCCTCTCGTACATCCAGTTGTTATCAGCCAAGCTACAGATAAGCTCATCGAGAGCCATCCACTGATACTTCTTACCTATTCGCTCGCCGGCAGGGCGTTCGCGGCCATGCGTATGGCGGAAGCTTTGATCATGAGGGAACAGCTTGCTTGTCCAGCCGTAGCTGTAGGCTCGCTTGGCAACCCAGCGCTGTACCGCTGTGGTATTTATGTGTGGCAGCTTCTCGGGCCGGGTCGTTGAGACGCCAAAGCGCGGTTTGTATTCCTTTTTGTACCTCAGCTTTTCAGAGCGACTCAGCACAGAGAGCAGCAGAGCTTCACATTGCTTGAAGTGCTCCAGGCTCTCGTCGGGTTCATCGTCGCGGTTACGGTTGAGAAGATTTCGAAAGGGGTTGTGGCTGAACACATGCATCAACCGAAGGATCTCAGTCCTTTCCGCGCAGTGCTTGATCACCTCCTGTTCAAAACGCTCATAGGTCTCAGATGACGTGAACGGCTCAGGCTGCTTCAGGGAAACGTTTAGGAAAGAACCGACTCTAGGTTCTATTTCATAATTTGCAAAGTCGCCGATCCAGCCAGTGCAGGAACGACTTATCTGCGAGTCTCCGGCCTTTTCGGCGACCTTTTTAAGCGCCTCTTCAGTGACGGATAGTCGAATAGCCTTCGTTCCATAAGGAGGACGAGCTTTCTGAACATCAATACCTACAGGTACGCAGCCGTGAAGGTGGGCCAACTCGATGATACCTAGCGCTGAATCCCTCAAGAGTATCGACGGCGGAACGATTTCTCGGTCGAAAACGGATTTGTAGGCGACCTCAGCGAAGGCAGACAACCGTTCTTTGCCTGGATCTACGCAGCAGGCACCGTAAGCGGCGGCATGAAGCCGCTCATGAATGTACAGGTCATCAACGGTGTGGAAATCCTTACACAGCTGTTTGTACAGGCCTGGTTTGCAACGCAGCAGGGAGGCGATGGCCTTTGTCGCTTTGTCTCGTAGTTCCCTGAATGAGCTCGAGGTGATCCAGGTCAAGGTTATTGCGCAGAGGTGCTGAATCTTCGGATCTGTTTGATCGCTCTGTTCATGTGCGCTCCAATCGATTAGACGTCGGACTGTGCTTCCCTCCTCCAGGGAAAGATCGTTAATCTGGCGTGTCCAAAACTCGTCGCGTTCTGCCATCTTCAAACTTAATAGCTTCCGATGCATGAACATTGCATTCCAGGGATGGTCTGCGCTAGCGCTTAACTGAATAACAACGTCGAAATAACCATCGAAGTGTGATCGGAATGCATCATATATTTCTAGGGTGCGCACGCTAAACGCTTGATTGCTTCGCCATTTCAGGCTTTCGATAAATGACTCGCGAAGATCGTAATCATTCGCCCAAATATTTACGTCACCTGGCAAGAGATCTAGAAGCTCTTCGCCAAATCGCTCAGGCAGCTGTATGGCGAGAGCCCCCGCTAATCCGGCCCACTCCCAGTCTAGGCGTTCACTGTCATGAATAAAGCTAAGTGAGCCGCTCTCCAACGCCTCTGAAGGATTATCTATATTTTTCAGTAATACATCGGCCATCAAGTGATCTTGCAGCCGTTGAAAACTGAATCTAACTATGTCTTCCGAGTTGTCGAATAGATCCTCACTGGTTTGAGGGCCTGGGTCGATTCTAAAAAGGCCATTTCGCTGAAGAACGCCCAACCAGTTTGTGTCTGTTGGGGCTGGATGGTCGCAGAATTTACCAGCAACAATTTGAATAGCCTCGTTACGCGGGACGTAGTCTCGGCGCTTGGAAGCCATCTCCAGCGCTATGGCTGAGAGAGCTTGGGTCGTGGGCCTTACAAGATCGTCGGTGCCATCCTGACCAACGCCTAGGTTGCGTGCAATGCTCTTTAGGTAGAAACCAAATACCTGTTTGGTGCCCGTCAAACCTTGCGGGAAAAACTTCTTGTTGTCTCTTTCAAGGGCGATGCACGCACTTCGCAGAAAAAGCGGATTTACAAACTCTGCAGATAGCCATGGGCTGGTTGGCTGGGAAATCCCGCGTTTGCCTAAGTAGATTTTGGCGGCTCTGGACTGCTCTTTTGCTGTCTCGAAACCGCGAACCTCGAATGACGGCAGGTTCGTGAGTAGAGGCTCAGGGATCACAGCCTTCTTGTATTCAGTCCTACAGCTGATCACCAATACTAAATTGCGGTACTTTTGCACCCTGGTGATGAACTCTGCTAATTCACCACGCCAGAGTCTTCGACCGGCTCCTTCGTTGATGGCATCGATCAGAAGTAGGCCTCGTTTTCCTGTAGCTTCAGCGGCAGCGCTTAGAGTTTGCAGGAAGACATCAGCCGTGGTATCGCCCAACTCTAGCCGCGTCGTAATTTGACGCCAGACGTTATCGCTTGTCAGGTGCTGACCCAAAATCAGTATGGCTTTTCTATCTTCTGAAATTGCCTCCTGGGCGATGCTGCCGAGAAGATGAGATTTTCCGGTGCCAGCTTTTCCATACAGGAGAATAGTGCGAGCCTTCTCGCCGGAAAAGTATTGGTTTTCTAGAAGCGAGCTGAGCGCATAGGCCTCATTGCCGATCCGCCCCAGCCTGTATTCTAGGTTGCTAGAATCGTGGTCGTGCTCAGTTTTTGACTTAGGCTTGCCTTCTTGCAGCGTGCGTTTAACGGCGCGGAGCTCATATACGTATTTCGATATGTTGCTTACCCGCTGCAGGCAATCCGCAATTGGCCAAGCGCTCCATGGGTCAGCGTTGATCCTTAAGGCCAGCTCCTCAAGTCTTTGTGCTTCACCTCTGATTTCGTCTGTTATAGGCGTGCTCTCAGCACCTAGTAACCTCTCGATATTTTCCAGGTCGATGGTGTCAATTGTTTTGGCAATGTGTTCATGGATCTCAGCGACGATAGTTTCGTCATGGAGCGCTACTTTGAACAGTCGCTCGATGCTTACTTCAACATGATCCTCAGGATGGTAGCGTTCTTCCAGTGACCTGATGGCAAGATCAATTTTGTCTTGAAACCATCGTGGCGAAAGCTCGATCTCTCCAAACCAAAAACTTCGGAGGCCTTCAGCGCTTGGGTGGATCAAACGGTCAGTGATGTCTGAGGCTGTCCAAGCGATGAAGTTTACGTGTTTATCTTGAGGGACGAGTTTTTCCCACTTTGCCTTATGGGTATCCCAATGCTCCCACCCTGTTTTGCCGCCTCCTTGGCGGCCCGTTTTATGCGTCAGGTCACAAGGTAGGGCGACCACATATGTGGTCAGTAATGGGTGCGATTCGAGAGCACGCTCAACCGAGTCGTCGATATTGGCCCAGTCGATTTCACTGGACTTTAAATAGTATTTCGCTTGGTAACCGACCTCACTCCCATCACTGAGCAACCAGTACGCCTCAATCCCTCCGTCCCCCCCGGCACCTTCTATTCGCCTAAATTCTGCGTCAGCGGCTGGCGGTTCGCGTCTTGCTAGCTGGCAAATGAGCTCCTCAAAGGCGAGGCGCTGTCCTGAATCCATGCCCCTGATGCGTCTGTAATCCATGAGGTGTCCATTGTTAGAACTTTAAGATTTGATAGTCGAATCCCTAGAGATGAGTGTATCCGTTTCGAGGTGCTGGCGGACTCGCCTCTCCTCCCCTCCCTTCCCGATTCGATTCCTATATCGACTCTGGCTCGAGCAGATGAGCTTGTAAGGAGGACAGCGTTCCTCGCTGGCATGGTCGCACCAGAAACCGCTGCATGCTTGAGTGAGCTGCTTGAAGTCACCAACACTCATTACTCAAGCGTGATTGATGGATGCCCTTCTGAACCTAAAGTTCTGGAGCGTGCGTCCATACCCGAGAACCAACACTACACCCTCAGGGTAAGCATCCTGCCAAGTTACGCAGCGAAAAAAACGAGCGGCGGCGATGATGATTTTGAGCCAGTCGGTACGGCTGACTGGTCATGATCCCTGTGTGCACCTGAACGTTATTCTTAAGCGCCTGCCGACGCGGTGCAGCTTTCATCGTTTCAATCCCGCAGGTGGGGCCTTTCCAATTCGGGTGGTTACCGGTTGCATCCGGGTTATACCGGGATTCGCGGCCTCTAGCTCTGGGCCGAAATCCTCCATGCGCACGTCGAAAATTGAAATGGCTATCTGCTCGCTGCCGTGAGAATGGGAAATCAATCGACGGTGCTCTTTATCGTAAGGAGCTTGGGCCGTCGAGCCACCGAACTCGCCGATGTTTGCGATCAGAATATGCTGGTACATGTGGTACCTCAACGCCGCAACCATCCCATCGAACGTCTTCACATCCTTGTTCATGGCCGACACGACATACATGTGGCTTTCATCTCGCAGGTCTGCCGCCAACGCTAAATCTGTTGCGTCGAAACAGATGGATCCGGTCAAGCGGTAGGGCATATCGCCTGAACTCGATGGGTCAGACAGTTCTATCACCACTTGATAAGGCCGCCAGGATTTGATTCCAAGTTCAACTTCCTCAGGCGTGAGGTGGAATTTACCTTGATCGACCTGCACCCAAGAACGACGGTTTGCGCGCCGCTGAGGGACTAACCATCGACCGGTGTTGATTGTTTCGCCTGTTCCTGGCTCCTTCGCGCCAAGTAACCCGTAGAACAGCATCGCACCGGTTGCGTCTGAAAATGCGCGCATAAGGTCTTGATCGTCATCGTGAATGCTTAGCTCGGGAAACACTACCAAATCAAAATGCGGCTTCTGGGAGCGCCCCAGCACGTAGTCCCGTGCGGCTAGATGCTTAGTAGTCAGATGTAGTAACGCAGCAGTATGGTTTCGATGTTTCTCTCTGTAGCCGGGCACCTCAAGACCATCAAGTCCGCTCTCAAAATGTGCATGCATAGGCATCAATCCCTGAACCATCACGACACGTAGACCACGGCTGCGGTTCAGAGGCCACTCGACCGGATAACGGTAGATGGGTAGCCTGCTACTTGCTCCAAAAATAACCGATTGGGCCTTAATACGTTTGGACACGGCGGAGCGGAAATCGCGACGTTTGAGCATAGTTGCAAACTCAGGGTCTTCATCCCCAGCAATGCCTGGCCATTTGAGAAGATGAAGCAGCAGGTTCGAAAACCATGGGGTTATTGCCGCAGTGGTGCCGCCTAAACCTTCGGCGGTATGAAGCATACCCATGCGCCTTTTCTGCCAAGTACTGCGAAGCCCGGAATACCAACCAGAGTCCTCACGGGCTAGCCAATGACGAGCGGTAAAATCTGGTTCGCCCGTAGCTGCTGCACGAAGCAACCGACCAAATGCGTACATCCAAGCATCTTTCGGACGGCACCAAGATGGCGTGTCATAAGTGCCGTCCGTAGTCTTCACATTGATGACTGCACGAGCTTCAAGATGAGCGTCTCTTGGGTTATTGAGCTGAGACCAATCTTTGCTCTGCACCTCGACGTTCAACGGTGTCAGTTGCTCAGGGTCAAATCCCTTGATTGACTCGTCCCGACCAATTGCTCGTGCAAGCACGAGTAGCGCGTTTTCTTGGCTGAAAAGTCCATTAGGGTGCGTAATGACTGTGAGAAGTGGTAGCCATGTCCGAACTGGTGGTAGGTCGAAACTATCCGACCATTTTGCCAACGCATATAGACGCAGATAGCGCGGTGCCCGCGAGATTAGCCCCTGCATTCCAGTGCGACTAGAGCTCAACAGCGCCGCAGATAGATCTGGGGATGTTTGGGCAATAACCTTCCAAGCGTTCGTAACGGCGGCTTTGGGCCTCTCTTCGCTAAACCTAATGAACCACCTTTCGTAGTGAGAGATATCGCCGAGGAGTTGGTGTCCGACGAGCGATACGACAATTTCCTCTAGCGCAGTCACTTCGTTGCCGATTGCCCGGTTCCTTACGAATGCATTAAGCACTCGATAGAACCGTAGTTCCGGCGCATCCCCCGTCAACTTTGCGGTCTTGCGCAGCGAGGCCAAAAGTAGGCTTGCTTGTTGCTGCACATACCAAGGGACGTTCTTCATGCTCAATATACGATTCGCCAGATCCGCCAGGGCGTGCCGATAAGCATCTACGTCGGCCACTTTGAAGGTCGAGTCAAGTTCAGCTTGCCTACCCGTCTCGGTAGCTCCTGCCTTAAACAGATCCGCAAGTACATAGAAGGCAACGCGTCGGCCGAACTCATCCGATGAGGAGGTCTCGATCTTGCTCATCAATGCCTACTCAACGGACTCAAGTAGGTCTGTGCTGGGATAAAGATCTAGTGCGTACCTCAGAACTTGAACCAATGAAGGGTTGACAGCCCATGCTGAAATCAACCGCCGTGCAACGGCTTGATAGTCATGAGTGAGTCCTTCCTTCACATCCTTGGAATTCTTCGCGTCATCGAACTCCGACAGGTCGGTCATGCTTCGCCGCATCCGTAGTGACCGAACAAGCCGATAAGCCGAAAATCTAGTCAACGTGTCGTCACGCACTTCTAACTTCAGCTTAGCTACCGAAGCAAGTCGCAGTGCATCGTTCACCTGAGGCGTACCGGCGTCCTCAATCAGACCAAGCTCGGCCAGGGACAGCAGTCCATTGAGACCTGCCTCTGTTTGCTTTAGAGAGTCCAAGTCAAAGGGCCCGCTCATTTGCTGCTGCAGCGCCTTCATTCGGGCAGCAGTCCCAGACTCACTGCCTACCTCAGCTAACGGCTCAAGCTGAGTTTTCGATGCATTAAGCTGCAAGAAAGCTTTGGGTCTCCCTGCAGGTGTTGTGTGCTTTTTAAGAAGCGTTTGCACCCAATCACTGATTTCGCTGCTTAGTGCAACCGGGTCTACTACCTCATCCACCTTTGTGTCGACCGAGATGACGAGCCTCAGATCGTCAACGTATCGGCAATAGTCATGGACTCGGAAACTTTTTCGTCCGGCTCGTCGGTCGGTAAAACTACCCATCGCACGGTCAAAAGTTAGAAGATAGGCGTTCGCAAAAAAAACGCTCCCCACAAGACCTTGAGGCAAACCCTCGGGCAATGTGTTATCCCTGAAAAGCCCCGACAGTTGTTCGTCTTCCGGGCGCCATTGAAACTTCAGCGCTTCGCGCGCCGTTTCCCAAAAAGGCTCATCGGACTCATACCGCTCATCTCCCGTGTTTTTCACAAACGCCGCATACTCTTCCCGCATCTTCAAAACGAGTAGGTCAATATCTATGTTGTCAAAAAATGAGCGCAGATCGAGGCTGACGATAAATACGTTTTGCTCATCAGCCTCAACAGCCGTTGCTATGGCAATGGGTCGCTCTGCAAAACGCTGATAGTCTTGGAAGTATCGGCTGTACGTGTCGGAATTCCCCCAGGCGAACTTGGCGCTGAGGTGATCACTCGACCAGCTACAGAAGAGACGATTGCCATAGCTGTAAACCTTAGATGCTAATGCCTCCGCTGGTTCTTGCGACGTGTCCCCCTGCGCAGACTCGATGCAGTTTGATAGACACAACATCACTGCAGTAGCGACAGTCTGTTCTCTGATACCAATATGAGCCAACGGTCGCAAGACAGGGGGTTTCCCTTCAGACATTTCTCGCGGGCCCCAGCCTCCCTGATCTTCAGAACGGAAGCACCAAAGACCGTTTTTGGGGGCAGGTACGAGCCACGCTGGCGCTGTGCGATAGCTTCCAGAAGCGATAGAACGAGACCATTTTGACAGGTTTCGGGACAAGCATACCGCTGACGCATCCAGCTCCAGCACATCCGCGTACCAATTATGGCGTCGTATGAAAGTGTGAGTTTTCTTCCAAGCCTGCGCTAGAACAACCTCATCCTGGAGTGCAGAGCCGCGAGGCCATAATCTGTCGTATCGTGAATCCACGAGGCTCATCAATAATCCTTTAAATTGTTATGTGGAGCTGTGGCTCCTGACTTTGAGATTTTGCTCAAAGCCTCTCAACTAGACAAAAAGGGCTTGCCGTTTCCACGACCCTGAAAGAAGCCCCAACACTCCCCGATCTACTGCGAGTCACTTCTCCTTGGCCAATCAAACGGGATGAGTGCATCCTCTGAGAGCTTGTGCCAACGCTTACGCGTGGCGGCGACATACCGATTATCGTCCCCAAAGAATGCGTGCTCGATCAGCAGCACCTGTAAGCCCTTCTGCGCAGCGGTCTCTTTGAACAGGAAGTCCAAATGCCGACGCATGGCTAATACTTCCTCATTCTCACCAATGGTCGACTCATCCTCGCCACGCTGGGGATAGTAGGGTCGGCTGATTTGGTCAAATGCCAGGAACGCAGGAACCGGCGCATTGATCTCTCCAAGGTACTTCTGAAGCGCAAACGACAGCGCGATATGGATGGCCAGGTAATTCTCGTCTGACCCAGCGTCTGGCAACCGTAATACGGCTTGGGAGTGTTCTTCGATGATCGCGACATCCGGAGGCTTGGACGAGAACTCTAACTCAGCGCCAACGCAAACACCGCCCGTTGGTAACTGGGCGAATGCCTCTGACAGGAACCGGGAAACTTTGCGCTCAGCACGGGAGAGCAGTACCTGTTTGGCACCGCTATCAACGAGTCCCTCCAATCCTTGGATTTGTTCTCGCAATACATTTAGGTCAGCGCCAGGCGGTGGCGTTGTCGGATTCATTTCCAAAAATTGAGACACCTTTCCAAGCAAATGGGCTTGGTATTGGGCGAGGCTATCTAGCCGCCTTACTTCGTCACTCTGCCGAATCCAAGTTTTGAGGCGCTCATCGACGTCTTTAAGTGTGAGATTGAGCCTAGCGAGCTCCAGCTGCAAAGAATCCTCATGCTCTACCAGGCGAGGTCGGACATTTTCAACCGCTACGCTCTCCGATCTAACGATATCCATGGAGTGTCGGATAGCCTCAGATATCGCGACACCGCGCTCGCTTGGGGTCTCGCATATAGGACACGCCTGGCCCACTACCTGAAGGTGCTCAGCGATTTTAAGCTTGTCGTACTGGCGCCGGACTGCACCTTCAAAACCCACCATCTCCTGCAGGGCAGTTCGAGTTGCGCGAGACTTACGCCGAGCTTTTTCGATATCGCTGAGCAGACTACGCCGCTGCGCATATAGATTGGCCAACTCACTCTCATTCGGATTCGTAGCAGCGCTCGGCTTGAGCCGCTTGACTCGAACCAGAGCGCCCTGCAACTCACTTTCGGAGACCCCATCTGGAGGGAGGTCGCACAGGCCGAGGCGGTGCGCATCCAGAAGCAATCGCATCGCGTGCTTCTTGTAATCGCTGCCCGCAGCCAGGCGAGTACGTAATTGCCTCTCCTCGCGCTCAAGCTTATTGCGAAGGTCGCGTAGTCGCCGCTCCTGGAGCACATTGTCTTCCGTCACAACGCCCAGAAAATAGGGCATCGTTTCGATGATGGCCGGTGCCTCAGTGGCCTGATCAAGCCCATGAAGGAGCGCCGTTTCGTTATAGATCACGTCTTTCGGGACAAACATGTAGGCCGTCGCATGGCGCACCGTTGGACGCCATTTCCGGGAGGTCTTGTCATCGGAGACATCCGGTACCCCGCCAATGCCGAACGCGCGCTCGATATAAGACTTACCTGCTTCGAGCGTTGTGGCGCCTTCAAACTGGTCTACAGCGTTCGGAATGGGGAGATTACGCCCATTACTGACGAACATCCGCGTACTGGTTCCTTTGCCCACGGGCGGAATGAGCCGACCGGTGATCATTTGAGCCTCACCCAGTACCCACTTCACACCCACCGCAAGGCTGTGACGCTTAACATGAGCTGCGAGCTCACATTTGCTGGAGCCAAGGCAATAGTCGATCGCCTTGATCAATGTCGACTTACCTGTACCGGATGCCCCGGTGAAAATATTGACCTCTCCTGGCTTCAGGTCGAGGATGCGAACACGCCCGCCTTCGCCAATAAAGAAGATGTCTGAAATGTTCCAACGGCTCATAACTCCAGGCCCATCATGTCGAATACCGTCCTTGTCGAACCTGCCAAGGCCAGCCAGCAGCCCAGGCGTTCAATGTGTTTGAAAGTTTGCTGGGTGTTTTCGCCAAGCTGTTTCGTGAGGCCTTTCGGCACGCCAGAGGCACCAAGGACTAATCGGCCTTCGGCATTGATCACCAGGAGGTGGCTGAAGCAGGCAAACCGGATGGCCTCCGTCACGATATCCAATGAGCCATTCACGCGACCAGCGAGCCGGATCTGAATGACCGGGCTACGATGAAGCCACTCCAGGAGGCCTGTACGGCTGTTGGTACGGTCGAACGTGGTTGCGAGATCACCAGACAACGCCAGAGGCAGGGCTGCGTAACACAAAGCGATGTCCGGATCGGTGTCGCATTGGGAACGATAGGCGCCCACAAATGTGGCCAGTAGCGCGGCGCAATAAGCCGGATTGGTTTCGGCAAAAATGTCATGGGCGATGACCATGCTCTAGTCCTTGAGAAGCTTGCGATAGTCCGCGTGCCATCCAACCTGAAGGTCGATGGCCAGTACCTGAAAGGTGCCTCGAACGTAGTAGTGTCCCTGCCAACTGGGGGCGATGGGCTCAACTTGATTGGGGGCAAATTCGTGAGTCCAGCGCAGAAGCTCCAGCCCCTTGGCTTGGACTTGAGAGGCGTCGAGATCATCGCAGTCCTCGGCCATCTGAACATGCCGATCTGACCAGTGCTCGGTGAGCTTGGCGTCGTAGCCTGCAATCTTTGAACGCATCTGCGGATTATCGACGATCCATTTTGATCGTTGCTCCTTTGCTCGCCATTGCTCGCGAACGGCCCTGGACACGTCCGATCCCTTACCACCGACCAAAGCAATCTGGCGGTACAGCATGCCGTCAGCCTCATAGTCCTCGGGGTGACTGACCAAATCGAACTCGGCTACAAGTTTCTCCTCCTCCAACTGCGCAATGATTGAGGAAATACAATGTTCCATCTCACTGCGCTGGATGACCCGCTCACGCTTACTGCAAAGGGTATAGATGACTTGCTGATCCCACCATGCCAGCAAACGTTCGGCGGCCTTTAGCCGTTGTTCCTTGGGGAGGATGTGCAATCTTTTAGAAACCACGTCAGGGATTTGCCCGATGGTGACGCTATCCTGCTGAATGTGAACTCGTCGGAGCAGACTCAATCTGACCGAAGCATCTAGAGCTAGAAACGCTTCACAGCCAGCGGAACGTGGCCCATGGGGAAGTTTGTCACCAGCAGACTTTGCACTAGCACGATCGTCGATCACCCTGGCAGCCTCCTCAACCATCGACTTGAGCAGCTCCTCGCGATCAGCCTGCGTGTCGCACAAGGCCAGCAATGGTGAGTTGTCCGGCACCTTCCCCACCGAAACAAGATGGAAGGTTGTGTCGGCGAGTGACACCAACGGCAAGGCGTCGATCCACACCCTGATTGTCTTCCACAACGCTACGGATGCCAGAGTGACAGGGGGAGGATTTTCCTGGACGGAATGCTTGAGCTGGAAGAGCAACTTCTGCCCGTTGGCCTTGAGCTCCACATCGTCCAGTCTCTCAACGGCCACAGCGGCGTCATCAGCGGTCTGTGACAACAGCGTCAGCAATGCAAACTGGCTCTGATAGTAAAATCCCAGGGCGGCTGGCGACGCGTCATGAACCGTATTTGATTCCGTGTTATCCGTAACCTGCACAAAAGCCTCCCAATGCAGCAGTGATGCAAATTTGCCAACACGGAAAATGATACCAGAGTGCCATCCAAGAAAGTCAGGCGAGGCCGTTATGTGTCACTGGGCTAAGATCTGACTCCCTACACTCCCAGATCAGCCGAGAATAGCGATTCCCTCATCGCGTCGCTCGCCAGATGGTCATAGACACGACGTTTCAGGACGCAATAGATGCTGGATTTCACACAAGAACTCCCCTCTGCAGTCGGCCGATAAGATCGAGCACAGCGTTCGTCTCCACCCTCGTCCTCACAAGATTTCCAGTGGGCACTTTGAACCGAGCCCTCGAGCCGGCGGGCTCAACCATTCCGTTGCAGCGGTGACGTCATCCTCAAACAGGGTTGGCGTTCTCAAAGACAGCATCAATGCGACCATGCGGTCGCCTTCAACGGCGCTGAATCGTCCTGTATCCATCGGTTCGGTGGCCAGCCAGATTGCGTTGATGCGGATCACGAGGTAAGGAGGGACTTCTCCATTTACTTCACACCACAGCTTAGCTATGGGCAAGCGATGACTCGCACACAGAGTGATTTGAACACAACCTCTCCTCTCACCGCCCACGAGGTCTGCCAGGTGCTGACGGACGTCGCGCTGGGCGAAGGCATCATGATGCGAAGCTCGATCCAATCATGAAATGAGATCTATCACTGCCTCTTGCCGGTGGAGATTGATGGATGGCGGCTCACTCTCTTCAATGACTGTGACACCCTGGATTACTGCGAGTACTGCAGGTCGCCTGATGGTCGAGGCGGGACACTTGAACTCTGGCAGCGCGACGGCGCTGATCCTGTTGAGCTATTGAGTGCTTGGGATCATGAACAGCTCGAACCTATGCTTGCCGCACTCTGAGCCTGCACGTAAAAGCACGTAACCATTGCCGGTGCAGTAGCAATGGAAACCTTACGTGAAAAATCCACAGAGTTGAAAAAACAAAGCCGGGCTTCTATTTTCGCCTCCATCCCTTAATGGTTTGACGAACGTGGACAGAACATTACCAGCGTCGTTTTAATAATTCACTACGACTTTGGATAAAGCCGATGACAGATTTGATCTGGCCATTAAAGATTGAGTGGTGGTTGGGAGGCGAGCTATGTTGAGCTTGGCTCCCACTGCTTCCAGTGAGCCGCTAGCGACGTAAATGGGCCTCCATAGTCAGGAAGAGAGCACGCAGCTACTCAAACCAACTTGGGGGCATCCTTACCTCTGCCTTAGATTGCAGCACCTTAACCAAGTGCCGCAAACACGAAGCTCCAGATTATTTACAGTCTTGCTCGAACTCCTCGAGCATATCCGAACGGATCAATGCGTCAGGATCTTCTGCGTGAACCGCATCAACCTTCTGCTGAACGCAGCTGTCCGAATCTCCGCCAACACCTGGGATTGCAACAGTAGGTTCCGAGGATGCTAGGGTCGCCCCTGCAGCAGATGCTTGCCCTAGCGCGGGAATGTCCACCAACTGCAAGTTTTCGCCACGAACTCCCTGCCCTGAAAAGCGACTTGCTTCTTCAAAATCAGGGGTGCTGGCAACGCCGCTTCCATAGCTGTCTTCATCTATCAGAGCCATTTTCCCTGGATGCTCGGCGCTCAAGCTCGGAGCCAGTGCGGCAAGGATCTGAGTAGGTTTACCGTTGTTCCAGAAGATAACGGCCTGCAGCTCACCCTTGTCGCTGAGCACCCTCTCCTGCCCATTTTTGACGACGCTCTGGGTTGGCAACGTCGTAGAAACACCTATGCCCTGAAACTGGCTGTCCTGCTTGTCACCTGCCCACACGGTAGCCACGGCGCTTTGCAGAACGCCTTTGCTCCACTGCAGCTCACGAATCAAATGGCCTTGTTCGTCCCAGTACTGTTCAACGCCATCTTTGCTTAGGTCACCTTCCATGTAGCGATTGGCATCTGGAATGATGGCTAGACCGGTGTAGTGATGTACGTGCTGTCCGGAGTAGCTGTACTTATCTTGGGTGCGCGAGCGGATCTTGTCATGGTCAAAAACGCTTAGCTCGGTGACGTTGCCTCGAGCGTCCATTTGCTTTTGGACACCATCCATCAGGTCGTTGTCATAGTTGTTCTCACTGGCTAAGTACCAGCGATTGCCACTGATGCTGTAGTCCTGCTGCAAGCCTTGCTTCTTGCCGTTGACGTAATTGCGGTGCTGCGTACCGCGGTTGTCGAACCCGCTTTGCAGACCGTTCTTCCATTCGAGGTCTGCAATTTTTTCCTTACCTGCACTATCCCAAGCACGTTCACGACCATCCTTACGGCCTTCGGTGTAGCTTACCTCTAGAATTTTCTCGCCGGTCTGGGCGTCGTACTGCTCCTGAACGCCATCTTGCCGACCGTTTTTCCAGTGTTCAACGACCACCTTTTTGTTGGTCTTGGGATCGAAGCGCTCGGCCTTTCCGTCCTTCTTACCTGCCTTGAATTCACCGGTACCAACCACGGTGCCTGCGTTGTCCGCACACTTCATGCCCCCATCGGGAAGCCCTTTTTTGAAGTCGACAATGCATGTGCCGACATTGAAGAGCCCTAGAACTGAAATGGGGTAATTCGTGACACGACCGGTGAACGGATCTTCGGCGTGGATTTTATACAAGAGGCCTTGTATTTCTTTAGTTTGACGGGCGTCAATTTCTTCGCTGCAGCCAGTGAGGCTGAGGGTAGCCAATCCAATGGCACCAATCGCGATAGCTCGACCTGCGATAAATCTCACCTGAAACTCCTGTTTGGTATGCGACGGCCCTCTGGCCGTGATGGGGCTTAAAAGTCCCGAGTTTGCACAGTTTGGCTCCCTCAAGAATGCTCTGCGTACACATGCTTAACGTCAGTGACATCAAAACCTTGAGAAGAAATGACGCCGGTGCGTGCCAATTGGAAGCGGCGTTCGTATACGTTGCCGCTCCTCCAGCCCCGGCTTCACGTTTCGGGATCCTATAATCGCGCTTGCACGCTGCACTTATGGGCTTGCTCAAGCGAACCGTAACGTAGCTCTCAGTTTGTAACGTAGGCTGCGTTAGACATGCTTGAGGTAAGACATCTTGAAAAAAAGGTCAGGTTGATGCGAGCTGCCCTTCCCCTTGTAACGTAAGCAGTGTTACGGGGCAAAAAGCACGTTACAGACTAATTAAATCGCATGCCTGCAGTGCGCACCGTGCTCATGCTCTGAGCTACCTCATGCCTACAAGATTCCTCGCAGTCCACCCTATGAATCGGGATATGATCGCGCTCTACGACTCGGATAGCACATGACTTATGGCCATCGATTTACAGGCGCTCTACCCCAAACTGATCCACCTAATGCTGGATACTGTATTTGTGGTTGATGGAAGCGACCACATTGTTTTTGTGAGTGATGCCTGTAAGGCCCTGTTGGGCTACCGCGCTGATGAACTGATTGGCACCACTATCACCAGCTATATGCATCCTGAAGATTTGGATGCGACGCGAGCTTCGATTACCCGGGTCATGAATGGTCAACCTCATTTCGATTTCCGGAACCGTTACATCCGCAAGGATGGGGCAGTCGTTTACATCCTGTGGGCTGCATTCTGGTCGGAGGAGGTTGGTGCTAGGATTGGGGTCGCAAGAAACGTTACAGCTTTAGCTAAAGCTGAGGAGGAATTACGCTTCCTTGCTCATCATGATCCGCTGACGAAATTAACCAATCGTTCGCTCTTTAGTGATCGACTGATATCTGCACTGCAGACTGCGCACCGCCACGGTAATGAGCTAGCTTTGCTTTTTTTGGATGTAAATGACTTCAAGAGTATCAATGATGTCCATGGTCACGCAGCGGGAGATCGTGTTCTGTGCATTATTGCCCAACGTCTCAAAAACTGTGTGCGTGAGACAGACACCGTGGCTCGGATTGGAGGCGATGAATTCACCGTGCTGCTGACAGAAGTCCAGTCGAGGGACGCGATTTCCAAAAAGTTAGATCAGATTCACAAAGTCCTGTCTGAACCACTGGGCCCTGAATTCGGCACACTCAAAATGCCATTGTGCAGTATCGGCGTTGCATATTATCCCGAGCACGGAAAGGATGCCGATACACTGCTCACTCACTCGGATAGTGAAATGTACCGCATGAAGAGGTATCGCAACTTATAAAGTTAAGGGCGGAGCGATAAGTTGCACTAATAAGATTATAAGAAATAATGTGATATTGTCGTAGAAGTGCCATATATCGTTTGACCACAATTCAATGGAGACTTATGCGGCTCCTCAATTAGCCAGAATCAACGCAAGAGCGAGAACGGTAAACTTCCTGCGCGGGGAGTAAGCCCAAGCAGAATTGGATGCGTCGGCGGCGCTGGCATGCGCCGGAATGCCATCTCCTGATCTGATCCTATAGCATCAGCGCCAATGGCATCAAGAGCCCCAAAATGCGAGCGGTCTTAAAGTCTCTGGGGCGCGCTACGATGTCTGATCTACTCCAAGACCAACTTCAAACCAGGCTCCTCACAGGTTGGTTGAGCAAGGATGCAGGTAACGTTGGTAATTCGGGCCAACATCTAATTGAGGCGAGTGCAGGTGAGTCTAAAGCACTAGAATCACGACTCCTGCCACGACATTCAGCACAGTCGATGATCCTGTTACCGACACGCTCCCTCGCCTAACCAGGTCAGTTGGGGGGGCTACATCGATTTAACCGATACTACTTCAACATACTTGTACTTCTTCCTGGCAGCTTTCACAGCCTCTTGCTCAGCAAGCAACGAGCTCAACGTGTCGGCTTCGTGAATCAATTCGTGCATCTTCCCCTCAAATTCGTTGCCAACCCGGAGCGTGACCCTAAGCCTAGGCGTAAACGCTTTCGTTACTGCTTTCTTGACGGTGGGAGGTGCAACCGGCTCAGTGAGTAAAACCTTGGGCGCAGACTCCTGCACCGGAGGAGCAGAAACCTGTACTTCGGGCTCATCCGTACCGAACAGGGCACGACGCATTTCTTCTTCCGTTAACTCAGAGTTCATAGGGCATCTCAAAGGAGTAGTACTTAGCTCGATAATTTTACTAGGATTGTTACTGATCGGTGTCATCGGTGACTGCTATCGAAGAATGGGATGGTGACGGTGCGATTCGAATTCCCGATGAAGCGTTGCAGGAGCTTGAATTCGATGTAGGCAACGCGGTGTATCTGATCGAGGAGTTTGTCGGCAACACGCGCAGCCTTGTCCTATCAAAAAAGCCTCAAATCACAGATCGAATAGACGAGCTCACTGAAGCCTGGAATAGCGAACAGCGTGACAGCCTCGAAGACAAATGAGGAAGGCATAAAATGCTTCGCTGAAACAGGACATCAGGCTGAACTTCAGAGTCCTTCACCAAGCCGGAAACGCATACTTGGATACATCACCTGAAGGCGCGAGATCGAGCCGGGCTTAAGCCCGAAGGAGCGACCTCTCCATTGATGACGCGTCACACCACAGCTTAGTTACGGCTGCCAGGCGGAATACAAACAAATCGAATCACCATATCCTGTGGGCTATGTGATTGCGGCTAGAGTCCGATCGCAAGTTTCAGTTCACTCGGTTGCGTCCGCTCCGCTTGGCTTGATAGAGGGCATCATCGGCCCGAATCAGAAGGCTTTCCACATCGTCACCAGCGTTGGCGAGGGCGACACCAAAGGACGCAGTTACGGTG
>LNAP01000690.1_pt1 | contig 37206 bp, 32 predicted proteins | sample 602601 | NCBI WGS metagenome assembly LNAP01 (sample SAMN02440304, study PRJNA202911) | soil metagenome | biome: Subtropical and temperate rainforests or woodlands; isolation source: soil samples (1 kg each in a 20% v/v slurry with milli Q water) were... ... | reverse complement strand
CCGATGCCGCTGCGCCCACGGCGCCGGCCGTCGCCGTTGCATGGAAGATCGCGGCGTGGCGCGCGCCGAGCGCCTCGCCGAGCCGCAATGCCACTTCATAGCCGGCGACGATGGCGCGAGCCGCCTGCGCATGCGTCAACCCGAGCACGTGCGCCAGCGCCAGCACCGGCGTGATCGCGACCACGCCAGGGTGCAGCATCGCAGCGCGGTGTGCATCGTCGATCTCGCGCAAATGGGCGATTGCGGCATTGGTGAACCCAGCCGCCACCGGGCTGGCGGTGCTGCCGCCGAACATGCGCGACGGTCCGTCGCCGGGCGCGATCTCGCGCGCCAGACAACGCATCGTCGTTGCGGCCGGCATGTCCAACGCGGCCAGCCCCGCCGTGGTCCAGTCCAGCAGCGCTTGCGCCAAACGGGCCCGTGTGGCATCCGTCTGGGGCCGTGCCGCCTGGTCGAACAGATGACCGACCAGGATCGCCTCGGGCAACGGTGGCGTCGCATGCATCACATCGACCTGCATTTCAGTGAGTGAAAGATAATTCATTATATAAAATGGCCGTGTTCGAGCGCCCTAAGCGAGTCAATGCGCGAACCCTTCCGACTGGAGATCCCATGCACCGGCACGTTCGTCCTTTTTTCGATGCCTCGTCGTCCACGTTCTCCTATGTGATCGACGATGGCGCCGGCACGTGCGCGGTGATCGACCCCGTGCTGGGTCTTGACCAGGCGTCGGGCCGTACCGCTGCCGCCCCGCTCGAAGCCATGGCTTCGTATCTCGAAGCGAAGAGCCTGCAGGTGCAGTGGTTGCTCGAGACTCACGCGCATGCGGACCATCTTTCGGGTGCGCCTTGGCTGCAGCAGCGCTTCGGCGGTACGCTGGCGGTGGGCTCCGGCATCACACGGGTACAGCGCGACTTTCGCGGCATCTTCAACGCGCACGACATGGCGATCGACGGCTCCCAGTTCAATCATCTGTTCGGCGACACAGAGACTTTTGCCATCGGTCAGTTGCAGGCGAGGGCGCTGCATGTGCCAGGCCACACGCCAGCCGACGTCGCGTACCAAGTGTTGGGCCGGAACGGCGAGCCCGACGCGGTGTTTGTCGGCGACACGATCTTCATGCCCGACATCGGCACTGCGCGCTGCGACTTTCCTGGGGGCGATGCGCGCATGCTGTTCCGCTCGATCCGCCGGCTGATGTCGTTGCCTGCAGCCACGCGGCTCTATCTGTGCCATGACTACCCTACGGGCGGCCGCGAGGCCCACTGCTTTGCCACTGTCGAGGCGCAGCGCGCAGCCAACATCCATGTGCACGACGGCGTGTCGGAAGACGACTTCGTCGCCCTTCGCACGGCGCGCGACGCGACGTTGGCGCTGCCCACACTGATGCTGCCGTCGATCCAGGTCAACATGCGCGCCGGCCGCATGCCACCGGCAGAAAACAACGGCACCTCCTATCTGAAGATTCCGATCGACCTGATCTAGGAAAATGGATGAGAACTGAGCGCTCCCGCCGCTCTTTACGCGGTGTAGGCAACGCCATCGCGGCCCGGGTCCGCTCCGCCCTCAAGACGACCTTTGATTCGGCGGATCGCGTGGACTCAGGCGATGGTGTAGCCGAACGGGTTGCGAACGACGTCATACCCGTACTTCTCCGACAGCTCGCGGGTCACCCAGCGGGGAATGCGATTGCTGACGTCAACCAGGTTGCTGGTGGACGAGAAGCGGGGCGCCGAGACTGAATCGCCCCGGGTTTTCTAGACACCTCTGAGCCTCAAACCTGAGGCACCAATAGGAGGTGCCATGAGCAAGCAGAGATACCCCGAAGAATTCAAGACCGAAGCGGTCAAGCAGATCACCGAACGAGGCCACTCGGTGGCCGCCAGGCTTGGCCAGGCGGATGTCGCCTGACCAGCGCCAAGCACAGGGCTCGCAAGCCGACGAGATGAGCCGCTTGAAGGTTGAACTCAGGCGTCTGACCGAGGAGCGCGACATCCTAAAAAGGCCGCAGCGTACTTTGCCAAGCAGTCTGGGTGAAATACGCATTCCGTACAGCCGGCGAACAAAGTCGGATCGGCCGCAGCGACAGGTCCCGCCGTATAGCGATCTGATGCTCCGAACCCGACACCAGGGTCGGCGTCGGATCTCTCTGGTAGAAACAACCATAGATTCCATCGCGCATGCACGGCAGAGTGACGGTCACACGCCAGGTCGCGTGCAAATCAACGAGGCGACAAGAACTTGGAGACACGCTCACCGGCGTCGGCGCAGCACATCGCGCGAGCCAAACTCAACCCTCGGCTGACCTCGCCACGGCCAGTGCCGCGGACACAGGTCGTCGCGCATATTCATGCAGCGGAGGAGGCCGGGCTGGTGCTCGTGCATGGACCCGCGGGGTTCGGCAAGACCACCGTCATGCTGCAGTATTTCGCGCAGCTGAAGAACCGCGGAATCGCCACCGGCTGGCTCACGCTCGACAGTGCGGACAACGACCTCGGCCGTTTCCTGGGCTATCTCGTCGAGGTCTTCAAGGCGGTGGACCCGGCCCGTGTTCTGGCTTTCCAAAGTCGCGACAGAGAGGCGGCTTCCGACACCGATGGTGCAATGGTCGATCTCGTCAACCATCTCTCCGCATTTCGCGGACGGTTCGTCATTTTCCTCGACGATTTCGAGGTCATCGAGAGCCCGGTGATCCTCGGGTTGTTGCGGCAACTGATCCGCTACATCCCGGAAAACGGTCAGTTCGTCATCGGCTCGCGCACCACGCCCGACCTGGGGCTTGGCCGCCTGCGCGCACATGGGCGCCTGCTCGAAGTGGAGACCGCCGAGCTGCGCTTCACGTCCCAGGAAACAGCGGCCTTCCTGCGCCATCAACGTGGGCTCGCGCTGCGGGACGACCATATCGCCAGGCTGCAGCAACGCACCGAGGGATGGCCCGCCGCGCTGTGGCTGGTCTCGCTGGCGCTGCGCGACCGCGACGATCCCCAGGCCTTCATCGACACCTTCGATGGCTCCAACGCATCGATCGCCGACTACCTGTTGGAAGACGTGCTGTCGCGCCAGACCGAGCAGGTGCGGCACTTCCTGCTGCACACGAGCGTGCTCCATGAGCTCAGCGGGCCGCTGTGCGACTACCTGCTCGAAGGCACCGACGGCCACGAGCTGCTGGGCCAGATCGAACGGGCCCATCTCTTCCTGGTGCCGCAGGACGAGGGACGCAACTGGTTCCGCTATCACGCGCTCTTCAGCGGTTTCCTGCGAAACCAGTTGACGCAGACGACCCCGGGCGAGGCCGCCAGGCTGCACAGGCGTGCCGCGCAATGGTGGCTGGCGCAGAACAGGCCGGTGCGCGCCATTGAACATGCGCTGAAATGCGACGACGCGGCCTACCTGCTGGAACTGCTGTCGGTGCACGCGCCGAGCCTGCTCTGGCAGGGACGCGCGCGGACGTTGGCGCGCTGGTTTGCCGCTGCGCGACTTAGCGAGAACCTGGACCGGCTGCCCGAACTCGCCCTGGCCTTTGCATGGTCGCTGACGTTGACGCACCGCTACGACGAGAGCCTGCAACTCCTTGATCGCGTGGAACGTACCCACGCTGGCGGGAGCGAGGTTCAAGGGGCGGTGCCGCCTGGCGCGATCGGCGTGCAGCGGGCGTTCGTGCTGGCGATGACCGACCACCTGAAGGAGTCGTCGCGGCTGTGGCTGGACTGCCTGGCCATCGTGCCGCCGGCACAGTCGTTCGCGCACGCGATGATGGGCGCGTCGTATGGCTATTGCCTCGTCGCGGAAAGCCGATTCGACGAGGCGCGGCGCTTTCTTGACCAGGCGAGGCAGCAGGCGTTAGGCAACGGGACTTCCTTCATCACGCCGATGGCGCTGTGCCTCGAAGGCGCGATCGACTTCGCGCAAGGAAGGCTGAAAAGTGCGACGGCGAGCTTCCGGGCCGCGCTGTCCGGCGGTGGCTCCGCCGCGATGCCGCATGCGGCGAGCAGCACGGTGTCGGCAGCGTTCCTCGCCGAGGCGCTGTACGAAAGCGACGATCTCGATGAAGCCGAGAAGCTGCTGAGCGTGTACCTGCCGCTGCTCAAGGACGTCGCGGCGCCCGACCAGCTGATCACGAGCCACATGGTGCTCGTGCGCATCGCGGTGGCGCGCGGCAATGCCGACCGTGCCGACGAACTGCTGGCCGAGATGGAGATCACCGGTCACCTCCATGCGCTGCCGCGCATGGTCGCGACGGCGCGGCTCGAGAGCGCGAGGTTGGTGCTTTCGCGAGGCAACCTGGAATCGGCCCGTGACCTTCTGGCCAGTGCTGGCGACGAACGCACATGGGCGCCTTTCAACGGCCTGGTGACGCACGCCAACGACGTTGACGCCCTCCGCTTTGCGGGGTTCAGGTTGAAGATCCGCAGCGGTCAGAGCGAAGCGGTGATCGCGCCGCTGAAGGAGGCGCTCAAAGAGGCCGAGGGCCTGCGGCGGCACCGTCGCGCACTGAAGCTCAACATCCTGCTGGCGGAGGCGCTGTGCAACGCCGGGCAATTGGCCGTTGGGCTGCGACGGCTGCGGGACGCGGTTCAGTTCGCGGCGGTCGAGGGGTTCTTCCGCAGCTTCGTTGACGAGGGTCCTGGCGTGGTGCGCTACATCGCGGAGCTGCGAAACGCGCGCTCCGGCGAGGCCGGCGAGCCGGGCGCCCATGGTCCGTCCGACGCGGCCTCGGCCTTCATCGACAGAGTGCTCGGGATGGCCGGCGTCACCGCTCCGGGTACAGCGGCGGCAGCTGGAGCTGCAGCGGCGATGCCGAGTGCGGCCATGGGCGGGTCGTCCGTGCTCTCGGATCGCGAGATGCAGGTACTGCGCCTGCTCGCCGGCGGCCACCGCAACCGGGTCATTGCCGAAAAACTCTTCGTGTCCGAGACCACCGTCAAGGCGCACCTGCGCAGCATCAACGTCAAGCTGGGCACCGAGAGCCGGACCCATGCGATCGCTGTCGGACGGCAGATGGGCCTGGTCGCCTGAGCGGGCGATGGGGGCGCGCGGCCTGCAGGCCGCCTCGGTGAAAACCCGCCCCGCGAACTGTCCTTTCGGACGAGGTTGACACGGGGTCCGGCCCCGAACATCGCGGCATTCAACGGCGGGACGCGATGCTTGCTAATAACGACGACATCCTCGAGACATATGGCCTGGTCAAGGAGTTCCAGGGCTTCACTGCAGTCTATGGGCTGAACCTGCGCGTGCGGCGCGGCCGGATCCACGCGCTGATCGGGCCGAACGGCGCCGGCAAGACGACCGTCTTCAACCTGCTGACCAAGTTCCTGCAGCCCACGCGCGGCACCATCACCTTCAATGGCACTGACATCACGGCCGACAGCCCGGCGGCGGTGGCGCGCAAGGGCATGGTCCGTTCGTTCCAGATCTCGGCGGTGTTCCCGCATCTGTCGCTGGTCGAGAACGTGCGCATCGCACTGCAGCGCAAGGTTGGCATGTCCTATCAATTCTGGCGACCGGAACGTTCGCTCGCCCACCTGGACGCAAGGACGATGGAGCTGCTCGAAGCGGTCGGCCTGCAGGCGCATGCGCGCCTGCAGGCCGGCGAACTTCCTTATGGCCGGAAGCGCGCGCTCGAACTCGCGACGACGCTCGCGACCGAACCCGAACTGCTGCTGCTCGACGAGCCGACGCAGGGCATGGGCCACGAGGACATCGAGCAGGTGACCGAACTGATCGCGCAGGTCGCGGTCGGGCGTACCGTGCTGATGGTCGAACACAACATGAGCGTGATCGAGCGCATTGCGGACACCATCAGCGTGCTGCAACGCGGACGCGTCATCGCCGAAGGGCCGTACGCCGAGGTGTCGGTGCATCCACAGGTGCTCGAGGCCTACATGGGCAGCGAGGACGCTGAAGTTGCCGAACGCGCCGAACTCGCCGGAGCCACCCATGAATGAAGTGCGTGGAGTGCCGCCGCCGATGCTGGACATCAAGGGCCTGCAGGCGTTCTACGGCGAGTCGCATGTGCTGCACGGTGTCGATTTTCACGTGCGCCAGGGCGAAGTCGTCACCGTGCTCGGGCGCAACGGCGCCGGGCGCACGACGCTGCTCAAATCGATCATGGGACTGGTCGGCAGCGTGAGCGGATCGGTCCGGCTGAATGGGGCCGACATCATCGGCATGGCGCCGCACCACCTGGCGCATCGCGGCATCGGCTACTGCCCGGAGGAGCGCGGCATCTTCGCCAGCCTCAGCTGTGAGGAGAACCTGCTGCTGCCACCGGTCATCGGTGCCGGCGGCATGCGCATCGCCGAGATCTACGAACTGTTTCCCAACCTGAAAGAGCGCCGCACGAGCCCCGGCACACGCCTCTCCGGCGGCGAGCAGCAGATGCTCGCGCTCGCACGGATCCTGCGCACCGGCGCGCGGTTTCTGCTGCTCGACGAGATATCCGAAGGGCTCGCGCCGGTGATCGTCAAGGCCATCGCGCGCGTGATCCGCACGCTGCGCGACAAGGGCTTCACCGTGGTGATGGTGGAGCAGAACTTCCGCTTCGCGGCGCCGCTCGCGGACCGCTTCTATGTGATGGAGGGCGGTCGCATGGTCGAGCAGTTTCCCGCCGATGAACTGGTCGCGCGCATGGACATGCTGCACGCCCACCTGGGGGTCTAGGATGAAAAACTCGCGCTCCACGCGGCAGCGCCTTCGGGCGGTCGGGCGGCACTGACATGGACATCTTCGGCGTGCCCTCGCAGGCCCTTTTCGGGCAGCTGCTCATCGGCCTCATCAACGGCTCGTTCTATGCCTTGCTCTCGCTGGGCCTGGCGATCATCTTCGGCCTGCTGCGCATCATCAACTTCGCGCATGGCGCGCAGTACATGTTCGGTGCCTTCGTCGCGTACCTGCTGCTGAACAAGGCAGGCATCGGCTACTGGTGGGCGTTGCTGCTCGCACCGCTCGGCGTCGGCGCGATCGGTGCCGCAGCGGAGCGCTTCATGATCTCGCGTCTCTACCGGGTCGACCATCTCTACAGCCTGATGCTCACCTTCGGGCTCGGGCTGATCGTGCAGGGCGTGTTCCTCAGCGAATACGGAGCGTCGGGCCAGCCGTACCCGATGCCGGCGCAGCTCGCCGGCGGCCACAACCTCGGCTTCATGTTCCTGCCGAACTACCGCGTGTGGGTGATCGGCTTGTCGATCGCGGTCTGCCTGTCGGCCTGGTTCCTGATCGAGCGGACGCGCCTCGGCGGCTACCTGCGCGCCGCCACCGAGAACCCGACGCTGGTGCAGGCCTTCGGCATCAACGTGCCGAGGCTGCTCACGCTTACCTATGGCGCAGGTGCCGCACTGGCCGCGCTGGCCGGCGTGATGGCCGCACCCATCTACCAGGTCGGCCCGCTGATGGGCACCGAGATGATCATCGTCGTCTTCGCCGTGGTGGTGATCGGCGGCATGGGTTCCATCATGGGCTCGATCCTCGCGGGCTTCGGGCTCGGCGTGGTCGAGGGGCTGACCAAGGTCTTCTACCCCGAGGCCTCCAGCACCGTCGTCTTCGTGATGATGGCGCTGGTGATTCTCGTCAAGCCGAACGGACTGTTCGGCACCAGGAGCTAGCACGATGAACATCATGACCCTGCGCCTTGCGGAGCCGCTCGCGGTGCGCCGCATCCAGGCGGCAGCCATCGCCGCAATGATCGCTTTCTTCGCGATCGCGCCGCTCTTCATCTACCCGGTGTACTTGATGAAGGTGATGTGCTTCGCGCTCTTTGCGTGCGCCTTCAACCTGCTGATTGGCTTCTGTGGCCTGCTGTCTTTCGGCCATGCGATGTTCTTCGGCGTCGCCGGCTACGCGACCGCCCACGCCGCCAAGGTCTGGGGCCTGACGCCCGAACTGGCAGTGCTCTTCGGCATGGCATGTGCCGGCGTGCTGGGGTTGGGCACCGGCCTGCTGGCCATCCGCAGGCAGGGCATCTACTTTGCGATGATCACGCTCGCGCTCGCGCAGATGGTGTACTTCTTCGTGCTCCAGGCGCCGTTCACCGGCGGCGAGAACGGCCTCCAGGCCGTGCCGCGCGGCAAGCTCTTCGGCCTGGTCGATCTCAACCAGCCGGCCGCGCTCTACGCCTTCGTCTTCGCGATCTTCATCGCTGGCTTCTTCGCGGTCTGGCGCATCGTCCATTCGCCGTTCGGGCAGGTGCTCAAGGCGATCCGCGAGAACGAGCCGCGCGCGATCTCGCTGGGTTATGAGGTCAATCGGCACAAGCTGCTGGCGTTTGTCCTGTCGGCCACTCTGGCCGGCGCTGCGGGCGCGGCCAAGGTGCTGGTCTTCCAGCTTGCTGCATTGCCCGATGCGCACTGGAGCATGTCGGGCGAGGTCGTGCTCATGACCCTGCTCGGCGGCCTCGGCACGCTGCTGGGGCCGGTGGTCGGCGCGGCCATCATCGTGATGATGCACAACTATCTCGCGCATCTCGACGCCTGGGTCATGGCGATCCAGGGCGGGATCTTCGCGGTCTGCGTGCTCGCCTTCCGGCGTGGATTGATCGGCGAACTCGCGCATCGCATCGGGCGGCCGCTGTGAGCGTGCTGCACGTGGAGCGCGTCGATGGCTATGCCGTCCTCACGCTCAACCGTCCGGCGGCGCGCAACGCCTTGTCGCACGCGTTGCGCGAGGCGATCCGCAATGCGCTCGACGCCTTGTCGCGCGATCCGGCGGTCCGGGTGTTGATCCTCACCGGCGCGGGTGATGCGTTCTGCGCAGGGCTCGACCTGGCCGAACTCGGGGCAAGCGGCAACGACCTGCAGCAGGTCCTCGACGAGAGATCGCCGGTCGATGCGCTGAGCAGCTTCGACGGTCCGGTGATCGGGGCCATCAACGGTGCGGCGGTCACCGGCGGCTTCGAGCTTGCGCTGGCGTGCGACGTACTCATCGCGTCGCCTCGCGCACGCTTCGCCGACACGCATGGCCGCGTCGGCCTGCTGCCGATCTGGGGACTCAGCCAGAAGCTGAGCCGGTTGATCGGCGTCTCGCGCGCCAAGGAGTTGTCGTTGACCGGCAACTTCCTGGATGCGCAACGTGCCGAGGCGTGGGGCCTTGTCAATCGCGTGGTACCCGCCGACGAACTGCTGCCCCAGGCGCGTGCGCTGGCGCTCGACATGCTGTCGCTCGCACCGGGACTGCTCACGGCCTACAGGAAGCTCATCGACGACGGCGTTGCCGAAAGCTTCGGCGACGCGCTGGCCGTCGAGCAGCGGCAGGCGAGGGCGTTCAACGCGGCGCAGGGCGGTGCAGGCATCGAACGACGTCGCCAGGGCGTGCTCGCGCGCGGCCGGCAGCAGTCGGAAGGTGTGCAGAACGACCCCAAAACTGTTCTTTCGGACGAGGCTGCCGGCGGGCAGAACGGCCACCATCGGTTCGGCCCCCATTCCTATAACGACGGAGACAAGAAATCATGATATCGACGACGAGACGCTGCTTCCGGCTTGCAGCAGTAGCCGCAGCCGTGGCCGCAATGACGACGGGCCTTGCGGCCCATGCAGCCGATACCGACGCCGTCAAGATCGGTGTGCTCACCGACATGACCGGCTTCCTTTCGTCGTCGCTGGGCCCCGGCTCGGTGGACGCAGCCAAGATGGCGATCGAGGACTTCGGCGGTCAGGTGCTCGGCAAGAAGATAGAGTTCGTCTCGGCCGACCACCAGAACAAGCCCGACGTCGGTCTGGCGACCGCGCGTAAATGGTACGAGAGCGATGGCGTCGACGTGATCGCCGACGTCGGCAACTCGGCCGTCGGGCTGGGCGTCCAGGAGCTGGCGAAGGACAAGAAGAAGCTGGTCTTCTACTCCGGCGCATCCAGCTCGATCTTCACCGACAAGGCCTGCTCGCCCTATGGCACGCAATGGAGCCACGACACCTACATGTTCGCCAGCGCGCTGCCCGCCAAGCTCACACGGGCAGGCGACAAGACCTGGTACTTCGTGACGGCCGACTTCGCTTTCGGCCAGGCGCTCGAAGCCGATGCGACGCGAGCAATCAACAGCGCCGGCGGCAAGGTGATTGGTAGCGTGCGCCATCCGCCGAACAGCACAGACTTCTCGTCCTTCCTGATGCAGGCGTCGTCGTCGAAGGGCAGCGTGGTGGCGCTCGCCAACGCGATCACCGACACGACGAATTCGATCAAACAGTGGAATGAGTTCCAGATGGGCGGCAAGTCACAGAAGCTGGTCGCGCTGACGCTGCTGCTCAACGACGTGCGGGCGCTGGGCCTGCCGGTTGCGCAGGGCACCGTGTTCTCGACCGTCTTCTACTGGGATCTCGACGACAAGACCCGCAGCTTCTCGAAGCGTTTCTTCGAACGCAACAAGTTCATGCCGGCCGAAGCCCATGCCGGAACCTACAGCGCCGTGCTGCACTACCTGCAGACGGTCAAAGCCGCGGGTACCAAGGACGCCGACGTTGTGCGCGTCAAGATGCGCGAGTTGCCGGTCAACGACTTCTATTCCGACGGCGTGAAGATCCGTGAAGACGGCCGCGTGATGCGCCAGACCTATATCGCGCAAGTGAAGACGCCTGCCGAGTCGAAGGGTCCGTGGGATCTCTACAAGATCCTGGAGAAGGTGCCAGCCGACCAGAGCTGGCGACCATTGTCCGAGTCGCAGTGCTCGCTCGTGAAGAAGGCGGCATGACAGCATTGACGGTCCGTGAAAGTGGGCGCGCCGCCATCGTCACCGGTGGCGGATCGGGCATCGGCCGCGCCGCTGCGCTGCAGCTTGCGACAGACGGGTTGCGGGTTGTGGTGAGCGACATTGACGAGGCAGCTGCACAGGCGACGGTTCGGTTGATCGAAGCCGCGGGCGGGGACGCGATGGCCGTGCGCGCCGACGTGAGCCAGGACGCCGACTGTGAGGCGCTGGTCGCGCACACGGTCGAACGCTACGGCCGTCTCGACGTGGCGTTCAACAACGCCGGCATCGCCGGCTATCCGCTGCTGACGATCAACCACAGCCCGGCGCAATGGCAAAGGGTGCTCGACGTCAACCTCACCGGCGTCTTCCATTGCATGCGCCACGAGATCCGGGCCATGCAGCGCACCGGCGGCGGTGCCATCGTCAACACCGCGTCGATCATGGGACTGACCGGCGCACCAGGCGGCTCGGCGTATTGCGCGGCCAAGCACGGCGTGATCGGCCTGACCAAGGCGGCGGCACTCGAATGCGGACGCGACGGCATCCGCATCAACGCCGTCTGCCCCGGCTACATCGACACGCCGATGACCACCGGCGACGACTCGATCTTCCCCGGCAGCAAGCTGCAGCACGGCGTCGCGCGTGCTGCCATCCGCCGCATGGCGCGACCCGAGGAGGTCGCGGAAATGGTGGTCTGGCTGTGCTCGCCGCGCGCTTCCTACGTGACCGGCGCGAGCTTCACGGTCGACGGCGGCGTGACGGCCGGCTGAACCCGCCGCATCCGCCCCTTCATCTTCAAGCCATGAACTATTCCGACTATCAAACGCTTTCGTTCAGCCGCTCGGGCGCTGTCCTGACCGTGCGAATCCATCGTCCGGACGCGCTCAACGCGGTCAACGCCACCTTGCACACCGAGCTGTCGCAGGTCTTCGCGCAGATCGCGCAGGACGCCAGCGTCGATGCGGTGGTCCTGACCGGCGAGGGCCGGGCCTTTTCCGCCGGCGGCGACCTGGCCTGGTTCGGTGACATCACGCCCGCTCAGCTCGACGCGCTCTTCGTCGAGGCGCGCAAGATCATCGTCGACTTGGTGGACTTGCCGCAGCCGATCGTCTCGGCCATCAACGGCGTCGCGGCCGGCCTGGGCGCGACCCTGGCGCTGTTCTGCGACGTGATCTACGTGGCCGACGACGCGAAGATCTCCGACCCGCACGTGCGCATCGGCGTCACCGCCGGCGACGGCGGCGCGGTGATCTGGCCCTTTCTGGTGGGCATGTCGCGGGCCAAGGAATACCTGATGACCGGCGACAGCCTGAGCGCCACCGAGGCCGAGCGCATCGGCCTGGTCAACCGCGTGGTGCCGGCCGACCAGCTGGTCGAGCAGGCGCAAGCCATGGCCGCACGGCTGGCCACGGGCTCGCGGATGGCGATTCGCTCGACCAAGGCATCGCTCAACAAGCATCTGCGCGATGCGGTCAATCTCGTGCTGGACACCTCGCTGGCGTTCGAGAAGGAGTGCTTCTCGGACCCGTTCCACAAGAACGCGATCAAGGCCTTCGCAGCCCGCGGACCACGTGAGGGGAGCGCCGCATCATGAGCACGATGGCCCTCGGGCAGATGCTGATCGGCAACATGCTGGCCACCGCCGCTCAACGCGACGCGCGGCGCGAGGCCTTCTTCTGCGCCACCACGGGGTGCCGGTTCACCTTTGCGCAGACGAACGAGCGCTGCAACCGGCTGGCCAACGGCCTGCTCGGACTCGGCCTGCGCAAGGGCGACTGCGTCGCCTTCCTCAGTACCAACCGCGTGGAGATGGTCGAGATCTATTTCGCGCTCGCCAAGGCCGGCCTGGTCGGGCTACCGCTCAACTACCGGCTGGCACCGGTCGAGATGGTCGCGCTGATGCGGGAGGTCGATGCGGTCGCGTTGCTGTCGGAGCGCAAGTTCGCGGAGATCGCGGCCCTTGTGCAGCAGGAGATGCCGCAGGTGCGCGTGCAGGTGGACTTCGGCGAAGGCGCCGCCCATGACGCTGTCACGCCGCATGCCTACGAGGCGCTGCTGGACGGGGCAAGCGCCGCGGAGCCCGACGTACAGCTCAAGGAGAGCGACCCGTATTACTTCAACCTCACGTCGGGCACGACCGGCTTGCCGAAGTGCTACCTGCTCACACACTACAACGCCGCATCGTTCTTCAGCATGTTCCAGGCGCTGCACGTGTCGCGCGACGACGTGGTGATGACCGTGTTCCCGATGTACGGCCGGGTCGGCTTCGCCTGGGTGGCCTGCAGCGTGATGTTCGGCATCCGCAACGTGCTCACCAACTTCGAGCCGGCGCGCACGATCGAATTGACGGCCAGCGAGGGTGTGACGATCTACAACCTCGTGCCGACCATGGGCGCAATGCTGCTCGCGCGGCCGGAACTCGACAGCACCGACCTGCGCTCCCTGCGCGCACTGGTGTTTGCCGGCTCACTGCTGCCCGCACCGATCCGCGAGGGCGTGGTCGCGCGGATCTGCCCACGCCTGTACGAGTACTACGGCATGCAGGAAACGAGCACGCTGGTCGTGAGCACGCCGGAAGACCGCGAGCGGCGGCCGGACTCGGTCGGCCAGCCGATCCTGTTCGCCGAAGTGCGGGTGCTCGACTTCGACGGGCGTGCCGTGGCGCCGGGCGAGACTGGCTCGATCGTCGGCCGCTCGCCCGGCACGATCACGGGCTACTACAAGAACGACACGAAGAACGCCGAGACCTTCCGCGACGGCTGGCTGCACACCGGCGACCTCGGCAGCATCGACGAAGAAGGCTATCTCTTCATCAAGGGCCGGACCAAGGACGTGATCGTGACTGGCGGCCAGAACGTGCATGCCGGCGAGGTGGAAGAAGCCATCCTGCGCTTGCCCGGCGTGGCCGACTGCGCGGTGATCGGACTGGCCGATCCGCTGTGGGGCGAGTGCGTTACCGCGGTCGTCGTCGAGGCGGAAGGACGCAAGGTCGACGGCTCCGCGGTCATCGACTGGTGCCGCAGCAGCCTCGCAGGATTCAAGACGCCCAAGAAGGTGCTGATCAGCAACGAACCGCTGCCGCGGACGGCCACCGGCAAGGTGCAGAAGTTCCGCCTGGTCGAGCGCTACAACACCAAGGAGACCACACGATGAGTGAGAGCACGTACCGCAGCCCCTGGATGGATGCCGAGCTGGAAACCTACCGCGATGCAGTGCGCCGCTTCGTTGCCGAGGAGATTGCGCCGCACCAGGCGCGGTGGGCGGAGCAACAACACGTCGACCGCGCGACATGGGAGAAGGCCGGTGCGCTCGGCCTGCTGCTGACCGACATCCCGGAGGCCTACGGTGGTGCCGGAGGCAGCGCCGCGCACGTGGCCGTGCTGATGGAAGAGCTGGCCTATGCGGGCGACTACGGCTTCGGCGTCAGCGTCCATCAGATATCGGCGCACTACTTGCTGGGCCAGGGCACGGAGGCGCAGAAGCGCAAGTACCTGCCCGAGATGGCGGCCGGCCGGATGATCGGGGCCATCGCGATGACCGAGCCCGGTGCGGGTTCCGACCTGCAGGGCATCCGCACGCGGGCCGAGTTGCGCGATGGCGACTACGTCATCAACGGCAGCAAGACCTTCATTTCCAACGGATCGATGGCGGACCTGATCGTGGTGGTCGCCAAGACGGACCCCGGCGCGGGCAGCCGGGGCATTTCGCTGCTTCTGCTGGAAACGAAGAACGCAGCGGGCTTCAAGGTCGGACGCGTGCTCGACAAGCTCGGGCAGAAGGCGGCGGACACCAGCGAGCTCTTCTTCGACAACGTGTGCGTGCCGGCCGGCAACGTGCTGGGCGGCGTCGAAGGGCTGGGCTTTCGCCATCTGATGACCGAGCTGCCTTACGAGCGAACGCTCTGCGCCGTGAGCGCCATCTCGTCGACCGAGGCCGCACTGCGCATGACGCTCGACTACACGCGCGAGCGTCGGGCATTCGGCAAGGCGCTGTTCGACTTCCAGAACGCGCGCTTCAAGCTGGCGGAGATCAAGACACAGGCCACCGTCGGCCGCACCTTCGTCGATGCGTGCGTGCAGCGCCTGATCGACGGAACGATGGATGCCGACACCGCGGCCATGGCCAAGCTGTGGACCACCGAGACCTTGGGCCGTGCAGCGGACGAGTGTCTCCAGCTGTTCGGCGGCTACGGCTACATGACCGAATACCCGATTGCCCGCCTGTATGCCGACGCTCGGGTGCAGCGCATCTACGGCGGCACCAGCGAAATCATGAAGGAGATCATTGCCCGCTCGATGGAGCGCGACCTGTGATGCCGACACCAAGGAGACAACGACCATGTATTTGACCCAGGGACTCCGGCGAGCCGCCCAGCAGACGCCGAACGCCGTCGCTTCCGTCTTCCAGGGACGCGAGCGGACCTTTGCCCAACTGATCGATCGGGTCGCGCGCATCGGCGGCATGCTGCGCCAGTTGGGCGTGCAACCTGGCGACCGCGTCGGCATGCTGGCGCTCAATTCCGACTGGTACCTCGAGTACTACCCCGGCGTGTATTGGGCGGGGGGCGTGGTGAACCCGATCAACACCCGCTGGAGCGCAGCGGAGATCGCGTTCTCTCTCGACGATTGTCAGACCCGCGTCCTGATCGTCGACGAGGCCTTCGCCGGCATGGTCGACGAGCTCAAGCGGCGCAGCCCGTCGTTGCGCACTGTCATCCACGTGGGTGACGGCGAGCCGCGCACGGGCATGCTCGGCTACGAGGCCTTGCTCGCGCAGGCCGAGCCGGTGGAAGACGCGCTGCGCGGTGGCGAAGACCTGGCGGGCGTCTTCTACACGGGCGGCACCACCGGATCGCCGAAGGGCGTGATGCTGCCGCACCGCGGTCTGTACAGCAACGCGATCGGCGTGGTTGCCGAAGGTGCGATCCAGCGCGGCTGCATCGGCCTGCACGCAGCGCCGATGTTCCATCTGGCCGACGGCTGCTTCATGAACGCCATGTTCGCCAGCGGCGGGCGCCACGTGATCGTGCCGCGCTTCGAGCCGATCGCCGTACTCGAGGCGATCCAGAACAACGGCGTCACCGAAGCGCTGCTAGTGCCCACGATGATTCAGATGATGGTCGACCATCCGGACCTCGGCCGCTATCGGCTCGACCACTTCCGCAACGTGCTCTACGGCGCGTCGCCGATCAGCGAGGGGCTGCTCGACCGGGCGATGAAGGCGCTGCCATCGGCTGGCTTCACGCAGCTCTATGGCATGACCGAGCTGTCGCCCATGGCCACGGTGCTGACGCAGGAGATGCACCGCGAGGCCGGACGCGCCAAGGGCCGCCACCGCTCGGGCGGTCGTGCGGCCATCGGCTGCGAGGTGCGCATCGTCGGTCCCGACCACAAGCCGGTCGCGACCGGCGAGGTCGGCGAGGTCGCGGTGCGCGGCGACAATGTCATGATGGGCTACTGGGAGCGGCCGGAGGAGACCGCGAAGGCGGTGATCGACGGCTGGATGCACACCGGCGACGGCGGCTACATGGACGAGGAAGGCTACGTCTACCTCGTCGACCGCATGAAGGACATGATCATCTCGGGCGGCGAGAACGTCTATTCCATCGAGGTCGAGAACGTGGTGGCGCAGCATCCGGCGGTGGCGCAATGCGCGGTGATCGGCATTCCCGACCCGCAATGGGGCGAGACCGTGCATGCCATCGTCATCGCCAAGGCCGGCGCGCAGCTCAACGCCGCCGAACTGGTGGCATTCTGCAAGGACCGCATCGCCGGCTACAAGTGTCCGCGCAGTGTCGACGTGCGCGCCGAGCCGTTCCCGCTGTCCGGCGCCGGCAAGGTCTTGAAGCGCGAGTTGCGGCGGCCGTTCTGGGAGAGCGGCGCCGCGGCGGTGCAGGCCAGAGCTGGGTAGCCTACCCGAGCCCGCCACCCCCACCACCGTCATCCTGAGGTGCCGTCGCGTAAGCGACGGCCTCCAGCGAAACGGCGGAGCCGTTTCGTGGGGATGCGGCTGTTGCGTTGGCTGCTACTTACGGCACGCCGGTCAGCTCGAACACCTCGCCGTCATAGCCGGCCTCGGCGGGAATCCGCAGCGTGCGCCGGTCGCCATCGCGGCTGACCACCGGCATGACGGTGACGATGGTGCTGGCATGCGCATCGTCCAGCGCCGACTGTACGTTGGGTTGCTTGCCGAGCTTGATCAGGCTGCGGGTGGTTGGAAACGGGAGCGTGAAGCGACCGCTGTCGCCGCCGTCGAGCGCCTCGCGCGGCGACAGCCAGATCGAGTCGGTGGATTCCTTGCCGTCATGCATGCCGAGCTGCTCGGGCGGCGCGGCGGCAAGGAAGAACCAGGTGTCGAACCGCTTCTTCATGCCCTCCGGCGTGATCCAATGCGCATAGGGCACCAGCAGGTCGAGCGCCAGCACGAGGCCATTGTCGGCGAGAATCTGCGCAAAGCTGATCTTGCCCGCATTCAGCGCGTCGCGATGGGCGTCGGCGATCTCCGCTGCCCGCGCCGCCGGGATCAGGTCGTCGGATCCGCGCAACCGTGCCAGCAGGATACGGCTTTCCTCGAAGGTCTCGCGGATCGCGGCGATGCGGAAGCTCAACGTCGTGGCGTCGAGGCCGTCGCTGCCGACATAAAGCTCGGACCTGGCGATCAGGTCGTGATCGCCGGCATCCACGCTGCCGCCGGGAAACACCAGCGCGCCGGAGGCAAACTCGATCTGGTAGTGCCGCACCATCATGAAGACTTCGATGGCGTCCGCCGCGCCTTCCCGAAGCAACAGGATGGTCGACGCGGGACGCGCAACGCCGGGTTCGCTGGCCATTCGAGATTCACTCCCTGATCGGCATTCTTGATGATGCCAACTAGTCTGGAATGCTGCGACCTTACCTCTCCCCGCTTGCGGGGAGAGGTCGGAGCCGAGCGGCAGCGAGGCTTCGGGTGAGGGGGAGTCAGCAACTGAAACCGTGGCTCCCCCTCACCCGACTCGAATGCGCTTCGCGCCTTCGAGTCGACCTCTCCCCGCTTGCGGGGAGAGGTGAGGCTATTCCGCCGCGCTGGCCTGCGGCGTCAGGTTGGCGCGCTTGTCGAAACGGGCGACGCGCGACAGGAGATAATCGACCTCGGCCTTGGCCGTGGCGGTGATGGCGACGCCCGGCTTGCGCTGGGCGGCAGAGGCCATCACGCCGCGCTTGTGCAGCACGTACTTGCGCACCGCGAGGCCGGCGCCGGGCTGCTGCTCGTAGCGCACCAGCGGCAGATGGGCGTCGAACAGGTCGTGGGCGGCGTCGCGCTTGCCCTGCTTCGACAGCTTGACCACGTCGATCAGCATTTCCGGGAAGGCGTAGCCGGTCATGGCGCCGTCGGCGCCGCGCTCCATTTCGAAATCGAGGAACAGCCCGCCATTGCCGGTGAGGATCGACAACTCGCGCAACGAGCCGTCCTTCTGGAAGCCGCGCAGGGTCGAAATCTTCTCCAGCCCCGGCCAGTCCTCATGCTTCAGCATCACGCAGGACTTGGAATCCATGATGATCTTGCGGATCACCGCCGGGGTCATGATCACCGAGAGGGTCAGCGGATAATCCTGCAGCACCCAGGGAATGTCGTCGCCGATGGCCTCCTCCGCCTGCTTGAAATAGGCGGTGATCTGGTCGTCGGTGCGCAGCGTCGGCGGCGGCGCGATCATCACGCCGGCGGCGCCGGCGTCCATCGACTTGCGCGCCAGCGAACGCATCGCGGCGAAGCCCGGCGCGGAGACGCCGACAATGATCTGCATCTTGCTGCCGGCGCGCTTGACGAAGCGCGCGGCCACCGCCTCGGCCTCGATGGCCTCGAGCTTGGGGGCCTCGCCCATGATGCCGAGCACGGTGATGCCGTCGCAGCCGGTCCCGGCATAGAAATCGGTGAGACGGTCGATCGACGCCTCGTCGACGCGGCCATCGTCGTGGAACGGCGTCGGCGCGATGGCAAAGGTGCCGGCAGCTTTGGGGGTCAGTTTCATCATGGGCCTCTGTGGATGGATGCGCCATTCTAGAGGGAAAGATCGGGCTTGTCCGCCCCTGTTCGTGTCCCGGACGCGGTGCGGCATTCTCAGGCGATGCCCTTGCATCGCCGATATGCCGCTCAGCAGAGCCGGGACCGCCCAAAGCGCTGGCGTATGGTACGGCCCCGGATCTGCAGCGCACCGCGTCGCTTCGCGACGCATTGCGCTGCGTCCGGGGCACGAGTCGGTGTTATCCCAGCACCGTCTTCCCGCTCTTGATCACCGTCACATTGCGCGCCTTCACCCTGGCCTCGAACGACACCACGTTGCCGTCCTTCCACAGGTCCATGGTGACGGTCTCGCCGGGATAGACCGGCGACGAGAAGCGCACCGCATGCTGCCTGAAGGCGGCGGGATCGTAATCGGCATAGGTCTGCAGCACGCCGCGGCAGGTGATGCCGTAGGTGCACATGCCGTGCAGGATCGGCCGTGGGAAGCCGGCGCGCTTGGCGAATTCCGGATCGGAATGCAGCGGGTTGCGGTCGCCGCACAGACGATAGACCAACGCCTGGTCCGGCCGCGTGGTGATGTCGACGGTCTGGTCGGGCGCGCGGGTCGGCACCTTGTGCGGCTCGGGCTGGCCTTCCGAGGGGCCGCCGAAGCCGCCATCGCCGCGGGCGAAGCGCGACGCCACCAGCGTCGCCAGTTCCTCGCCGGCCTCGTTGCGCAGCACGGTCTTGTGGCGGATCACCGCGCCCTTGTCCTTGCCCTTGTCGAACACGTCGAGCACGCTGGAGTCGGCGGTAATCTTCGCCGCCACCGGCATTGGCCGGTGGAAGGTGATGTCGCGCTCGCCGTCGACCACCATCAATTTGTTCAGGTGCATCTCGCCGGGGCCCGACCCCCAGGCGGCTACCGAGGCAAAGGTCGGCACCACCTTGAGCGGCCGCTCCGTGTAGTAAGCCTCGTTGACGAAGGCGAGCTCCTTCTCGTCCATGGGATCGGCGCCCATGCCGATGCCGTAGGCGTAGAGCATGACCTCGCGATCGGTCCAGGCGTAGGGCTGGCCGATGTTCTTCAGCGCCATCAGCTGGTCGTAGTTGATTGGCATGGGTGGTTCCCTCTCTTTTATTATTCCGCGGCGCCCGTAGTTGCGCCCTCTCCCTTGTGGGAGAGGGCAGCTCTGTGCCCGCTGCAAACCTTGAGGGGTGAGGGGGGGACCACGAGTTCATGAGCTCATGGCACCCCCTCACCCGTCCGCGCTATCGCGCGGCCACCCTCTCCCACCTAGCGAAGCTTCGCTTCGCGCGGGGGAGAGGGAAGAAAGAAAGTGAGCGCAGCTTAGGCCGGCGTGAAGAACGGCAGCGGCGCGCCGTCGGTGGGCTTCCACACCACCCTGACCTTCTGGCCGATCTTCAGCGTGTCCATGTCGCAGTCGACGATGTTGGTCTGCACCGACGGCCCCTCCTTCAGCGTCACATAGGCGATCGCGTAAGGCCCCGTGGCGGACTTGCGCATCAGGCTGAAAGTATAGATCTCGGCCTCGCCGGAGCTCTCTTCCCACACCGTCTTGTCGGAGAAGCAGAACGGGCAGATCGCGCGCGGGAAGAAATGCGGCTCGCCGCAGGCGGTGCAGCGCTTGATCATGAACTTGCCCTGTTTCGCGGCGTCCCAGAACGGCTGCGATTCAGGATTGCCCACCGGGGCCGGATATTTTTTCGCTTCGGTCATTACACGCGCTCCAGAATGGCGGTCGAGGCGGCGTGGCGCACCCCGAGCAGGCCGCCGGTGCCGTGGGCGATGGCGAGATCGCAGTTCGGCACCTGCACCTTGGGATGGGCTTCGCCACGCAGCTGGCGCACGGCCTCGAGGATCTTGGTCATGCCGCCGCGGTTGACGGGGTGGTTGCTGCACAGCCCGCCACCATCGGTGTTGAACGGCAGCTTGCCGACGCCGGAGATCAGGTTGCCGTCGGACACGAACTTGCCGCCGTCGCCCTTCTTGCAGAAGCCGAGATCCTCGAGCTGCATCAGCACGGTGATGGTGAAGCTGTCATAGATCGACGCGTACTTCATGTCCTGCGGGGTCACGCCGGCCTCCTCGAAGGCGCGCGGGCCGGACCACACGCCGGCGGAATACGTCAGATCGAGATCCTTGCCGCCGCGCGGGCCCTTCATGGCCTCGCCATGGCCGATCAGCCGCACCAATGGCTTCTTCAGGCTCCTGGCGATTTCCAGCGTGGTGACGATCATCGCGCCGCCGCCATCGGAGACGACGCAGCAATCGAGCCGATGCAGCGGATCGGAGATCATCGGCGAGTTCAGCACATCCTCAACGGTGACCACATCCTTCAGCATCGCATGCGGATTGTACTGGGCATGATGCGATGCGGCGACCTTGATCCAGGCGAGCTGTTCGCTGGTGGTGCCGTAGTCGTGCATGTGGCGCATGGCACACATGCCGTAGGCATTGTGGGTGGTCGCGCCGTATGCGGTCTCGAAATCCGCCTCGGCGCCCTGCTGGCGCGGCGGCATCACGCCGGTGCGCGGCTTGCCGGCCAGCGTCACCAGCGCGATCGAGCACTTGCCGGCGGCGATCGCCTGCGCTGCATGGCCGAGATGGATGATGTAGGAGCAGCCGCCGGTCTCGGTGGAGTCGACGTGGCGCGGCTTCAGCCCGAGATAGTCGACCATCGGCCACAGGCCGCCCGGCGCATCGCCGGCACAGAAATAGCCGTCGACATCCTTGTGCGTCAGCCCGGCATCCTCAAGCGCGCCCCTGGCGACCTCGGCATGCAGCTGCGCCACTGATTTATCGGGTGCGTGTCGGGTCGGGTGTTCGTAGATCCCGGCAATGTAGGCCTTGCCCTTGATGCTCAAGAAATTCTCCGCTGGCGTTTCGTCCCTATCGGTTTTTTCTGACCTGTCGGGCACGCCTTGGCAAGCGGCAACATTTCACACCGCGGATGGGAATTTCTCACTGCGGAATACAGTTGCAAAATGGAATGCTGTCGTCGCCCGGCCTGCGCGCAATCGCGCGCCAGGACCGGGCGACCCAGTACATGCAGCCGCCGGTCTCTACTGGGTCACCCGGTCAAGCCGGGTGACAACAAGGGAGTGCGGGGATAGGCCGTCGTGTAACACGAGCGCCCTACTCCGCCGCGATCTGCCGCGGCGCCGGCGGCGGATTGGCGAGATCGGCGGCGAGCTGGGCGTAGCGCGCCTTCGCATCAACCACCGATTTCTCCTTCACCGGTCCGTAACCGCGGATTTTATCCGGCAGCGCCAGCAGCTCCACGGCGATGTCCAGCGTCTGCGGCGACAAGAGCTGCAGCACGGTGCCGACGTCCTTCTCGTAGCCGGCGATCAGGTCGCGCTCGAGCCTGCGGTCGGCGCTGTAGCCGAACACGTCGAGCGGCGTGCCGCGCAGCACGCGCAACCTCGCCAGGATCCGGAACAGCGGCAGCATCCACGCGCCGAAGGCACGCTTCTTCGGCCGGCCCGACGCATCGACCCCCGGCAGCATCGGCGGCGCCAGGTTGAAGTTGATCTTGAAGTCACCCTCGAACTGGTCGCGGACCTGCTTCTCGAACCGGCCGTCGGTGTACAGCCGCGCGACCTCGTACTCGTCCTTGTAGGCCAGCAGCTTGGCGTAGTTGATGGCCACCGCGCGGGTCAGCGCCTCGCCGTAGCCGTCGGAGGCCGCGCGCACCTGCGCCACCAGCTTGCGGTAGCGGTCGGCCAGAGCGGCATTCTGGTAGTCAGTCAGCAGTGCGCTGCGGTGGGCCACGATCTCGTCGAGTGACATCTCGTCGAGCGTCTTCGGCGCGATGGTTTCGTCGGCGCCTTTCAGCATATCCGCAAGTCGCGCCGGATCGGCGGCGGCAAGCCGGCCGAGCTGGAACGCCAGCATGTTCATCTTGATCGACACGCCGTTGAGCTCGATGGCCTGCTCGATCGAGGCGGCCTGCAGCGGCAGCAGACCCTGCTGATAGGCAAAGCCCATCATCATCATGTTGGTGGCAATGGAATCGCCGAGCAGCGCTTCGGCCGCCTTGGTGAAATCGAGGAAGGTCGATTCCTTCTTCAACGATGCTTCCAGCACATTGTTGACCTTGCGGGTCTGGAAGTTGAAGTCGCGGTTGCGCACGAAATCGGCGATCGGAATCAGGTGCGTGTTGACGATGCCGACAGTGCGGCCCGCCTCACACAGTCCGATCGTATCCTTGGCGACTGCGACCACTTCATCGGCTGCGATCAAGAGATCGGCCGTGCCGGTGACGATGCGCGAACAGGTCACTTCCTCCGTGGTCTCGGCAAGACGGACGTGGCTGAGCACCGCGCCGCCCTTTTGCGCGAGGCCCGACATGTCGAGGATCATCGATGCCTTGCCCTCGATATGCGCGGCCATGCCGAGCAGCGCGCCGATGGTCAGCACGCCGGTGCCGCCGACGCCGCCGACCGCGACGTTGTAGGGCCGCTCAAGCCCGGGACGCCTCAGCGGCTCCGGCAACGCGCCGATGCTGCCGAGCTCGACCGGCGTCTTGCGCTTCAATTTGCCGCCATCGACGGTGACGAAGGACGGGCAGAAGCCCTTGAGGCAGGAATAGTCCTTGTTGCACGAGGACTGGTTGATGGTGCGCTTGCGCCCCAACGCCGTCTCCAGCGGCTCCACGGAAATGCAGTTCGACTGCACCGAGCAGTCGCCGCAGCCTTCGCAGACCGCGGGATTGATGATGATGCGGCGCTGCGGATCCTCCAGCGTGCCGCGCTTGCGGCGGCGGCGCTTCTCGGCGGCGCAGGTCTGCACGAACACGATGGCCGAGCAGCCCGGCACCTCGCGCAGCGTCCTCATCACATGGTCGAGCTCGTCGCGATGCGCAAGCTTCACACCCGGCGCAATGGTCGAGGCCGGATAGGCATCGGGGTTTTCCGACACCAGGTAGATGTCGCGGATGCCCTCGCTGTGCAGCTGGAAGGTAATCTGCTGCGGCGACAGCTCGCCGTCATGCTTCTGGCCGCCGGTCATGGCCACGGCATCGTTGTAGAGGATCTTGTAGGTGATGTTGGCTTTTGAGGCGATCGACTGGCGGATCGCCAGCGAGCCTGAATGGAAATAGGTGCCGTCGCCGAGATTGGCGAAGATGTGCTTCTCATTTGTAAACGGCGCGATGCCGGTCCACGGCACGCCCTCGCCGCCCATATGGGTGAACGTCTCCGTCGAGCGATCCATCCACAGCGACATGAAGTGGCAGCCGATGCCGGCCAGCGCGCGGCTGCCTTCCGGCACCTTGGTCGATGTGTTGTGCGGACAGCCCGAGCAGAAATACGGCGTGCGGGTGATCGGCACCACCGCCTGCACCTGCGAGGCGTCGCGGCCGTGAAACCAGTCGGCCTTGGCGCGCAGCAGCGCGGCGATTTCCGGATCGATCTCCATGGCCAGCAGGCGGTCGACCAGCGAGGTCGCGACCTTGGCGACGCTGAGCTCCTCGGCGAACGGCAGGAAGCGGTGATCCTTGTCGTCCATCTTGCCGATGATGCGCGGGCGCACGTCGTCGCGCCAGTTGAACAGCTCCTGCTTGACCTGGTTCTCGACGATCTCGCGGCGTTCCTCGACGATGAAGATCTCCTCGAGACCGACGGCGAAATTGCGCACGCCTTCCGGCTCCAGCGGCCACGGCATGCCGATCTTGTACAGCCGCAGCCCGATCTTCGCGGCGACCTGCTCGGTGATCCCCAGCTCGCGCAGCGCCTGGCGCACGTCCTCGTAGCTCTTGCCGGAGGCCATGATGCCGAACCGCGCGTTCGGCGAATCCATGGTGACGCGGTTGATGTTGTTGGCGCGGGCGAAGGCGATGGCGGCAAAGCCCTTGTAGTCCTGCAGGCGGCGATCCTGATCGTAACGATCGTCGGGCCAGCGCAGGTTCAGTCCGCCCGGCGGAATTTCGAAATCGGCCGGAATGTTGAACGGCTTGAGTTCGTTGTTGAGGTCGATCTCCGCGGTGGTCTCCACGGTCTCGGTGATCACCTTCATGCCGACCCAGCAGCCGGAGTAGCGCGACATCGCGATGCCCAGTAGTCCCATCTCGATCATCTCGTGGATCGACGATGGATAGAGATACGGCATCAGGGCCGACATGAATGCGTGGTCGGACTGGTGCGGCACGGTGGAGGATTTGGCGCCGTGGTCGTCGCCGGCGAGGCACAGCACGCCGCCGAATTTCGCCGAGCCCGCGGCGTTGCCGTGACGGAACACGTCGCCACAGCGATCGACGCCGGGGCCCTTGCCGTACCAGATGCCGACCACGCCATCATACTTGGCGCCGGGCGACAGATTGAGCTGCTGGGTGCCCCAGATCGCGGTGGCGGCGAGATCTTCGTTGACGCCGGGCTGGAATTTGACGCCGTAGGCATCGAGGTGTTTTCGTGCCGCCATCAGCTGCTGGTCATAGCCGCCGAGCGGCGAACCGCGGTAGCCGGTGACGAAGGCGGCGGTGTTCAGGCCCGCGGCGCGATCGCGCCGGACCTGGGCCATCGGCAGCCGGACCAGCGCCTGGATGCCGGTCAGAAAGATGTGGCCGGAGCCCTGGGTGTATTTCTGATCAAGACTGATCGGCCCCTGATTGATTCCCATTCCACCCTCTTTCGCTGCGATACTCGCTGGTCGTGCAGCGGCGCTGTTTGTTGATCTTAGACGGAGTCATCGACTCTATTAGAAACAGTCTATGTTGGTTTCCAAGGCCTGCGCACCTCAATTCTCCGCAACGGAGGCCCGCGAAACAACAACGCAACTTCGTTCTGGAACCGGGGGCAGCGACGACGCCTTGTGTCGCTACCAAGCCGCTTCACGCAAGGACGTGAGCGACTGGCGGCCTTGCGGCAGCGCAGCAATCACCGGGCGCGATAGTCCTGCTAATTAGGCAGCGGAAGGCGGAACATTGGCCTTTACCAGCCATTGGCTAGGGACCACCCTGATCACTCAGGCAAGGAGGATCATATGGCGCATGAGATTCACAGCGGCGCTCCCAGCAGCAGCCGGGGCGTGACCGACTTCGGTACGGTTCATGATCACAAGCCGACCAAGGCAATGATCGGCGTGGCGCTCATGATCGTTCTGGGATTCGTATTCTACGAGCTTGGCGGCAAGTCGCCCGCCATGCATTCGTCATCGAGGCCCGCGGCGCACCAGACCGTCGCGTCGTCAAGCCACTAGCCTTCGACAGCTTCGGTCGCGTCGGGCACTGCGTGTAGCGCCATCCGCCGACGCTGCGTTGCTGATCCGATATGCCGCAGACCGGGCGTGCCGCGTCCACGAATCGTCGGGTGAATCGCGCTGGCGGCGTCGGCGGCAACCTCACGACGGGCCTCCCAGCGCATGGCACGCTGTACCAGGGGTTGCGACTGCGTCGACAGCGGACCAGCCAGGCGCCAGAACATCCGCATCATGCTGCCAAGAGCCAGCTCTTCAAGCCCGTGCAGTTCGATGTCCTGCGGGACCGGAAACATCTCGACATCGACGATCGGTCCGGCAGCATCGCGCGGCGTCATGCGATGCACGGTGGCGCCGAATTCGCGCGCGCCATCCTGCAGCGCGAAGCGCGCCGGTTCAGCGTCGGGATAATGCGGCGACCCCGGGTGGAACCGATAGGCGCCGAAGCCGAGCTGATCGATCGCCTCGGGCGGCACGGTCGCCGGCGTCGCGAAGGCAATCAGGCGGGCGCGCTGCAGCCATTCGGACTCGATGGCGGCAAGATCAGCCACGGTGAAGACCGGATGTACCAGCAGCTGCGAATTGTGGCCGCGCAACACCGATGCCAAAGCAGCATGCTCGACCGCGCCGGCGAGCAAAATGATCGTATCAAACATTTACCGACGCCAGCCTGTTCTGATGAATCACTGCTCTGATTCTCGCAGCCAGCTGTTAAAATCTGATTAGCCATTCCGGTGCCCGCCAGCCGGCAAAAATGCAGGATCCTCGCCCGCAGCGCGGAACACCCGTCCGGCCCCGCCATTATCTCCGTGCCACAGGAGGATCCGACATGGCAGACCCGATCAACCCGAACGATCCCTATCGCCCCAACCCAGCCGACGACGAGATGACCCGCCGTTCAGCGCGCTTGGACGAGCTCCAGCCAGACCCGCAACTCGCGGAGGCACCAGCCAATGGCGGCCGCATTGCGATGGTCGCACTCGGCATTGCCGTGATTCTCGGCGCGGTGTTCTACGGCCTCAATGGCGGTGCGGTGAACCCCGCGGACACTTCGAAATCGGCGACGCAGAGTGCGCCGGCCCGCCAGGACAGCGCACAGACGACGCCGCGAACGCCCACCAACAACATCGCCGACTCCAAACCGCCGGTGGCACCAGGCATCCGCGACGTGACGCCGTCCAACAACCAGAACAATCAACCCGGGGTCACCACGGGCGCGGCACCGTCACGGCCGCAGCCGCCGGCCAATGCACCGACCGGCGCCGAGGTCGACAGCGCCAAGGGCGGCGCACGAAACTGATCGCGACGGTCGTGATCCAGATCGCATGAAATCCGGCGGGCAGTTCGGATGCCCGCCGTTTCCCTTGCCAGCATCAGAGTGCGTCGTGTCTGGCGCGACTGTCGTCGGGGGCCTGGGTGCGGTCGAGCATGCCGTAATCGCGGATCACACCGGCGATGCGCAGGCGGTAGTTGGCAAAGATCTGCGCACGGCCGCGTCCCTGCGTCGCGCGGTGCTCCGGCGTGTTGCGCCACGCCGCCACCGCAGCCTCGTCCCGGAACAGCGACAGCGACAGGATCTTGCCGGGCTCGGTCAGGCTCTCGAACCGCTCCACCGAAATGAAGCCATCGATGGTCGCAAGCAGCGGCTTCAACTCGGCGGCGAGGTCAAAATACTGCTGACGATGCTCCGGCTTCGGCCAGACCTCGAAGATGACGGCAATCATCAGAACCTCCCTTTTCCATCCGCCCTAGCCTAGATCGCTACCGGACGCAAAAAGCTGCGCTCCTCCGCCAGGATGAATTTGTGCTCCTCGGCGAAGGCAAAATTGGCGGCGCCATCCTTGTCGCAGCGCAGCCGCGCACGATAGGCCTCATAGGCCGCCAGACTGTCGAACGAGATCAGGGCATACGCAATGTTGTTGCTGCCCTCATGCGGCATCCAATAGCCCGCGAGGTCGCCGCCGCAGGCTGGGATGATACCAAGCCATCGTTTCGCATAGTCCTCGAACATACCACGCTTGAAGGGATCAATCTGGTAGCGGATGAACACGGTGACGGTCACGACAAGCTCCACGTTTCAGGTAGATCGCCGGTGTAACCGCCCGATGGCCATCGATGCTTCGGTTCCTGTCGAAGCATGAAGCCAGACCCCGACGTGGCGATGTTCGGCGCCGGCACGGCCTGATTGACCATGCAAGTTCCACATCACCTCCGGTTGCCGAGTCATAGCCGCTCTGTATACCCCCGTGGGTTGTACGGTCTGGAAACTTCACCCTTAATTAAATCCGAACGCCCACGGTGAAAGCCGCAGGGCGAAGGTATTGCCCTTGCTCAAAAATCTCAAAAACAGGGGGGCGTCTCTTGGCCCGACTCAACTTTCGCATCGGCACCAAGCTTGGCCTGACGGCGGGCATCGGCGTCCTGCTGGTGGCCGGCATGATGGCCAACGAGATCATCGGCAATGACTCGATCGCGCTGTCGAGCCGGATGGTGCTCGTCAATACGTCCAACAAGTCCGATCTACAGGGAACCGATGTATTTCTGGCGCGCACCGAGATCGCGATGCGCGATATCGGCGGGGCCACCACGGTCGCCCAGCTGGAAAACAGCCTGAAGGAGGTGCGCGGGCATCTCGCCGGAGCCAGCGCACTTCTGAATGCCGCCGAGCAGCGCGCCACACGGCAGCCGACGAAAGACGGCTATCGCGCGATCCAGGTAAACATTGGCAAATATCTGACCATCGCCGCTGACCTTGCCGCAGCAAGGAAAGCCGCCCTCGATGGCGCTGTGGAACGCACCCAGGCAACGCTGAACTGGGACCGCGCCTTCGACGGATTGCTGGCCTCCCCTGCCTTGGCTGCGTTGCCCAATCATCGCGATATCGAACTCGAATTGCGGACAGCGGACGGCGCCTACAACGCAGCGCGCGCCGCCGCCTGGCAGTTTGCCGTCGCGGCTGAGCCGAAGCAGATCGAACTTCTCTCCAGCGAGGCAATCGCGGCAATCGACTCGCTCAAGCGCGCGCGCAAGCTGGCCGGCGAAGCCGGTCAGACCGCAGTCATCGACGCGCTGGTTGCGGCAGCCGTCAAGTTCAAGAGCGCGGCGGAAGCCGTCGCCAAGGCAGAGGACCGCAAATTCCACATCCGCGACGAGCAGGCAGCCCCGCTCGTCGCGGACATCGGCAGCCGCATCGTCAAGCTGACCGAGGTCGCCAACGGATTTGCCGCCATGCGGCAGGCCGAACTGCTCGCGGAACTGAGCCGCGTCGCGACGGTCGCGCTCGCGGTCGGCGCGCTGGTGGTACTGATGCAGATCGGCTCCGCGCTGTTCTCGGTGCTGACCATCGCCCGCCCGATCCGCCGCATCGGCGAGGTGCTGCTGGACCTGGCCGGCGGCAACAAGGCGGTCACCATCCCCTACACCGAGCGCGGCGACGAAGTCGGCGACAATGCCCGCGCGGCCCGCACCTTCCGCGACAATCTGATCCGCATCGAGCAGATGGAGGCGGAACAGAAGGACCTGGAGGCAGCCACCGCCGGCCGCCGCAAGGCCGACATGATCAAACTGGCCGACGCGTTCCAGGCGGCGGTCGGCGGCATCGTCGACTCGGTGTCGTCGGCTTCCGGCGAACTCGAAAAGGCCGCAGGCACGCTTTCCGGCACCGCAGAAGAAACCCAGCAACTGTCCGGCATGGTCGCCTCCGCCTCCGAGGAAGCCTCGGCCAACGTCGAATCGGTGGCCTCCGCCGCCGAGGAGATGAGCGCGTCGGTCACCGAGATCAGCCGACAGGTGCACGACTCCAGCCGCATCGCCGGCGAGGCGGTCAAACAGGCCGAACTCACCGACGTGCGGATCAACGAATTGTCCGAAGCCGCCGGCCGCATCGGCGATGTCGTCAAGCTGATCACGGCCATTGCCGAGCAGACCAACCTGCTCGCGCTCAACGCCACCATCGAAGCCGCCCGGGCCGGCGAATCCGGCCGCGGCTTCGCGGTGGTCGCCAGCGAGGTCAAGGCGCTGGCGGCGCAGACCGCCAAGGCCACCGACGAGATCAGCGTGCAGATCACCGGCATGCAGGCGGCGACCAAGGATTCGGTCGGCGCCATCAAGGAAATCGGCGCCACGATCAGCCGCATTGCCGACATCGCCTCGACCATCGCAGCCACGGTGGAGGAACAGGGCGCGGCGACTGCGGAAATCGCCCGCAACGTCGGCGAAGCGGCCAAGGGCACTGCCCAGGTCGCGGAGAAGATCACCCAGGTCAACCGCGGCGCCAGCGCCACCGGCTCGGCCTCGGCCCAGGTGCTGATGTCGGCTCGCTCGCTATCGAAGGAAAGCGGCAGCCTCAAGAGCGAAGTCGACAGCTTCCTGCAGACTGTCAGGGCAGCCTGAACCATCGCCGGGGTGCGATCGCCGCATCGCGCCCCGGCCACCTCGTCGATCACCTCGTCACCGCAAGCCCGCCGCCAGAGCCGGCCATGCGAAGCCGCGCCGTTTGTCCGGAAGAAGCCGGTCGTCAGGGAGACAGAAATGAAGATCAGCATCGTTGGCTGCGGAGCAACCGGTGTCGCCATCCTGCGACACCTCGCCGAACTGGCCTGTTCGGACGCGGATCGCTGCCCGGTGTCGGAGATCCAGCTTTTCGACAAGTCGGGTTTTGACGGCGGCATGGCCTACCGCACCCAGAGCGATCAGCATCTGCTCAACATGCGGGTGTCGACGATGTCGATCCGCGCCGGCGACAGTCAGGACTTCCTGCGCTGGACCTCGCGGGCCGGCGTCGCCTGCGAAGCCAACGATCACCTGCCCCGCAAGGTCTATCGCGACTATCTCGAGGAGGTCAGGCAGTCAGCCATCGAGCGCTGCCGCAATGCCGGCATCCGCGTCTCGGTCGAACATGCCGAAGTCATCGCCATGCACCTTACCCCCGCCCAGGACGTCGTGCTGCAAACGGATCGCCATGAAAGCCATGTGTCGTCGGTGATGGTGTTGTGCACCGGGCACAACGCGCCCGACGACAATTACAACCTCGGCGCCAGCAAGAACTTCCTGCCCGATCCCTATGCTGCGTTCAACTTCGCCGACCGGGGCGACCTCGAGGTCGGCATCCTCGGCAGCGGCCTGACCGCGATCGACAGCCTGCTGGCGCTGGCGCGCAGCCATCCGTCGGTCAGGGTCACCTGCCTGTCCCGCAGCGGGCTGTTTCCCACGGTGCAGGCGATCAGCAGGCCGGATGCGGACGGTGAATTCCGCGACGCGCTGCGCCGCTACGTCGACGATCGCCACCGGATCGAGGCCGACGACCTGGCGTCCACGATCTCCCGCCTGCTGCACGCCACCACGGGATTGCACTGCAACCTGTCGTTCGGCAACGACGATGCCGATGCGCTGGCCGACCTGGAGCACAACATCGCCCAGACGGAAGCGCGCGCACCGAACGTGACCTCCTACCTGACCGGCGTCGTCGACCTCGTCTGCGACGCCTGGAGCAAGATGGACCACGACGAGAAATCCCGCTTCATGACCTGCTACAATTCCGGCTGGCTGCGGAACCGGTCGGCGATGCCGCTGGCAAATGCCCTCAAGGTGCGCGACCTGCTGCGCACTGGCCGACTGTCGACGCGTTCCGGGCTGCGCAGCGTGGCCGCCATCGGCAGCCGCTTTCGGGCAACGTTCGGCACCGGCAACAGCTGCGACCTGGACCATGTCATCGCCGCCACCGGCCCGTCCTATCAGCTCGATGCCTTGCCGCTCTACGCGGACATGCAGCGCCAGGGCCTCGTCGTTCTCGATTCGCACGGCGGAATTCGCTGCGATTATGACGACAGCCGCGTGCTCGACGAGCGCGGCGGCAAGCACAGCAATATCTTCGCGGTCGGTAGCCCGACCAAGGGGACGCATTTCTATGCCGGCGCGGTGGACATCAACCTGCGCCGCGCCGAATCCGTCATCGACACCATCCTCGGCGATGCAGAGCAGCTGCGGTCACGCAGCACCGGCGCCAAGGCCGCCGCCAAACTCGAAGTCGTCGACTGACCCCTCATCAAGCCCCGCCAGGAGCACCGCACATGAATTCCGTGACCACCCCCGTCGACGAACTGGAACGCCTCGCCGACCTGGTGCAGCGTCAGCACCCTTCGGTGAACAACCTGTTGCTGATGCCCGACGACAAGTACCAGACCCGGACCGTCACCCTCGACGCGGTGATGCGCGAAGTCACCGACTGTATTGCACAGGGATTTCGCGGTCGTCGGGCCGCTGACTTCCCGATGCTGTATTGCGCCTGGGGCAAGTGCCGGGTCGGATCGACGGCGCTGACCAACCTGTTCGGTGTGGCCGGCATGCCGTCCTACTTCCAGCCGGTGAAGGTGGTGCTGCGCCACGCGCTCATGGGCCGTGCCGGCGCGCCGTGGGACCTGCCTGTCGCCGCCGACCACCCGGTGGTGTTCAGCAAGGAAATGGCCGGCCCCTACGCGCTGGCCGAGTGCCTGTTCCAGCCGCTGCAGCCGCTGATCGAAGCCGGTTATCCCGCAGACAAGTTGCACTTCATCATGCTCGACCGCGATCCTGCCAGTTCGCTGGCATCATGGATCGAGAAATGGTCGGACCGCGTGCCTGACGCCACCCTGATGCAGAACTTCGTCATCTCCTCGCTGAATACGCTGCGGGTCGAGACCTATGCCCGGCGCCACGGCGTGCCCGTCACGCATTACGTCTACGAGGCCAGCAAGGAGCCGGTGCCGTCGATCCGCGCGCTGTTCACCCGCCTGGGACTGGCCGACCGCTTCACGGAAGACGCCGTGACCGAATGGAAAGAGATGGGCAGACTGGAATCCAAGGACGCGCGCATCACCTTCGTCAAGGAGCCTACGGTCTACACCGTCCCCGGCCTGCATGGCGAGGACACCGCCTATCGCTACCGCGCCCGCAAGACCAGCGGGCTGAGCGAGGAGCGGCTGGACCTGCTCGACCGCTTCGGCATCAACGGCATCTACCGGACGTCGGTGGAAGCCTGCATCCACGACCTCAAGCTCGACGCTGCGACTGCGGAGCGGCTGTTCGGCGACGTGCTCGGGGTCGACGCATGATTGACACCATCGACTCTCCCGACATTGCGCCGGCCATCGGGCGCGGCACCACCAGCCACCTGCAGCGGCTGGAGGCCGAAAGCATCCACATCCTGCGCGAGGTGGCGGCGGAATTCCGCAAGCCGGTGATGCTGTATTCGATCGGCAAGGACTCCTCGGTGCTTCTGCATCTGGCGATGAAGGCGTTCTATCCCGGCAAGCCGCCGTTTCCGCTGCTGCATGTCGACACCACCTGGAAGTTTCGCGAGATGATCGCGTTTCGTGACCAGCGCGTCCGCGACCTCGGCCTCGATCTGCTGGTCCACGTCAATCCCGACGGTCTCGCGCAGGGCATCGGCCCATTCAGCCACGGCTCTGCCGTGCATACCGACGTGATGAAGACCCAGGGGCTGCGCCAGGCACTCGACCTGCACGGCTTCGATGCTGCGATCGGCGGGGCGCGACGCGACGAGGAAAAGTCCCGCGCCAAGGAGCGCATCTTCTCGCATCGCAGCGCAGCGCATCGCTGGGATCCGAAGAACCAGCGGCCGGAGCTGTGGAGCCTGTACAATACCCTGCTGGCGCCGGGCGAAAGCATGCGGGTGTTCCCGCTGTCGAACTGGACCGAGCTCGACATCTGGGAATACATCCTGCTGCAAGACATCCCGATCGTGCCGCTGTATTTCGCCGCCAGGCGGCCCGTGGTGGAGCGCGACGGCGCGCTGATCATGGTCGACGACGACCGCATGGCGATGCGGCCGGGCGAAACGCCCGAACTGCGTTCGGTCCGCTTTCGCACGCTCGGCTGCTATCCCCTCACCGGCGCGATGCCGTCCACCGCCACGACGCTGCCGGAGATCGTCCAGGAGATGATGGGCTCGCGCACGAGCGAGCGCGAAGGCCGCGTCATCGACCGCGACAGTTCCGCCTCCATGGAACGCAAGAAAGCCGAAGGTTATTTCTGATGTCCTTGATCGATGAGCCGCTCGACCGCGCCCTCGACGCGCTGCGTTCCGACCATGGCGACCGCCCGACATTGCGCTTCGTCACCTGCGGCAGCGTCGACGACGGCAAGAGCACGCTGGTCGGCCGTCTGCTGTACGATTCGAAACTGCTGCTCGACGACCAGCTCAGCGCGCTGCAAGCCGAGAGCAATATCGCCGGCAGCAGCGGCGCGCTGGATTTCGCGCTGCTGGTGGACGGGCTGCAGGCCGAGCGCGAGCAAGGCATCACCATCGACGTCGCCTACCGTTTCTTCGGTACCGCGCGGCGCCGCTTCGTGGTCGCCGACACGCCGGGCCATGTGCAGTACACCCGCAACATGGCCACCGGCGCCTCGCACGCCGAACTGGCTGTGGTGCTGATCGATGCGCGCAAGGGCGTCATCACCCAGACCCGGCGCCACAGCCATATCCTCGGCTTGTTCGGTATCCGCCACGTGGTGCTGGCGGTGAACAAGATGGACATGGTCGGGTTCGACGAAGACCGCTTCACCGAAATCGCTGTCGAATACCGCCTGCTCGCGGAAAAGCTCGGCATTGCCCATGTGCAATGCATCCCGGTGGCGGCGCGCGACGGCGACAACATCTTTACGCCGAGCGCGCGGATGCCCTGGTACACCGGTCCCACGATCATGGAGCATCTGGAGACCGTCGACGTCTCCGGCGATGTCGCCAGCCGACCACTGCGCTTTCCGGTGCAGTGGGTGAACCGGCCCAATGCGGAATTTCGCGGCTTCTGCGGCCGCATCGCCAGCGGTACGGTGCAGCGCGGCGACGCGGTGACGGTGCAGCCGTCGGACCGCCGCAGCCATGTCGCCCGCATCGTCACCGCCGACGGCGACCTTGAGGCCGCCGTGGCCGGACAATCGGTGACGCTGGTGCTGGCCGACGAGGTCGATGTCAGTCGCGGCGACGTGCTGACGTCCGGTGTGCCGCCGCTGGTGTCGGACCAGTTCGCCGCGCATCTGGTATGGTTCGACGATGCCGCCCTGCTGCCCGGCCGCCGCTACATCCTGAAATGCGGCAGCGCCACCACCGGCGCGGTGATCACCACGCTGAAGCACAGCGTGGCGATCGACACCATGGAGCATCAGGCCGCCACCACGCTGTCGGCCAACGAGATCGGCTGCGTCAATCTCAGCCTCGACCGGCCGCTGGTCTGCGAAGCCTATGGCGACGACCGCGCGCTCGGCAGTTTCATCCTGGTCGATCCGATCAGCCATTGCACCGCGGCGGCGGGGATCATCGATTTCGCGCTGCGCCGCGCCAGCAACATCCAGTGGCAGACGCTGGATGTGGACAAGACGATACGCGCCCGGCTCAAGCAGCAGAAACCCTGCGTGCTCTGGCTGACCGGCCTCAGCGGCGCCGGCAAGTCGTCGATCGCCAATCTGGTGGATCGCCGGCTGTGCGAACTCGGCCGCCACGCTTATCTGCTCGATGGCGACAATCTGCGCCATGGCCTCAACCACGATCTCGGCTTTACCGCCGAGGCGCGGGTCGAGAACATCCGCCGCGTCGCCGAGGTCGCAAAACTGTTCGTCGACGCCGGCTTGATCGTGCTGGCGTCGCTGATCTCGCCCTTCCGCAGCGAGCGCGACATGGCGCGCAACGGACTCGCAGAGGGCGAGTTCATCGAGATCCATGTCGCGACGCCGCTCGACGAATGCGAACGCCGCGACCCCAAGGGCCTGTATCGCCGCGCCCGTGCGGGCGAGCTGCCGAATTTTACCGGCATCGACTCGCCCTATGAGGCCCCCGAAGAACCGGAGATCGTGCTCGACACCGCGGCGCTGTCGGCCGAAGCCGCCTGCGACCGCATCATGGCCTATCTGCAGGAGCACCATTACGTGTAGCGGCCACGCCGGTGCACGATGACATCCCCCAAACGTGAGGGCCCCCACCTTACCTTCGCCACAACCGGGCACCAAGCAGGCGCATCAACTGCCAACCGGATGTTCCCGATGAAACGCCTGCTGCTGTCCGCTCTGCTCGCCGCGCTTCCGCTCGCTTCCGCCCATGCCGGCGAGCCGATCGCGCGTGAACCCTACGGCATCGGGCTCGAAGGCTTCGCCTATCCCTACCCGGTCAGCCTGCTGCCTGTCGTCAATGATGGCGAGCAGTTGCGCATGGCCTATATGGACGTGCCGTCATCGAAGCCCAATGGCCGCACCGTGCTGCTGCTGCATGGCCGCAACTTTCCGTCGAGCTACTGGGCGCCGGTGATCGGCGTGCTCTCCGAGGCCGGCTACCGCGTCGTCGTGCCGGACCAGGTCGGCTTCGGCAAATCCTCCAAGCCATCGGGCGAGCTGCATTTCGACACCCTGGCACGCAACACCATCGCGCTGATCGACCATCTCGGAATCGCGAAATTCGACGTCGTCGCGCATTCGCTGGGCGGCATGCTCGGCGTGCGCATCGCGCGCACCTTTCCCGACCGCATCGATCACCTGCTGCTGGCAGCGCCGATCGGCCTCGAGGATTACCGCCAGTACGTGCCGCCAACGCCCACCGAGCAGATCATCGAGACCGAGGACAAGCTCACCGCCGAGGGCTATCGCAAGCAGCTCGAGGTGAACTATTCGCTGAAGCTGCAGCCCGACCAGGTGACGCCGTTCATCGATGCGCGCTTCAACATCAAGGGCGCCGCCGACTATCCGCGCTGGCTGCGCGCCTTCGTCAGCTCGGCGCAGATGATCTACCGCGAACCGGTGGTGCACGAGATCCCGCAGATCGCTTTGCCCACTCTGTTCGTCATGGGCGCCGACGACCACAACGCCCCCGGCAAGCCGCTGGCGCCGGAAGCGCTGCGGCCGAAGATGGGCCAGAACGCCGATCTGGCCAAGGCGCTTGCCGCAAAGATGCCCAACGCCAGGGCCGAGGTGCTGCCCGACGCCGGGCATCTGGTGTTCCTCGACGCGGCACCAAGATTCAACGAGCTGATGCTGGCGTTCCTGTCGAGCAAATAGCGTTGCACTCCTGAGCGGATCTGGGGGCTGCGCGGCGCGATATTCATTTCGTGTTCAGGCAGAATCCGTTTATCTGCAGGACACGCGAAGGCTGACCCGCGTCCAGACTTTCGCCACGTACCGACGCCAATCGCGGGGGTTTCGTTTGCAGCGCCGCCACGCGGCCAATGGAGGAAGACCATGAAGAAGCTTTTTGCCGCGGCGCTGTTCGCCGCCACCGTCGGCGGCCTCGGTACCGCCATGATCGGCACCGCCTGCTTCGGCCCGAACTCGTAGACCAGCACCGGCACCAGCATGATCG
>LNAP01003352.1_pt1 | contig 37248 bp, 28 predicted proteins | sample 602601 | NCBI WGS metagenome assembly LNAP01 (sample SAMN02440304, study PRJNA202911) | soil metagenome | biome: Subtropical and temperate rainforests or woodlands; isolation source: soil samples (1 kg each in a 20% v/v slurry with milli Q water) were... ... | reverse complement strand
CAATGACGGTTCGCTGCCGTACAGCGTCCGCGACCAGCAGACGGCCGATGACTACAGTCGCGCCGGTGCAACCTTCAAGATGCGCTACAGCAAGACCGAATTGAAGGTCGGTGATCTTCGTCCACAACTGCCGGTGGCGTCCGATGACCCCAGTCGGCAACTGGATACGATCTATCAAGGGGCCGTGGTCGAGTCCAGGGAAGTCGATGGGTTGACGATGACCGGTGGCCGGTTCTGGTCTGCCGTGACACGGGAATCTTCCAACCACGAGAAGCTGTACAAGTTTGGTTCCACCGATAATCTCGACAGTGACGGCCTGGACTTCGGCGGTGCAACTTACGACATTGCCAAGAACCTGCAAGCCAGTTATTTCTACGGCGTGTTGCACGACATTTATCAGCAACACTATTTCGGCCTGATGCATATGGCTGACTTGGGTAATGGCTACAAACTTAAAACTGACTTGCGCTACTTCAATAATAATGAAGATGGCAATGCGTTGAACGGTGAGATCGACAACCGTTCCTACGGCGCCTTGTTCACTTTGCTCAAAGGCGCCCACATGTTTGGGCTCAGTTACCAGCGTATGCTCGGTGACAGCGTGTTCCCGACTATCCCGCAACCTTACCTGGTGCACTGGTCGTCCCTGGGGTTTGTCCGCCCGGATGAAAAGTCCTGGGGGGCGCGGTACAGCTATGACTTTGCCGGGATGGGCGTGCCAGGGCTGAAGCTCTACACCCGCTATATCAAGGGTACCAACTGGGACCGTGGCAACAACCTGAGCGACAACCAGGAAAGCGAACGTTTTCTGGGGCTCAGCTACGTGGTCCAGAGCGGGGCGCTGCAAGGCCTGGGGCTGGACCTGCGCAACATCGACGTGAAACAGAAGTACGGCTACGACTACAACGAATTCCGTGTCGCCACGACCTACACCTGGAAGTTCTGGTAAGCCCGGTCCACCCGGGATTTGCCCCCATAACAATAAGAGGCCTGACCATGTTCGAACCCTTTGTCCTTTGCATCTGCCCCGCAACTTTCCAGTCGTTGTTCTGCGCACCGCTACGCGCATGAGCGGATTCCAAGAGGAGAATATCCAGGTCGATAACGCGGTCCTGCAGAAGAAGAAAACCTACATTTACGAGTGGTACGTGGTCGGCCTGTGCATGATCGCCTACATCTTTTCATTCGTGGATCGGCAGATCCTGGCGCTGATGATCGAGCCGATCAAAGCCGACCTGCAGATCAGCGACACCCAGTTCAGCTTGCTGCACGGGCTGGCCTTTTCGTTGTTCTACGCGTTCATGGGCATGCCCATCGCCTATCTGGCCGACCGCTTCTCCCGACCGAAGATCATCGCCGTCGGCGTTGTGTTCTGGAGCCTGGCGACTGCAGCGTGCGGCCTGAGCAAGAACTTCCTGCACATGTTCCTCGCCCGCATTGGCGTCGGTGTCGGCGAGGCGGCGCTGTCGCCCTCGGCCTACTCGATGTTCAGCGACATGTTCCCCAAGGAGAAACTCGGCCGCGCGGTGGGCATCTACTCGATCGGCTCGTTCGTCGGTGGTGGCCTGGCCTTCCTGGTGGGCGGCTATGTGATTGCGATGCTCAAGGACATGAACACCATCGAGGTCGCCTTTCTCGGCGCGATGAAGGCCTGGCAACTGGCGTTCTTCATTGTCGGCCTGCCCGGCATCTTGGTGGGCCTGTTGATCTGGCTCACCGTGCGCGATCCGGCGCGCAAAGGCCTGCAGGTGGATGCGCAGGGGCAGGCCAAGAAGGTCGGGATGGGCGATGGCCTGCGCTTCCTCGCTCGCCACCGCGCCACCTTCACCTGTCATTACCTGGGCTTTTCATTTTACGCCATGGCCTTGTTCTGCTTGATGAGCTGGAGCCCGGCGCTGTACATCCGCAAGTTCGGCCTGTCGCCGATGGAGGCGGGCTACATGCTCGGCACCGTGCTGTTGGTGGCCAATACCGGCGGGGTGCTGTTCGGTGGATGGCTCACCGATTATCTGGCCAAGAAAGGTCATCAGGACGCTGCCATGCGCACCGGCGTCATCGGCGCCCTCGGCATGGCGGTGCCGGCCGTGCTGTTCTCTCAAGTCGATCAACTGTGGCTGTCGGTGACCCTGTTGGTGCCAGCGATGTTCTTCGCCTCGTTCCCGATGCCGGCGTCCACGGCGGCGATGCAGATCCTCGCACCGAACCAGGTGCGCGCACAGGTCTCGGCCGTGTTCCTGCTAATCAGCAATCTGCTGGGTTTGGGCCTGGGCACCACGCTGGTGGCGCTGTTGACCGACCGCTACTTCGGATCGCCCGCGGCGGTAGGGTCGTCGATGTCGCTGGTGATCGCCGGTGCATCGGCGTTGACCGTGCTGCTGCTCTGGCGTGGTTGCCGTCGTTTTCGCGAAAGTTATGCCCGGGAGTATCCGACCCGGGCTTGATTGGTCATAGTCCACGATTGGTGCCTCGGCCTCGCTCCGGGGCCGAGACGCTCCACGTCAGGAGAACCCTTGATGTTGAATGACGTACACCTGCTGGAACGGCACAGCCTGCTCAGTTCGGCCGACTACCGTGAGATCAAGGACAAGGTCAGCCAATACCTGTGCCCGCACAGTTTCAACGTGCTGCGTGACGAGCCGATCTACACCCGGCTCAACGGCGTATTCTTCGGCGATTCGGCGCTGCTCGACCTGCGTTATGGCGCGCCGGTGGAGATCACCATCGGCGACATTGCCGATCAGTACCTGTTTCGCATCACCTTGCAGGGGCATTGCGAAGTGGCCCACGGGCGGCGCAGCGCGGCGATGCAGTCGGGCTACCTGAGCGTTTCCTCGCCGTTCGCGCAAAGCCGCATCGTCACCGATGGCGAGTGCCGCAACCTGATCCTGCGTGTCGACCGTGATGCCCTGGAGACGCAGCTGCAACGCCTGCTCGGCCGCAGCCTGCGCCAGTCGGTGATCTTTGATATCAGCGTCGACCACCTGGGCGCCGGTGTCGTCAGCCTCTATCACACCCTGGACTACATCTGCCGGCTCTACGGCAGCGGCGTTGACGGTTCACGCCTCGCCGGCGGCCTGTCCGAATACCTGATGCAGTTGCTGCTCACGCAACTGCCGCATAACTACTCCGCGGATCTGTTGATCGATTCACGCGCGCCGCTGCCGCATCACGTGAAAAAGGCCCGTGACTACATCGAGGAACACCTCGACGAACCGATCAGCCTGACGACCCTGAGCGAACTGTGTGGTGTCTCGGTGCGCACCTTGCAGAACGGCTTCAACCAGTTCCTCCAGCAGGCGCCGGTCGAGTACATCCGCGATCGTCGCCTGGCGGTCATCCACGAGTCGCTCAAGCAGGGCAGGGCCGGCGAAACCGTCACCGATATCCTGTTGCGTCATGGCATCAACAGCTTCGGGCATTTCTCCAGTGCTTATCGGCAACGCTATGGTTGCCTGCCGTCGGACACCCTGCGGCGGCAGAAGCATTGAGACACCTGCGCAATCCGTCATTCGGCTGCGCAATCGGAGGAGTCTGTGGCGGTGCGGCTCGATAGGATCGAGTCTCTGACAAAAAGGAGTATCTGCATGAATATTACCGTGCTGGGTGGTGGTCACGGCTGTTACGCCGCTGCTGTCGAAATGGCTGAAAAGGGGCACCAGACCCGCCTGTGGCGTCGAGACTGCGTCGCGCTCAAGGAGCTGCTGGCCATCGGCAGCCTGACCATCAGGGACTACCGGGGCACTCGCCAGTTATCTGTCGGCCAGCAGGGCGACAAGCTGTCCTTGACCGACGACCTGGCCGAAGCCCTGGGCGACGATCATCCCGCTGCCGTCGACCTCCCACGAAGACCTGGCCAAACATGTTGCGCCGCACCTGCACGACGGTCAGGTGGTGTTCCTGCCGCCGGGCACCTTTGGCAGTTTCGTGTTTGCCAAGGCCATGGTCGATGCGGGCAACCGGAGCAAGGTCGCCTTCGCTGAAACCGGTACGCTGCCGTACCTGGTACGCAAGCATGGCGCCAGTGACCTGGTGATCAGCGGCTACGCCACCCGCCTGCCGACCGGTGTATTCCCCAGCAACCTGTCCGAGCATGCTTTTGCGGTGCTGCGTGAAGCCTACCCGAGCGTCGAACCGATTGAAGACGCCCTGAGCGGTGCGTTGATGAACGCAGGCCCCATCATCCACCCGCCGCTGATCATGATGAACGCGGGGCCGCTGGAGCATTTCGAGGCCTGGGACATTCACAACGAAGGCACCCAACCGTCGATTCGTCGCGTGACCAACCAGCTTGATGCCGAACGCATGGCCGTGCGTGAAGCACTGACCTACGGCGCGCCGCACTTTCCCCTCGCTGACCACTACAACACCACCGAAGGTGATGAGTGGATGTACGGTCGCGGTGCCCATGGCAAGTTGACCGATAGTGGTGACTGGCGCGAGGACATCGACCTGCAGAAGCATCGCTACATGCTCGAAGACACCCGCCTGGGCCTGTCCTTCCTGGTGTCCGTCGGCCGCTGGGCCGGTGTGCCGACGCCGGTCGCGCAGGGCCTGCTGAGCATTGCCTCGGTCGTCGCGGCACGCGATCTCTACGCCGAAGGCCGCACCCTGGAAAACCTCGGTCTGGCCACGCTGAGTCGGGCTCAGATGACCGAACTGCTGACCAGGGGCTACAACTGATGAACGCCGCGCTGCCCCAAGTCAGCGTGGTCGGTGCCGGCCGGATGGGTGAGGGCATTGCCCTGGCGTTCATCCATGCGGGCCTGCCGGTCACCCTCATCGATATCAAGGATCGCGCCGAGGATGAGCGGCACGGCTACTTCGAACGTGTGCGCAACAACATCCGCAACGAATTGCAGATGCTGGTACGCCTCGGCATGCTCCGGCTGGAACAAGCCGACATCGCGATAGCCCGGTTGACGCTGCAATCCAGATCCCAGGCCGCAGATGCAATGCGCAGGTGCGACCTGGTGTTCGAGGCGGTGCCGGAAGTCATCGCGGTCAAGCAAGAGACCTTCGCCTGGGTCAGCGAGCATGTGCCGGTGTCGACCATCATCGCGTCGACCACCTCGACCTTCCTGGTTACCGAGTTGAGCGAAATGGTCAGCACACCTGCGCGCTTCGTGAACGCGCACTGGCTCAATCCCGCGTACCTGATGCCGCTGGTGGAAGTCAGCCGCAGCGAAGCGACCTGCCCGCAGGTGGTCGAACGGCTGCTGCAACTGCTCAAGCGCATCGGCAAGGTGCCCGTGGTGTGCAGCCCGGTGGCTGGCTACATCGTGCCGCGCATTCAGGCACTGGTGATGAACGAAGCGGCACGGATGGTGGAAGAGGGCGTGGCCAGCGCAGAAGATATCGACACGGCGGTGCGCGTCGGCTTTGGTTTGCGCTTCTCGGTGCTGGGCCTGCTTGAGTTCATCGACTGGGGTGGCGGCGACATTTTGTACTACGCCTCGCGTTACCTGAGTGGAGCGCTATCACCGCGTTTCGAGTCACCACAAGTGATCGCCGACAACATGCAGAACGGCCGCAATGGCTTGCGCGATGGCCAGGGTTTCTACGACTACCGTGACATGGACGTGGACGCCTACAAACAGCAGCGTCTGGGCGACTTTGTCCGCAAGCTGAAGTTGTCGGGGCTGACGCCCGCGTTCGATGGCGCCTTGAAACAGGTCTGAGCATCAGGGCCCGGTTGCCGGGCCCTGACACGCTTGACGACTTCCCGCTCCTACAGGCAGTACTGGCTGGTGGGCAGCACGTCGATCTTGTCGAAATCGATGAAGCGGCGGCAACTGTCCATCATCGCCGCCAGGTTACGCTGGAATTTCGTTTCGTCGCCTGCCGCATCGAAAAAGGCCATGGGATCGGTCATGGCCGCTGGCGGGAAACATTCTTCGACGATGGCATCGATCCGTGGAGCGCCGTGGGTCAGTGCCGACACCACCAGGTTTTGCACGTACTGGAAGTTGGCTTGCGTGTCCACGGCCACCGTTGTGTGATGGTTGCGCCAGATGTCCAGCCAGGCCTCGGGAGTCAGGCGTGGAGGGCGGGTCAGCAGGGCCAGTTGGGCAAACCCGTGGGTACGCTCACCGGGTGTTGCAGGGAAGCGGGTATTGGCGATGGCGACCGACTCGCAGACCAGGTAGGCGGCCATGCGTGCCGTTGCCGCGCTGATCAGGTTATCGAAAGGGCGGCGAGCCGGCCCGTTGGCACTGTCCAGCCACAGCGACAGGCTGCCATCGGGCAAGGGTCGGTTGTTTTCCTGGCGCAGGCCGGCGGCGGGTTGCACATCGGCATCGGCCAGGTTCAATTGCACACCACGGGCGCCGAGTGCCTGCAATTGCCCGGCGACCGATGGGCGAAGGTATCAGGACTGACTTGAGTATCACGCCACAGCAGATAGATGACTTTTTCCATAGCTATCAAGCTCCTCGTTGCGGTTGATGGATGGAGCGACGGTCGTGCTGCCTGGTCCATCCGGATGACCGAAAATCCCTGGCGTCATAGTCAATCAAGGTCAGCGTTGGGTAATACCTCAAACAGACTATTGACCCACACTATGAGGGCAACGGCTGACGCTTCTGGTTCGGGCTCGGCGCCGGGCAGGTCCGCAGAACAGCAGCTAAGCTCTCTTGCGCTGGGGCGGCGCTGGAAGTGTTGCCTCGGGATGTCCATTTCCGGCAAGGGAGCCATCCGCCATGAGTGCCGAACAGAGTCATTACAGTCCGCCGACCCTGCTGGTGGTCGATGACACGCCCGACAACCTGATGCTGATGACGGATCTGCTCAAGGATCGCTATCGGGTCAAGGCTGCCAATAGCGGTGAAAAGGCGTTGCGCATACTGCAGGGCGACGCACTCCCTGACCTGATCCTGCTGGACGTGATGATGCCCGGGCTGTCCGGCCATGAAGTGGCGCAGCAGCTCAAGCGCGACCCGCGTACCCGTGACATTCCCATCATCTTTCTGACGGCCATGGCCGACACCGAAGACGAGATCCATGGCCTGGAACTGGGGGCTGTCGACTACATCACCAAACCAATCAGAGCGGCGCTGGTCCTGGCGCGGGTGGATACCCAGCTCAAGCTCAAGGCGGCTGCAGACTTCCTGCGCGATCACAACGACTACCTGGAGAAGGAAGTGGCGCGCCGGACCCGCGAGGTGATTGCGATCCAGGATGTGGCCATCCAGGCCATGGCTTCACTGGCCGAGACTCGCGATAACGAAACGGGCAACCATATCCGGCGGACCCAGCATTACATCAAAGTGCTGGCCGAGCATCTGCGTGCTCATCCGCGCTTCAGTCACTTTCTCACCGAGGACACCATCGAGTTATTGTTCAAGTCGGCGCCGCTGCACGACATCGGCAAGATCGGCATCCCCGACCATATTCTCCTCAAACCGGGACGCTATACCGAGGAAGAGTTCGAGATCATGAAGACTCATACAACGCTGGGACGTGACGCCATCCAGCATGCCGAGGATCAGCTCGGCATTCGCGCCGAGTTCCTCAGCCTGGCCAAGGAGATTGCCTACAGTCACCAGGAAAAATGGGACGGAAGTGGGTATCCGCAAGGGCTGGCGGGTGACGACATCCCCGTCAGCGCCCGGTTGATGGCGGTGGCGGACGTCTATGACGCATTGATCAGCCGTCGGGTCTATAAAGCGGGGATGCCCCACGCGCAGGCCGTCGAGATTATTCGTCAGGGGCGAGGCACGCACTTCGACCCCGATATCTGCGATGCCTTCCTCGATTGCCTCGAACAGTTCCAGACCATTGCCGAGCGCTTCGCCGATACCGACCAGGACATGGCCGGCAAGCGGGCTGCTCTGGAACGTATCGGCCAGACTCCGTGAACCCGCCATTGCCCCTTCGTCAGTGTTTTCATCAGGTCTACGAGGATAGTCATGGCCGGATTGCGTACCCTGCTTGAGCGCCTCGCGCTGCTTCACAAACTGATCCTGGGTTTCTCAGCGCTGCTGCTACTGGTGCTGGTGCTCGGCGTGCAAAGCCTGCGCACCCAGCAATCGCTGAAGCAGGACATGCAGAACCTCTATCTGCAGGAACTGGTCGGCATGGAGCACTTGCAGGAAGCACGTGTGCAATTGCCCCATATGATGCAAGCACTGCAGCGTGCGGTGGGCACCGACAGCGCGCAGATTCGCGTCGAATCCCTGCAGCAACTGAATGATATCCGCGAAGGCCTGCAGCAGGCCTTGGCCCGCGCCAAAGTGACCCTCAGGCGCGCGGATAATCTGGCGCGTCTCTCCGAGCTCGAGCTGTTGCTGCAACAGTTGCAGCGCCATAGCGATCAGGCCTTTCTATCGATCGACCAGGGCCAGCAGAACAAGGCGTTGGTGCTGCTCAATAGCAGCGAATTCCAGCAACTTGCCCGCCAGGCCGACGACCTTTTGTACGCTATCGTCCAGATCAAGGAAGCCTCGATTCGCAACACGGCGAAGGACATTGCCGGGTTTGCCGAACACAGCACCAGGCTGACCTACGTACTGTTGTTCGGTGGTTTATCGCTGGCGTTGCTGTTGTCCTGGGTCGTCAGCCAGTCGATCCGCAATCCACTCAACCGAGTGAGGGTGGCGGTAGACCAATTGGCCGCGGGGCAGCTCGATCAACCGATTCCCCACACCGACCTGAACAACGAAACCGGCGATCTGGCGCGGGCCATCGCCAAACTGCAGACCGAATCCCAACAACTTGAGCGTCAGCGCTGGATCAAGGCCCATACCGCCCAATTGCAGGTCGATCTGCAGCAGGCAGAAACCCCGGCCGAACTGGCGCAGGTGTTCCTGCAATGCATGGCCAGCCTTCACGGAATCTGCCAAGGGGTGCTGTACAGCGCGCAGGAGGATTCCGGCACGCTGGTGTTGATGGGTCGTTATGCCACCGATTCCGAGCGGCCACCCGAGGCGCAAGTCATGTTCGGCGATGGCCTGTTGGGGCAGTGCGCGGTGGATCGCGTGCCGCGTCAGTTTCAGGCGATGCCGGAGCAATACTGGCGTTTGCGCTCGCCCCTTGGCGAGGTCCCGGCCCGTTGCCTGCTGCTGCAACCCATTGTCCGTGGCGAGCGGCTGCTGGGGGTGCTCGAACTGGCCGGGCTGGAGCCCCTGGGCGAGCGTGAACTGCTGCTGTTGCAGGAAGCCACCCCACGTTTGGCCGCTGCCATGGCGATTCTGGAGCGCAATCAGGCGGTCAAGACCCTGTTGGCGGAAACCCGTCGCCAGGCCAATGAAATGGCGGAACAGGCGCTGCAACTGGAGCAGCAGGCGCAGGCACTGGAAACCCAGCAATCGGCGTTGCGCGCCACCGAGGCCTGGTATCGCGGGATTATCGAAGCGGCGCCGGACGGCATGCTGGTGGTCGATGCCCAAGGACAGATTCTGCGCACCAATCGCCAACTGGATCAGCTGTTCGGCTATAGCGCCGGTGAGCTGCTCGGTGAGTCCATCGATCGTTTGGTGCCGTTGGCCAGCAGAGGGCGCCACGAGGCGCTGCGCAAGGGCTTCATGGCCCACGGCGCCACTCGCCAGATGGGGGCCAACCTGGACGACCTGCAAGGCGTGCGCAAAGACGGAAGTCTGTTCTCGGCAGAGATCAGCCTGTCGCATCTGCCGAGCCTGGAAGGAGGCGAAGTATGCGTGTGCGCTTCGGTGCGCGACGTGAGTGAACGGCGTCATCTGCAGGCGGCACTCAAGACCAGCGAGGCACAGTTGCGCGCAGTACTCGACAGCAGCCCGGTGGCCATCGTGATCAGGGACGTCGATGGCCGTCCGACCTACTGCAATCCGCAGTTCGACAGTCTGTTCGGGACTTGTCTGGCTGAGCTCGAAGGTGCGGATCCGGCGCAGTTCTGGGTCGACCCGCAGGCACACCAGCGCTTTCTCGAAGCGGCAGCGCAAGGTGCAGTGCTGAACTTCGAGACCACCCTGCAGCGCGCTGGAGGCGAGCGCTTCGACGTACTGGTTTCGGCCGTCACGATGACGCTGGGGGAGCGGGGCATGGAGGCCAACTGGTACTTTGACATCACCGACCGCAAGACCGCGGAGGCCGAGGTGCAGCGCGCACGGGAGGCTGCAGAAGAGGCGACCCGGGCCAAGAGCAACTTCCTGGCCACCATGAGCCACGAGATCCGCACACCGATGAACGCCATCATCGGCATGAGCTACCTGGCATTGCGAACCGAGCTCGACCACCGCCAGCGCAACTACATCGAAAAGGTCCATCGCTCGGCGGAGTACCTGTTGGTGATCATCAACGACATCCTCGACTTCTCCAGGATCGAGGCCGGCAAAATGCACCTGGAGCACATTCCCTTCCACCTCGAGGCCGTGCTCGACGGCTTTGCCAGCATGATCGGCCTCAAAGCCGAGGACAAAGGCCTGGAATTGCTGTTCAGCACCGATGCCGAACTGCCGACCGCCTTGATCGGCGATCCGTTGCGCCTTGGCCAAGTGCTGATCAACCTGGGCAACAATGCGACGAAGTTCACCGAGCAGGGCGAGATCGTCCTCGGCGTAGAGCAGCGGGGCGCGGCAGGAGAGCAGGCGCAGCTGCATTTCTGGGTGCGCGATACCGGTATCGGCATGGATGCCGAGCAATGCTCGCGCCTGTTTCAACCCTTCAGCCAGGCCGATAGCACCACCACCCGCAAATACGGTGGCACCGGGTTGGGCCTGGCCATCTCTCGGCATCTTGTGGAATTGATGGGCGGGCGCATTTGGGTAGAGAGCGAGCCGGGCGTTGGTTCCACTTTCCACTTCGAGGTGAGCCTGGGAGTGCAGCGCGACAGCCATTTACGGCGCATGGTGACCGCCGACGAATTGCTGGGCAGCCGTGTGTTGGTGGTCGATGACAACGCCAGCGCGCGGGAGATCCTGTCCAGCATGGCGCGCAGTTTTGGCGTGGAGGTGGATGTCGCGCAAAGTGGCCAGGCCGCACTGGCCATGCTGGTGGACGCCGAAGCGAAGGTACTGCCCTATGATCTGGTGCTGATGGATTGGCGCATGCCTGGCATGGACGGCGTGGAAACGGTGCGGCAGATGCAGGCCGCCAAACTGGCGCAAACGCCGTCGGTGATCATGGTTACGGCGTTCGGTCGCGAGGAAGCCCGCGAAGAGGCCAGTCGGCACGGGATTCATTTGCCGGTGGTACTGACCAAACCGGTGACGCCGTCCACTTTGCTTGAGGCACTGGGCACGGTGCTTGGCAAGATCCCCCAGGCCGATACCCGGGCCCGCGCGCGACTCTGCCAGAGTGCCAGCGCCATGGCCAGCCTGCGTGGCGCGCGACTGCTGTTGGTCGAAGACAATGAGCTGAACCGCGAGCTGGCCTGTGAACTGCTGGAGAGCGCCGGGATCAAGCTGAGCCTGGCCGTTCACGGCGCAGAAGCGCTCGACCAACTGGAGCGTGACGCAGACTTCGATGGTGTGTTGATGGACTGCCAGATGCCGGTGATGGACGGTTATACCGCGACCCGCAAGATACGTGAGCAGCCACGCTGGGCGAATCTGCCGGTGATCGCCATGACTGCCGACGCCATGGCGGGGGATCGCGAGCGGGCGCTGGCCTGCGGCATGAACGACCACATCTCCAAACCCTTGAACGTCGACGACATGTTCGCCACGTTGGCCAAGTGGATACATCCGCGAGCTGACCGTGGCGCGATGTCGGCCGACGTTTCACCGGTCGTCACGGAGTCAGCGGCGAGCCTGCCAGCCAGCTTTCCCGGCATTGATTTGAAAGCGGGCCTGGGCACCTGCATGGGCAAGGTCGAGCTCTATCTGCGGCTGCTGCGCAAGTTTCGCTCCAGCCACCAGGTTTTTTGCGCCGAGTTCCTGGCTGCCCGAGGCCAGGGCGATCGTTCGACGATGGTCAGGCTGGCCCATACCCTGCGCGGAACGGCGGGCAACATTGGTGCCGTTGAAGTGGCGAATGCAGCCGCCGCACTGGAGCAGGCGTGTCTGAACGATGGGACGAGCGATGGGGCGGAGCAGGACCTGACTGACCGGCTGGTGGAGGTCGAGCGTTGCCTGACAACGGTGCTGGAAGGCTTATCGGTGCTCGGCGAGCCGACATCGTGCGCAGACTCATCAAGCGTGCCACCGGGCAGCGAATGGCAAGCGCAATTGGCCCACGTCCGGTCTCTGCTTGCCGAGAGCGATACCCAGGCGCTGACGGCCTTGCTCAAACTGCAGGGGCTGGTTTCAGACCCGCGAATGACCGAGCAATTGCTTCGGGTTGTGCGGCAAGCGGAGTGCTTCGATTTTGATCAGGCACTGGAGCTGCTTGAAAACCTGTCCTGAGGAATCACCGCAACTTCAGCGGATCGACCATCTGCGCCGCGATGGCCATGCCCACCAGGTCCGGCAGCGTGTTGGCCTGCATGCGCTTCATGACGCGCGCGCGATACAGGTCAACGGTTTTTGCACTTACGCCCAGTTGCTCCGCGATTTCACGGGTGGTGTAATGGCAACAGGATATCGCGCTCGCGCGGGGTCAAGGTCAGCAAGCGCGCCTGCAAGGCTTCGTGGCCCTGGTTGCCCGAACGGTTGGCGGCACAGTTGCTGAGCGCCTGTTGCACGCTGTCCAGCAACAGCTGTTCGTTGTAGGGCTTCTCGATAAAGTCATGGGCACCGGCCTTGAACGCGCGCACCACGATCGGCACATCGGCATGCCCGCTGACGAAGATGATGGGCAGGTTCAGTTGGCGCACACGCATTTCTTCCTGCACGTTCAACCCGCCCATACCGGGCATGCGAACGTCCAGCAGCACACAAGCATCGAGGCTTGCATCGCAGGCATCGAGGAACGCGACGCCACTGGTAAACGGCAAGGCCTTGAGCCCGACCGACTCCAGTAACCAGACCGTCGATTCGAGCATGCCCTGGTCATCATCGACCACGTACACAACGTGCTCCGTTACACCTGCCATTACCTGATTCCTATTGTTGTTGTTTTGATGGGCCGGCAAGCGGCAAGCGGCAACACATCAGCAGCCCGACAGGCTGGCGCCGGGCATTCAATTCGCCACCGAAACCTTCGATGATGCTGCGGCTCATGGACAGACCGAGCCCCAGGCCGTCGGCCTTGCTGGTGTAAAACGGGGTAAATATCTGTTCCAGTTCCGGCTCGCTGACGCCCGGCCCCTGGTCTCGCACACTGATTTCCACGCAGGCGCCACTGCCATGCTCCACGGCCATCACGATCACAGAGGGTTGCCCGGGATGTTGCTCTCGGTTGGCATCGATGGCATTGCGCAACAAATTGAGCAGCACCTGTTCCAGCAACACGCGGTCGGCATAAACGGGTGGCAGATTATCCGGCAGTCGATCCTCGATTGTCACTTGGCAATTACTCGCCTCCCAGGCACACAAACGCACGGCTTCGCGGGCGACGTCGGTCAAGTTCAGCGCCTGCATGCGACGCTGTCCCTTACGCAAAAAGGAGCGTAACCGTCGGATCACTTCGGAGGCGTGGGTGGCGTGATGGGTAATGCGTTCCAGGCCCTGGGTCACTCTGGCAGCGGCCTGGGGATTGGAATCCAGCGTTTGCAGATAGCGCTGGCTTGCATTCGCATAGTTGACCACGGCAGCCAGCGGCTGGTTGATTTCGTGGGCGATCCCCGAGGCCAGTTCACCGAGAGTGACCAGCCGTGCGGTGTGTGCCAGTTCGTCCTGATGACGGCGCTGTTGCACTTCCCGCAGTTCGCGCTCGGTCATGTCGCGCGCGACCAATGAGTAATAACGCTCACCGCCGGCGGAACGGTGCGCCAGCAGTACCAGCGACACCGGCACCGATGTGCCCCCACCCGGTGGTTGCAAACGCGCATCGGTGCTCCAGACACCGTCGCGCTCGGCGCGCCTCCAGCCATCGCGTTGCAAGCGCGCAAGGTCGCCGCTTGCGAACAACGCGGCCAGGGCCGGCATGGGTTGTTGCTCATCAATCCCGAGGATGCGTCGCGCGGCTGGATTGAGGTAAGTGACCTGGCCCTCGGGAGCGATGAACAACACCGGGTCAATGTTGGCCTCGACCACTTCGGCCAGGCGTCGCTTGTTCTCCTCGGCCTGCACCCGGGCCGTGATGTCCCGGGATATGCTGACGATTTCGACCACCGCCCCGGTGTAGGTTTCGCGGATCGCCCGGCTGGCGGTTTCGAACCACAGGTAATGGCCGTCGCGATGGCGAATGCGATAGGTCATGGTGTGATAGCCATCCTGCTCCAGCGCATCGCGCGCGCGCTGCACCAGAGCGGCCAGGTCCTGGCTGTGAAACAGGCCCTGGGCCATTTGCCCGCGCAACTCTTCGGGCCAGTAACCGAGCAGGGTCCAGGACGCCGGTGATGCATCGATAACGCGACCTTCGGGGGTGTGACGGGATATCAGGTCAGTCGTGTTTTCGATGATCAGCCGGTACAGCCGTCGTGCGGTGGCCGCTTCACGCTCCGCCAGCACTTGCGCCGTGGCGTCACGGCAACGGGCGAGCACTCGGTTGTCCTGGGGGTCGGGAATGAACGTCCAGATCAGGATCTGCGTTTCAAACTGAGCCTCGACACCTTCGACGGCGCGTTGCTGATCCAGGCAGGCACGCACCAGCACCCGATGATTGACCGGTAAAAAGCCCAACACATCGGTCAGTGACTTCTCGGCGAGCAGCGCCATCAGTGCCGCGTTGAACTCCAGCGGTCGACCTTGCGCATCGAGCAACAGGCTCGGTTGCGGATCGTGACCCAACAGTGGCGAACCACGCAGCAGGCCGTTGACGCTGCTCAGCAGCGTCGTCAGCAAATCCTGCACCCAGCCCAGCCAATCGAGACTCACGCCCTCGCGCACTTCCATCAGCAACAAGCCCGGCTGCCCAGGCTGCAAGGCCAGATCAAATACCTGGCCATGGCTGATTGCGGCCCGGCGCAACCGGCCGGACAACCAGCAATCGAGTTGACGGACTTGAGCCAGGTCCAGGCGGCCTGCCTCGACCAGATGCTCGAAGAGCAACTGGTCGCTGGCCAGCGCCGGGTCGCCAAGTCCTGGCGGTAAGTGCTGGGCGGCGCCCTCATGGCTGTAGATCCGCGCATTGGGCTGCCAGCTCAGGTAAACCGCCCGCTGAACCTCAGGGCAATCCTGCAGCGCCCGACACAGCGCATCGGCCCGGGTGGCCAGAGACACACCCTCGCGCTGCAGGCGCAACCAACTGTGCAATCGAACGGGCGTCAGGGTCATTGCGGGTCCACTTTCTCAGGGAAACCAAGCATATACCAGCCTTGGAGCGTTGGCGGCATTGATTCGGACTTAATAGAAATAGATATAGTACAAATACTATACGACGTAGGTTCTACTTCCATATCAATGACGCAGTGTTATATAAAGTCATCCGGACTTTGAAGGTGACTGCGGCGACTACGCTGCAAGGTCAACCATAGAGCTAACAATCAGCCATCGAGTACCCGCACATGTCTATCTATGACCAGGGCCTAGGCCCTTCGGCTGTCAACCACATTGCCTTGTCTCCGCTGAGTTTCATCGAGCGCACCGCCAGCACTTATCCCGATCACCTCGCCGTAATCCACGGTTCGATTCGCCGCACCTGGGCGCAGACCTACACCCGTTGCCGACGCCTGGCCTCGGCGCTGGCCGGTCGCGGTATCGGCAAGGACGACACGGTGGCGGTGATGCTGCCCAACATTCCCGAGATGCTTGAAGTGCATTTCGGTGTGCCGATGATCGGCGCCGTGCTCAACCCGCTCAATGTGCGCCTCGATGCCGAGGCGATCGCATTCATGCTGCAGCATGGCGAAGCCAAGGTGTTGATTACCGACCGCGAGTTCCATGATGTGATCCAGGCGGCGCTTGGCATGCTGGATCACCCGCCTTTGGTGATCGACGTCAATGACCCGGAATACGGTGAAGGTCAGGCCGCGAGCGACCTTGACTACGAAGCGCTGTTGGCCGAAGGCGACCCGGCATTCGACTGGCAATGGCCGGGCGACGAGTGGCAGGCCATTTCACTGAATTACACTTCTGGCACCACCGGCAACCCCAAGGGCGTGGTCTACCACCATCGCGGCGCTTACCTGAGCGCATTGGGCAACCAGATGACCTGGGCCATAGGCAACCATCCGGTGTACCTCTGGACCCTGCCGATGTTCCATTGCAATGGCTGGTGCTATCCATGGACCATCACCGCCCTGGCGGGTGTGCACGTTTTCCTGCGCCGGGTCGATCCACAGAAAATCCTCACGCTGATCCGCGAGCATCAGGTCACTCACCTGTGCGGTGCGCCGATCGTGCTCAATGCATTGGTGAACATGCCCGAATCAGCGAAAGCGGCCATCGATCACCCGGTCAATGCCTTGGTTGCGGGCGCTGCGCCACCGGCCAAAGTCATTGGTGCCGTCGAAGAGATGGGCATCAAGGTCACCCATGTGTTTGGCCTGACCGAAACCTATGGTCCAGTAACGGTCTGCGCCTGGCACGCCGAATGGGATGAGTTTTCCCTGGAGGAGAGGGCGCAGATCAAGTCGCGACAGGGCGTGCGCTACCCGACGCTGGAAGGCTTGATGGTCGGCGATAGCACAACGCTGGAGCCAACCCCGCGTGACGGCCAGACGATCGGTGAGATCTTCATACGCGGTAACACCGTCATGAAGGGCTACCTGAAGAACCCGAGCGCCACTGCCGAAGCGTTCGAAGGCGGCTGGTTCCACACCGGTGACCTGGCCGTCTGGCATCCTGACGGTTACGTCGAAATCAAGGACCGGCTCAAGGACATCATCATCTCGGGCGGCGAGAACATTTCCACCATCGAACTCGAAGGGGTGCTCTATCGCCACCCGGGTGTGATGGAAGCAGCCGTGGTCGCCCGTCCCGATGAGAAATGGGGCGAAACGCCCTGCGCCTTCGTCACCTTGAAGGCTGGCCACCAGGACGTTCGCGAGACTGACATCATCAGTTTCTGTCGTGAGCATCTGGCCGGATTCAAAGTACCGCGCACAGTGATCTTTACGCTCTTGCCAAAGACGTCCACAGGCAAGATCCAGAAGTATGTGTTGCGCGACCGGGCCAAGGCGCTCTAACCCGATCTGACATTGCATCCATCTGGCAGCAGGTGTTTGACCTGCTGCTGCGGGTTCGTGCAGGCCGAATTCGGCTGTGCCCTGCCCATGACACAACCGTGCCAACGAGGTTTACGTTATGCCCGAATTCAAAGTCCCGCTGCGTGACATGCGCTTTGTGCTGCACGAAGTGTTCGATGCTCCGGCCATGTGGGCGCGCCTGCCGGCCTTGAGCGACAGCATCGACACCGATACGGCAGACGCCATTCTTGAGGAGGCGGCAAAAGTCACCTCGCATCTGATTGCGCCCCTCAATCGCAGTGGCGACGAAGAAGGCGCGCAGTGGCATGAGGGCCGGGTCACCACCCCCAGCGGTTTCAAACAGGCTTACGCAACCTACATCGAAGGCGGTTGGGTGGGACTGTCCGGCAACCCCGGGTTTGGTGGCATGGGCATGCCGAAAATGCTGGCCGTGCAGTTCGAAGAGATGCTCTACGGCGCCAACTCAAGTTTTGCGCTGTATTCCGCATTGAGTTCCGGTGCCTGCCTGGCGTTGGACGCCCACGCCAGCGATGCCCTGAAACACCTCTATCTGCCGCCGATGTATGAAGGCCGCTGGGCCGGCTCCATGTGCCTCACCGAGGCCCATGCCGGTACCGACCTGGGGCTGATCCGCACCCGCGCCGAACCTCAGACTGACGGCAGCTACAAGATCACCGGCAGCAAGATTTTCATCACCGGGGGCGATCAGGACCTGACCGAAAACATCGTTCATCTGGTACTGGCCAAACTGCCGGACGCGCCTGCTGGCCCGAAAGGCATTTCGCTGTTTGTCGTACCTAAAGTCCTGGTCAATGCCGACGGTTCCCTCGGCGCGGCCAACGCCGTGAGTTGCGGTTCGATCGAACACAAGATGGGCATCAAGGCCTCGGCCACCTGCGTGATGAACTTCGACGGCGCCAGTGGCTGGCTGGTCGGTGAAGAGAACAAAGGCTTGGCGGCGATGTTCACCATGATGAATTACGAACGCCTGTCGATTGGCATTCAGGGCATCGGCTGCGCCGAGGCGTCTTACCAGAGCGCCGTCACCTATGCTCGCGAACGCGTTCAAGGTCGGGCGCCCACCGGTGCCTTGGCCCCGGACAAACCGGCCGACCCGATCATCGCTCACCCGGATGTGCGGCGCATGCTGCTGGGCATGAAAGCCATGACCGAAGGCGGTCGCGCATTCGCCTGCTATGTCGGGCAACAACTGGATCTGTCGAAGTTTTCCGACGATGCCAGCGAGCGCGATTGCGCGCAGATCCTGGTTGCGTTGCTGACGCCAGTGGCCAAGGCGTTTTTTACCGACACCGGCCTGGAAAGCTGCATCAACGGCCAGCAGGTTTTCGGCGGCCATGGCTACATTCGCGAATGGGGTCAGGAACAATTGGTCCGTGATGTGCGTATTGCACAGATCTACGAAGGCACCAATGGCATCCAGGCATTGGACCTGCTCGGACGCAAAGTGCTGGCCAACGATGGCGTCGCGCTACGCCTGTTCGCTCGGGAAGTCCGCCACTTCGCGCTGCACCACGAAAGCGCGTATGGCAGCGAACTGCTGAAGGCCCTGGAGCGCCTGGAGGGCCTCAGCAACTGGCTGCTGGAGCGGGCCAAAGCCAACGCCAACGAAGTCGGCGCAGCCTCCGTGGAGTACCTGCACCTGTTCGGCTATGTCGCCTACGCCTACATGTGGTCGCGCATGGCCGCCGTGGCCCGGTCCAGACTTGACCGGGACCCGCCGTTCTACGCTGCCAAACTGGCCACCGCCGAGTTCTACTTCGCCCGGCTGCTGCCACGGACGCTGAGCCTGGAAGCCAGCATCCGCGCCGGCAGTGCGCCCCTGTACGGCCTTGCAGACGAACAGTTCTGACGATTGAGCGTTGCGCGGCGCCTTGCCACTCCCCAGGCCCGCGCTTTTTATTCACTGGCCCTCTCAAAGTACGGCAGGAAAGCCTGATGAATATGCAAACAAGTACAACGCAAGGTCACTTGAACTGGGACGACATGCGCTTCTTTCTCGAGGTCGCTCGTGCCCGCACCGCCAGCGGTGCAGCCCGCCGTCTGGGGGTGGACTACACCACGGTAGCGCGACGCATCCGCGCCCTGGAGCAGAGCCTGGGCGCCATGTTGTTCGAGAAATCGCGAACCGCAGGCTTCGTGCTGACCGTGGAGGGACAGCGCCTGGTCTGCCACGCCGAAACCCTGGAAAGCACACTGCTGGTGGCCTGCGAGCAGGTTTTCGGTACCACCGGAGGGCTTGCCGGGCACCTGCGCATCGGCTGTACCGAAGCCTTCGGGTCCTGTTTCATCGCCGCACAGATGAGCCACTTCCTCGAGCACTACCCGAATATCTCGGCGGATATTTTGCCGGTCCCGCACTTCGTCAACCTGTCACGGCGTGAGGCGGACATCGCCATCACCCTGGAACGGCCCGAGCGCGGTCCGTACGTGTGCTCGCGGCTGTGCGATTACCGCTTGCGTGTGTATGCGACGCCGGAGTACCTGGCCAGTCATCCGCCGATTGGCTGTCGCGAGGATCTGGCCGGTCACCCGTTCGTGACCTACGTCGATGATCTGGCCTTCAGCTTCAAGCTGCTCTACCTGAACGACCTGATGCTCGGCGCGCGCAGCCGCCTGCGCAGCACCAGCGTGGTCGCCCAGTACCATGCGGCTCTGGAAGGGCGCGCGCTGGCGATCCTGCCTTGCTTCCTCGCCGGGCCCGACCCGCGCCTGTGCGAGGTTTTGCCGGATCAGGTGGAGGTCACGCGGCAGTTCTGGATGTACTACTGTGAGGACCTGCGCAACCTCAAGAGGATTACCCTGGTGGCGGACTACCTGCGCACCTGCGCGAAGCTCAATCACCCGCTGCTGATGGGCGAATCACACCAGATGGCCTACCTGCCGTTGCTCTGAGTTGCAGGACTGGACATCAATTGGACCCTAGAAAAATAAAAATCAGGTGTCTCTATGCTTCTCGAACATGCCTTGTTAACCGATGCCAGCGGCAAGCCGATTCACCAGCATCACAAAAGTTTTTCAACCGAGTGGGATGAAATCAGCGACTGGTCGGATCGCATGTATATGCCCTACCGTGTGGCACCCAAAGGGCAAGCCATCAAGCCGCACGCCACCATGCATTCGTCCAGGATTGGCGAGTTGACGCTGACTCGTTTTGCCTATGGCGTGCCGGTGAGCGTCGATGAATTTTCGCCCGAAGCGGGGAATGCGCTGCTGCTCACCACTATTCGCGGCAATGCCCGGCACTGGACCCGGCGCTCCGTCACCGAGGACACGGCAATAGGTGAATCATTCGTTGCCGATTGCAGTCGTGTCGATTACCGGATCGACCTCGACCCTGATCACCTGCAACTGAATCTGACCATTCCTCATGCCGTATTGGAGCGGATGGCGCTGCAGTGGTTTGGGTTCGTGCCCGATGATCAGTTCTGGAGACACAAGTGCGTCATCGGCGGTGTCGGATCGAGCTGGCTGAGTTTGCTGGAGTACACGGTACGTTGTATTGCCGAAGCTCCCGCACACATGGCTGAAGGACGTATGGGTACTCACCTGGCGCAAAGTCTTTGCGTTCATATGCTGCAAGAATGGGCTGGCCGCGCCGGGCGGGCAGGGCTTGATTTGAATAGTCCACTGAACCGGATTGCACCCCGTTATGTCAGGGCTGCCGAAGAGTTCATGAGTGCCAATGCTGCGAGCCTGCCGACGATGGGTGAGATTGCCAGTGCGGTAGGGACCAGTGTGCGGACATTGAGTGGCGCTTTCGCGCGTTTTCGCGGCATGACCCCCGGTGCGTTCCTGCGTGAGCAGCGATTGCAGGGGGCGCACCGCGATTTGCTGGCGGCAGACCCGCAATCGGGAACCACCGTTTCGGCCATCGCCTTTCGTTGGGGTTATCTGAACCTGGGCGAATTTTCGGGAATCTATCGCAAGCGTTTCAGTGAATTACCCTCCCAGACCTTGCAGCGCCGGCTGCGCTAGCGATTCGAGGCGGTACGAGGGCATCGAGAGCGGTGTCCAGCCCGCTCTCGGTGCCATTCACTGTGGGTCAGAACACCCACAACAGCCTTAGGTTAACCCGCTGGTTTTCCTTGAAACCGTTGTCGACCGAGACGTCCTGGCCATAGTTGAGCAAGGCCTGGAAGGAGGGGGTTATCCAGTATGACGAGCCGATACGGTATTTACGGGTATCGGGTTCATCGTTCTGATCCTGACCGTCAATGCGCGTCTCACCACCCCAGAGTCGAGACGCACCGACATGCACCGAAAGCTTTGGTGTCACGGCGTACCTGAGGTAGGTCTGGGCTTGCCACTGCGGCTTCTGGCGCAACGTCAGGTCTTGACTCGTGAGGTCGTCATTTTTGCCAAAGAAGGTCACATCCGCGGTGAGGTCCAGGGAAAGTTTTTCAGTGAGACCGGTCACATAGCCTGTCTGCAATGTCATCTTCCAACGGTTTTCACCAAGGTTGAGTGCATCGTTGCGGTCATAGTTACCGGTCGGCACGTACAGGTAGGGTGCAATACCCCAGTAACGATTTTTCGCCGGATCATTCACGAGCCATAGGGTGGACGCCAGAATCAGATCGCCCATGCCACTGGTTTGTCCCAGCGAGTCGTTATCGCGTGTTCCTTCCAGGCGGCCGAAGGGCAACAGGAACTGTGTATTGAGCGTGTAGTCGCCCAGCTGGTGGTAATGCGCGGCGCGCAGTATGCCGATATCCGAGTCGAGCCCCGCTTTGATCGCAACCTTGTGACCATCACTGTAAAGCGACCGCCGCTGCGCATGCTGCAGGTAAAGCAAACCGATATTGCTGCCGGCTGGTAGCGCAGCGGTGTATTCGCCGGCGTCCACATCGATGGCCTGGGCGTTGCCCGCCAGAATCGCCAGCACGAGGCCGGCACCGATCGTTGAAGTGTCAAGTGCGCGCACCAGGGGCCGAACGCGCGCAGGGGGACGTGTGGAGATCTCCATGAATCACCTGTTTTGTTTTTGTTGGTTTTTGGAGAGGAATTTTTTTCGTGCAGCATCGCCTGGAGCCCCGGGGGGCTCTCATGCGATCTGCATCGAATCAGTGCCGGGTCAGCGGGTCAGATAGCGGTAGGCCGCCGTTTCGAAATCCAGATAGGCACTGACCGAAACGGGATCGGCGAACGGCAATATCTGGGTGGCCCAAAAACCGCCGATGCCGTTCTTGCGGTCGATCCAATAGAAAAGATTGGCCAATCCGGCCCACGCCAAAGAACCCGCAGGGCGACCGGTGGGGGCATCTTGATCGTTGATCATGAAACTCATCGCCCACGACTTGGGCATGCCCGGGAAGAACTCTGCGGTATTGGTGAGATTGGGGATAACGCCGGGGAGGGCTTTTACTTTCAGGTTTTCGAGACCATTTTTTTCCGCGAAACGAATCGTTTCCGGTTTGAGAATCTGTCCGTGATCCCCCTGTCCATCGTTAAGCCAGGCACGGATAAACTGACAGTAATCCTTCACGGTCGAATACAGGCCATGGCCTCCCATGTGCACTTCGGGAGCCTGTGGCAGGATGAAATCCTCGAGTGCGCAAAGCGATCCATCTTCTGCGCGTTGGTGCATGCTGGCTCGCCGCTGGAGCATCGACGGGGTCATGGTAAAGGCGGTATCGGTCATGCCCAGCGGCTCGAAAATACGCTGCTGCATGACTTCACCCAGACGTTTGCCGGTGATGGCCTCGACCACCAGGCCGGCCCAATCCATGTTCGAGCCGTATTCCCACTGTTCACCCGGCTCAAACAGCAAGGGTGTTTGAAGTGCCGCCAACGACCCGCTGGTGATGCTGGGTTGTCCTTGTTCCTGGGCTAGTCGATTGTAGTTTTCGTTGAAGAACTCATAACCCAGACCTGCCGTATGAAGCAGAAGCATTCGAGTGGTGATGTGTTTTCTGGGGGCGCGAAGGCGAGGCGTTCCGTCGCGATCAAACCCCTCGAGCACCTTCAGTTCACCGATCATAGGCACATAGTTCCTGGCAGGCGCATCGAGATCCAGTCGGCCCTCTTCGAACAACTGCAGCACCACCGTGGCGGTTATCGCTTTGGTCGTGGAAAACATGGCGAAAACGCTATCGGTCGTCATGCCAGGGGCTTGACCGAGCGTCCGTTGACCTGATGCACCCTCATAGACCAGACCGTCACGCCCGACTATTGCCGCGACTACGCCCGGGACGCGCTGCGATCCAGCCGTGGCAGCATCGAGCAAGTGGTTGAGTGATGATGTAAAACCTGGATTCATTATTTTTATTCTCCTTACACCCCACCCATAGCCCGCTGGGCTGGAGCTTATGGTGGGGTGTGCAGTGGCAGGACTGATTGACCCGACGTGAAGCGATGAACATCGGGGTCAGTGGAGAGTAAGAAAATAAAATCCGAGGGTTTGTCGGTTGCCGGCAGAGGGTGTCGAAATCAGGTACTTATTTAAGTGCCTGGGAGGAGGGCGATGCGTGAACGACTGCCACCTCAGTTGCCCGCAATGCACCCTGCAGGGTACTCATCACCATCTCATGCAGCAGCTTGCGGCGTGCTCCATTGCCGGCCTTGGGCTGCCCAACCCAGGCCGGTAGTTGATTGAGCAAGGACACGATGCCGCTTACGGTCGCGCGCCGGGTGACGCTAGCCGGTTTACCCGTGAGTTGGTCTATGGTCTCCACCAGATGCTGCTCGTAGCGTTGGCGCAGGGTCAGAATCGAGGCTTGCTGTTCGCCGCTCAAACAATGGAGGTCGTACTCAGCCAGGCGGAAATGCGCGGCCATACGCTCGTGGAGCCGCAGGTGCGCCTCAAGCAGGCCGTGCAGTCGTACAGTGGGGGCGGATTTGCGACGAGTCACCAGGCTGGCGCCGTCAAGCAACGCTTCGTAGAGCTCCTCGATCAGTTCAAACAGCAGTTCCTCTTTACTATCGATGTGGTTGTAGAGGGAGCCGGCGGTGATCCCCAGGCAAGTGGCCAGGTCGCGCATGCTGACTCGGCTGAAACCATGCCTGGCGAACAGCTCGACAGCCTTGTGCCGGGTTTCCAGGTAACGCGTGTTGCGTTCTTCGTCGACAGGCACGGTAAAAAGGGTTTTGGAGGGCTGCATGTGACTCATCGACCTCATACGCGAAACTGTCCCAATAGCCGATTGAGCTGACCCGCAAGTTGGCCCAGTTCCTGGCTCGCCTCGTTGGACCGGTCTGCTGCCTGGGCACTTTCGTGGGCCAGAGAGGCTGCGCGGGTCACGTTCTGGTTGATGTCTTCGACCACGTGTGACTGCTCCAGGGTGGCGCTGGCGATCGAGGCGTTCAGTTCAGTGACATTGCGCAGTGCGCCGAGTACCTGGTGCAGGCTTTCAGCCGTTTGGTGGGCCTGTTCCACGGTTTGTCGAGCGGCTTGGCTGCTGGCATTGATGACATCTACTGCAGCTTGCGAGTTGCCGTGCAGGCGTTCGATCATGTCCTGGATTTGCGCGGTGGACTGCTGGGTGCGCTGGGCCAGCAGGCGCACTTCGTCTGCTACCACAGCGAAGCCGCGACCCTGTTCGCCAGCGCGCGCCGCCTCGATCGCGGCGTTCAGCGCGAGCAGATTGGTCTGCTCGGCGATGGCGCGGATCACTTCCAGCACGCTGCCGATCTGGGTGCTTTCCCGGGCCAGGCTCTGGATCACTTCGACGGCCTGGCCGATGGTATCGGACAACTGGTCGATCTGGAGCAGGCTGCTGTCGATGTTGTGCTGACCCCGACGTGCCTGTTCTTCGGCCTGGCGAACTTCATTGGCCGCGTGCTCGGCGTTCTTCGCCACTTCCTGCACGGCGTAGGAGACCTCGTGGATGGCAGCGGCCACCAGTTCCATCTGCTGCGATTGCTGCTGGCTGTGGTTGTGGCTATCGGCGGCGATTTCGCCGAGCGACTTCGAAGCCTGGTCCAGGCTGTCAGCGGACTGTATGGACTGACCGATCACGCCACGCAGCTTGTTGGTGAACACGTTGAAATGGCCGCTCAAGTCTGTCAGTTCATCGCGCCAGCGGTTATCCAGATTGCGGGTCAGGTCGGCTTCGCCGCTGGCGATGTTCTCCATCGCATCGACCACCCGCGCCAATGGCGAGGCGATACTGCGGGCAATCAGCAGGATCAGCGCACTGAGCAGCAGGGCGATTGTCAGCAATATGACGCAGGCCTGAATCAGCTGGCGGCGAAACTCGACTTGCACGTCGTCTATGTAGATGCCCGAGCCGACAATCCAGCCCCAGGGCTTGAACAATTGGACGTAGGAAACCTTCTCCACCGGCGCGTCGGAACCCGGTTTTGGCCAGCGGTAGTGCACCAGGCCGGCGCCATCGCGTTTGGCCGTGGCGACCATTTCGTCGAACAGCGCCTTGCCGTCCGGATCGAGTGTACCGGCCATGCGCTTACCCTCGAGCCCGGCATTGGGGTGCATGACCATTCGCGTGTCCAGGTCTTCGAGCCAGAAGTAATCCTCGCGGTCGTATCGCAGGTCGCGCATGACCGCGATGGCCTGCTGCTGCGCCTGCTCACGACTGAGGCCCTGACCTTCCAGGCTTTGGAAGTGGCGCAGGATGCCGCTGGCGGTCTCGACCACGTGGCGGGTTTTCAGCGCCTTGGCGGTGTAAAGGTCGTTATAGCTCTGCTTGAGCATCAGGCCGGCGAGTATCAGCAGCATCAGGATGGATGTCAGCAAAATCAGCCACAGACGGCGGCTAATGGAAATATTGCGCAAGCCGGGCATGGGCAACTCCACAAGGGGCAAGACAGGGAAAAGCCGGACGCGGCAGTCGCGTCCGGCTGGAGGAGGTCAGAGCGCGTAGTGGCTCAGTTCGCGGGCGATCAGCAGGCGCTGGACTTCGCTGGTGCCTTCGTAGATCTGGGTGATGCGCGCGTCGCGGTAGTAGCGCTCTACCGGGTAGTCTTCCAGGTAACCGTAGCCGCCATGGATCTGCATGGCGCTGGAGCACACGCGCTCGGCCATTTCCGAGGCGAACAGCTTGGCCTGGGAGGCTTCGGACAGGCACGGTTGCCCGGCGCTTTTCAGGCGCGCCGCATGCAGGATCAGCAGGCGGGTGGCGTTGAGCCGGGTGTGCATGTCGGCGAGCAGGTTGGACACGCTCTGGTGCTCGATGATCGGCTTGCCGAACTGGACGCGTTCGCGGGCATAGCCCAGGGCTGCCTCGAAGGCGGCGCGGGCGATACCCAGGGCCTGGGCGGCGATGCCGATGCGGCCGCCTTCCAGATTGGACAGGGCAATGGCCAGGCCCTTGCCGCGTTCACCCAGCAGGTTGGCCTCGGGGATGGTGCAGTTGTTCAGGGTCACCGCGCAGGTATCGGAGGCTTTGATGCCCATCTTGTGTTCGCTGCGGTCGACCACGAAGCCGGGGTTGTCGGTCGGTACCAGGAAGGCCGACAGACCCTTCTTGCCCAGTTGCGCATCGGTCACGGCGAAGACGATGGCCAGCCTGGCGCGCTTGCCGTTACTGACGAACTGCTTGGCGCCATTGAGTACCCATTGACCGTCGCGCAGTTCGGCACGAGTGCGCAGGTTGTGCGCCTCGGAGCCAGCCTGTGGCTCGGTCAGGCAGAAGCAGCCGATCGCTTGACCACTGACCAGCAGCGGCAGCCAACTGTCCTGTTGCGCGGGGGTGCCGTATTTCAGCAGGGGGCCGCAGCCTACCGAGTTGTGGATGCTCATCAGCGCGCCGAGGGCACCGTCGCCGGCCGAGATTTCTTCCACGGCCAGGGCGTAGGCCACATAGTCGGTGTAGCTGCCGCCCCAGGTGTCCGGCACGACCATGCCCAGCAGGCCCAACTCGCCCATCTGCGCCACCACGGCGTCATCGATCCAGCCGGCCTTCTCCCAGGCCTGGGCATGCGGCGCGACTTCGCTGCGGGCGAAGTCGCGCGCCATGTCGCGGATCATGCGTTGTTCTTCGGTCAATTCGATATCGTGCATTGCAAAGTCTCCTGCCGATCAGGCGGTGCGTACGGGCTTTCCGCAGGCGCGTTGAAACTCGTTGAAGAAGGCCTGCACCCGGGCAGGTTCCAGCTCTGCCAGGGTTGGCGGGTTCCAGCGTGGGCACTTGTCCTTGTCGATGATCAGGGCGCGCACACCCTCCATCAGGTCGCCCTTGTCGAACCACTGGTAGTCCAGGTGCAACTCCAGAGCGAAGCACTCGGCCAGGCTCAGGTACCGACCACGGCGCAACAACTCAAGCGTCGTGGCCATCGCCAGTGGCGAGCGGCTGTCGAGCAGTTTCACCGTCTGTTCGGCCCAGTCTTGCAGCTCGGGGCGTTGTTCACGCTGCAGCGCGGTACGAATGGCCGGGACATCGGGCAAGGCGAAATACTCGTCGATCGCCTGGCGACAGGCCTTGAGCTCGGACCCGGCAAGACGCTCTGTGGCCATGTCGGCAAGCAGGTCCTGCAAGTCTTCGTCGGGCGCAGCGGTCCAGTTCAGGTGGTCCAGACAGGCATCCAGCTCGGCCAGCCGTTCGCTGGGCAGGTAGTAGTCGGCAAGGTTCGCATAGAGGGCATCGGCGGCACGCACCTGGCAGCCGGTGATGCCCAGATAGGTCCCGGCAGGCGCGGCAGGAAATAGCTGCCACCGACATCGGGGAAAAAGCCGATGCCGACTTCCGGCATGCCCATCCGCGTGCGCTCGGTGATCACCCGCAGCGAGGCGGCCTGGGCCAGGCCCATGCCGCCGCCGAGGACGAAACCATCGAGCAGCGCCAGCACGGGCTTGGTGTAACCATGCAGGTATTCGTCGAGGGCATACTCTTGCTCGAGGAACAGCTCGTGCTGGTTGTCGCCGGCCTTGTAGCTGTCGTACAGCATGCGAATGTCGCCGCCGGCGCAGAAGGCCTTTTCACCGGCGCCGCGAATGGTCACGGCGACGATCTGCGGGTCCTGTTCCCAAGCCCACAGGTGCCGACATAGCAGGCGCACCATGGGCAGGTCCAGGGTGTTCAACGCGCTTGGCCGATTCAGTGTCAGGTGGCCGACGCGGTTGCGTACGCTGGCCAGCACCGGGGCTTGCTGCTCGCTCATGCTCAGGCTTCCCCGCGGAACAGTTGGATGATGGCGGAGAAGTCCAGGCCGCCATTACCTTGCAGGCTGAAGGTCTGGTACAGCTGCTGGGCTACAGCACCGAGCGCGACCGGTTGACGCGCGTGCCTGGCCGCTTCGGTGGCCAGGCCCAGATCCTTGAGCATCAGGTCGCTGCCAAAGCCGCCGCTGTAGCCGCGTGAGGCCGGCGCGTTTTCCAGTACACCCGGGAACGGATTGTTGACCTCCGAGCTCCAGCAGCGACCGCTGGAGGTATTGATGATCCCGGCCAGTACCTTGGCTTCCATGCCCAGGGCCACACCCAGGGCCATGGCTTCGGCGACGCCGACCATGGAGATGCCGAGCAGCATGTTGTTGGCGATCTTGGCCACTTGGCCGTTGCCGGCTGCGCCGCAGTGCACGATGTTCTTGCCCATGGCCGATAGGATCGGCAGGGCCTGGTCGAACACACTGTCCGGGCCACCGACCATAAAGGTCAGGGTGCCTGCCGCCGCGCCGCCGGTGCCGCCGGATACCGGCGCGTCGAGCATCGGGTTGCCTTGGGCAAGGGCATATTTGGCCACTTCGCGGGTGCTCAGCGGGTCGATGGTCGAACTGTCGATAAGCAACACGCCCGGGCCGATATTGGCCAGCAGGCCGTCCTTGCCGCGATAGACCTGCTTCACGTGTTCGGCAGTCGGCAGCATGGTGATGATCACCTCGACCCTGGCCTTGGCCACTGCGGCGGGTGAGTCGGCGGCGCTGGCGCCGGCCTCCACCAGGGCGGCGACCGCCTGGGGGAAGGGATCAAAGACGGTCAGGCTGTGGCCAGCCTTGAGCAGGTTACGGGCCATTGGGCCGCCCATGTTGCCGAGGCCGAGAAATCCGATATGCATGTTGGCTACCTTTTACGAAAGGGGGGCAGTGGCGCGGGAAATCCTGCGCGCGCTTGTCGTCGGCCGACGCAAGGCGCCGGCCGGCAAAGGTCATTTCAGGGTGATGGTGGTGTTCACCGCGCCGCTGGTGTCGTCCTCGTCGAACCAGCGCTGGGTGATCGTCTTGGTCTGGGTGTAGAAGGTCACCACTTGCTTGCCGTAGGGACCCAGGTCGCCCAGCTTGGAGGCGCGCGAACCGGAGAAGGAGAACAGCGGGACCGGTACCGGGATTGGCACGTTGATGCCGACCTGGCCGACGTCGATTTCTTCCTGGAAGTGACGCGCGGCAGCGCCGGAACGGGTGAACAGGGCAGTGCCGTTGCCGTTCGGGTTGGCGTTGATGATCTCGATTGCCTCATCCAGGTTGGCGGCGTGCATGACGCACAGCACCGGGCCGAAGATCTCTTCGCGGTACACGGACATTTGCGCCGTGACGCCGGAGAAAATGGTCGGGCCGACGAAGTTACCGTCCTGGTAGCCCGGCACGCTCGGGTTGCGCCCATCCAGTTCAAGCTTTGCACCTTCTTCGATGCCGCTGGCGATCAGGCCGTTGACGCGATCCAGGGCGGCGCAGGAAATCACCGGGCCGATGTCGGTGCCTGGCTCGGTGCCACCGTTGATCTTGAGGGTCTTGGTTCGCTCAATCAGGTCCGGTAGCCACGCCTGCGCTTCACCGACCAGGATCACCACGGGCAGAGCCATGCAGCGCTGGCCGGCGGCGCCGAAGGAGGCGCCCAGCAGGTTGTTCAGGGTCTGCTGCCGGTTGGCATCGGGCAGGACGATGGCATGGTTTTTCGCGCCCATCATGCATTGCGCGCGCTTGCCGTTCTGGGTGGCGCGGTTGTAGACATGGGTGCCGACCTTGGTCGAGCCGACGAAGGACACGGCCTTGATATCCGGGTGGTCGCAGATCAGGTTCACTGCGTCGACGCCGCCGTGGATGACGTTGAGTACACCCTTGGGTACACCGGCTTCCAGCGCCAGTTCCACCAGGCGCATGGTCACCAGCGGGTCCTGCTCGGACGGCTTGAGGACGAAGGTGTTGCCGGTGGCAATGGCCATCGGGAACATCCATAGCGGGATCATCGCCGGGAAGTTGAACGGGGTGATGCCGGCGCACACGCCCAGCGGTTGCAGCAGGGTGTAGGTGTCGACGCCGTTGGCCACGTTGTTGGCGAGTTCGCCCATCTGCAGGTTGCCGATGCTGGCGGCGTGCTCGACCACTTCCAGGCCGCGGAACACGTCACCTTCGGCATCAGGCAGGGTCTTGCCTTGCTCGGCGGTGAGCAGGGCGGCCAGTTCCTTGATGTTCTCGCGGATCAGTTGCTGGTACTTGAGGAAGACACGGGAACGGGTACCGATCGGGGTCTTGCGCCAGGTCTTGAAGGCTTGCTTGGCGCTGGCGACGGCGGCGTTCATTTCCTCGGCGGTGGCGAAGGGGACGCGGGCGAGGACTTCCTGGGTGGCCGGGTTGACCACGTCACGCCACTGGGTTGTGCGCGATTCGACGAATTCGCCGTTGATGAGAAGCTTGACGCTTGGAATGCTGGAAGAGGTCATTTTCAGTTCTGCCTACTTTCTTTGGGTCGAGTTAAGCCACTCGGCCTGGATGGCCGAGCGGTCGGATTTGGATTCAGAAGGGCCGGCGTACCGGCCTGGGTTCAGCCCTTGAGTTGCGGGAAGTCTTCTTCGAAGTATTCCTGCGGGCCACGTGCGTCGCCCTGGCGGCGCTGCGTTTCCATTTGCCGCAGTTCCACCCGGCGGATCTTCCCGGAGATGGTCTTGGGCAGCTCGCTGACAAATTCGATGCGCCGCACCCGCTTGTAGGGCGCCAGGTGCTCGCGGGCGAACGCGAAGATGCTGCCGGCCAGCTCGAGGCTGCCCTGGGCTTCATGGGCCAGGATCAGATAGGCCTTGGGCACTGCCAGGCGCACCGGGTCGGGGCTTGGCACCACGGCCACTTCCATCACCGCCGGGTGCTCGATCAGCGCGCTTTCCAGCTCGAAGGGGCTGATGCGGTAGTCGGAAGCCTTGAACACGTCGTCGGCGCGACCGACGAAGGTGATGTAGCCCTCTTCGTCGATCTGCGCGGTGTCGCCGGTGCGGTAGTAGCCGTCGCGCATCACTTCGGCGGTCTTTTCCGGGCTGTCCTCGTAGCACAGCATCAGGCCGAGCGGGCGCACGTCCAGCGGCAGGGCCACTTCGCCTTCGTTACCCGGCACGCCATCAGGGTCGAGCATGGTCACCCGGTAGCCCGGCAGCGGACGACCCATGGACCCCGGCTTGAGCCGCTGGCCAGGCGTGTTGCCGACCAGGGCGGTGGTTTCCGACTGGCCGAAACCGTCGCGCAGCAACAGGCCCCAGGCGTGCTGGATCTGCTCGATGATCTCCGGGTTGAGCGGCTCACCGGCGCCCACCAGTTCGCGCAGGCGCAGGCGTGTCTTGTAGCTGGGCAGGTCTTCCTGGATCAGCATGCGCCACACGGTAGGCGGCGCGCACAGGCTGGTGACGCCGTAGCGTTCCAGCACGCGGAGCAGGGCTTGCGCGCTGAAGCGTGCGGTGTTGTGGATAAAGATGCAGGCACCGGCATTCCATGGTGCGAAGAGGCAACTCCAGGCGTGCTTGGCCCAGCCCGGGGACGAAATGTTCAGGTGCAGGTCGCCCGGCTGCAGACCGATCCAGTACATGGTCGAGAGGTGGCCGACCGGGTAACTCTGGTGACTGTGCAGCACCATCTTCGGCTTGGAGGTGGTGCCGGAGGTGAAGTACAGCAGCATCGGGTCGGTGGCCAGCGTGCGGCCCTCGGTTTCGAACTGGTCGGAATGTTCGCTGGCGGCGCTGTGTGGGGTCCAGCCGGCGGGGGACGGACCAACGCAGATGCGGCTGCAGCCTTCACCCAGCCCGACGAACTTGTCGACATGGGCGCTACCGACTACCAGGTGGCGAACCTGGCCACGCTCGATGCGGTCGCGCAGGTCATCGGGGGTCAGCAGGGCGGTGGCGGGAATGACCACGGCGCCGAGTTTGAAGGCAGCCAGCATGGTTTCCCACAGGGCCACGTCGTTACCGAGCATCAGCAGGATGCGTTCGCCCCGGCGCACGCCCAGGGCCCGCAGGTGATTGGCCACCTGGTTGGAGCGCGCGGCCAGCTGCTGGAAGCTGTAGCGTTGTTCGCTGCCGTCCTCTTCGACATTGGCCTGGTTGCCCTCGGCCATGGCGTCAAAGTAATCCAGCGCCCAGTTGAATTCGCTCAGCTGCGGCCAGCGGAAGTCACGCACGGCGGTGGCGTAGTCGGTACGGTGGGCCAGCAGGAAGTCACGAGCGGCCAGGAAGGGTTGGCAGTTGTTGTTCATTGGAGTCTCCCGAGACGCGCGCGGGTACCTGAAAGTGGGGAGACGACAGCAAGCAAGAATGGCTTCACGGTGGGTGCCCTGTTTATTTTTATTGGGACTGACCTGGTTCATGACCAAGCGGTTGAATCGAGTATAGGCATGCATAAATCAAATAAGAATGCTCAAAAAGTCTCGTGCGTTGTGCAAAAAAACACAGGCTGGCGGCATCCCTGATGTGCCGGAAATGCACAAGGCGGGTGCTGCCCGCACCGTCAATCGATGTGAGCGGCACCCGCCTTGTGCGGGGGCTTACCAGAGCGCCAGGGTATAGCTGAGGATCAGGCGGTTCTCGTCGAGATCGTTACCGAAGTGGGCGGTGCGCACCGTAGCGTTGCGCCACTTCAGACCGAGGTTTTTCAGCGGGCCGCTCTGCACCACGTAGCCGATGTCGGTGTCGCGCTCCCATTCGCTTCCCTCAGGCCTGCGGGCGCCCAGATCGATGCTGTCGCCGGCCAGGTAGCGGGTCATGAAGGTCAGGCCCGGAATGCCGAGCGCCGCGAAGTTGTAGTCGTATCGCGCCTGCCAGGAACGCTCGTCCTTGTTGGCGAAGTCGTTGATCTGCACGAAGTTGACCAGGTAGGCGTCGCTGCCATTGACGTAGGCAAAGCCGGTGTCGCCACTCATGCGTTGGTAGCCCAGACCGAAGGCATGGCCGCCGAGGGCATAGGTGAACATGGCGCCGAAGGCGTTGTTGTCGATGTTGCTGTTACCGTCGTCGGTGGAGCGGGCGTAGCGCAGGTCGCTCTTGAGCGTCTGGCCTGCGCCCAGCGGCAGCACGTGGACCAGACTGAACTGGTGTTGATGGTAGAAGTCGTCCAGGCCGCCGTAGTTGTAGCCCGTGTTCAGCCGGTCGTTCCACTGGTAGGCAAGGCCGGCGAAATTGAAGGCGTCACTGCGGGCCTGGCCACTGACAATGCCTTTGGCGCCGGTGGTGGTGATCGCCATTTTCTCGTAGTCCGAGGAGTCGCGCTGGTTGACCCGATCCACGCGCCCGGCATCGACGCTCAGGCCGTTCAACTGGCCACCGCGAAATGTTTGCGGCAACAGGCGCGAGTCATTGGCCAGCAGTACCGGCAACTTCGGGGTCAGGGTGCCGAGCTTGAGCACGCTGCTGGACGCTTTGAACTTGGCCGTCAGGCCCAGTTCGCCATACTCGTCCTTGGCGCGCTTGGGCGGCTGGCTGTCGCGCTTGAGCAGGCCGGAGCCGGAGCGATCGGGACTGGAATCGAGCTTGACGCCGAGCTGGCCAAGAGCGTCGATACCGACGCCGATCATGCCGTCGGTATAGCCGGATTCGTAGCGCAGCAGGAAACCCTGGGCCCATTCTTCTTGCTTGGACTGGGCGGCATTGGCCTGGCGAAAGTCGCGGTTGAAATAGAAGTTGCGCGTTTCCAGCCTGGCCGTGCTGTCTGCGAAGAAATCGGCGTGAGCCTGTGCGGCGAGGCCGGTGCCGGCCAGGAACAGGGTGAGGGTGGTGGGTTTCATTGGTTGCCTTTTGTTGTTTTTGTTGTCGACGAGCCGCTCCCGCGCCGCTTGGCGTTGGCGAGGGAGGGGCGCTTCTGGGGTGTCCCGCGCCGAGCGGCGCAGGTCGGGCGTAAAAAAGCGCGAAGCAAAGGAGCGGACTCGCGCTCGGGGCGTCAGCCCCGGAAAAAGCAGCGTCAGTGACTGCTGGCCATGGCAGCTCCAAGGCCGGTCTGGGCACGGACGAACTGGTCGGCATAGGCGGCGCGCTCGCGGTCGGCGCGTTCGCTGCGGTCAAGCCTGGAAGCGACCACTATGACCAGGAAGGCCAGTGGCATGGAGAACAGCGCCGGCTGGTCGTAAGGGAAGAGCGCCTGGGCATGCCCCAGTACGCCGACCCACACCGACGGCGAGCCGATCACCAGGGCCAGCGCGCTGACCAGGCCGGTCAGGCCGCCATAGAGGGCGCCGCGGGTGGTCAGGCCGCCCCAGTACATGGCCATGATCAGTACCGGGAAATTCGCCGAAGCGGCGATGCCGAACGTCAGGCCGACCAGGAAGGCGATGTTCTGGCCTTCGAATAGAATGCCGAGGGCGATCGCAACGATGCCCAGGCAGATGGTGGCGATGCGCGACACGCGCATTTCCTGTTTCTCGTCAGCGCAGCCCTTCTTCAATACCGAAGCGTAAAGGTCATGGGAGATGGCCGAGGCACCAGCCAGGGCCAGGCCAGCCACCACTGCGAGAATGGTGGCGAAAGCCACGGCAGAGAGGAAACCGAGAAACAGATTGCCACCCACCGCCTTCGCCAGGTGCATGGCCACCATGTTGCTGCCGCCAATCATGGCCCCGCCGAGCTTGCCATCGACGTAGTACTGAGGATCGGTGCCGACGATGACGATGGCGGTATAGCCCAGGACGCAGACCACCAGGAAGAAGAAACCGATGAACACCGTGGCGAACAGTACGGATTTACGCGCTTCCTTGGCATTGGGCACCGTGAAGAAGCGCATCAGGATGTGCGGCAGGCCGGCAATGCCGAAGACCAGTCCAAGGGATAGGGACACCGCGTTGATCGGGTCGGCCAGCAAGGTGCCCGGGCCCATGATCTGCACGCCGCTGGCATGCACGGCCACAGCCTGGGCGGCCAGTGTCTCGAAGCTGAAATCGAAGCGACTCAGGGCCATCAGCACCAGGGTCGTGCCGCCTGCCAGGAGCAGGACCGCCTTGGTGATCTGTACCCATGTGGTGGCGAGCATGCCGCCGAAGATGACATAGACCAGCATCAGCAGTCCGACTACCACCACCGCCGTGCGGTAGTCGAGACCGAACAGCAGTTTGATCAGTTGACCGGCACCGACCATCTGCACCACCAGATAGCAGCACACCACGGTCAGCGATCCGAGGGCGGCGAAGCTGCGCACGCGGGTTTGATCGAGGCGGTAGGAGACGATGTCGGCGAAGGTGTAGCGCCCCAGGTTGCGTAAGCGCTCGGCCATCAGGAAGGTGACGATGGGCCAGCCGACGAAGAAGCCGATGATGTAGACGAAGCCGTCGTAGCCCTTGGCGAAGACCAGGCTCGACAGGCCCAGCAGAGTTGCCGCCGACATGTAGTCACCGGCGATTGCCAGGCCATTCTGGAAGCCGGTGATGCCGCCACCGGCGCTGTAGAAGTCGGCGGCGGAGCGGGTGCGTCGTGCCGCCCACCAGGTGATCAGCAGGGTGGCGAGGACGAAGACGAAAAACATGCCGATGGCGTGCAGGTTGAGCGGTTGCTTCTGCGCAATGATGGGCTCGGCATGGGCCAGCACAGGGCTGAGGGCGAGAAGGGCGGACAGGCGTTTCATGCGCGGGACTCCTGCAGGATCTGCGAGCTGAGTACGTCGAAGCGGGTGTTGGCGCTGTGCACGTACCAGGCGGTGAGTAGCCAGGACAACAGGATGATCGTCACGCCGATTGGCATGCCGAGGCTGAGGTGGCTGCCGTCGTAGAGCGGCAGGTGCAGCCATGCGGGGGCGAAAGCCACCACCATGATGAAGCTGTAGTAGATAGCCAGGACCGCGCCGCTCAGCGTCCAGGCCAGCAGTGCACGCTGGCGCGCGAGGCGGTGGAACTTGGGGTTGGCCCTGACCAGTGCACAGGTCTGGACGTGGTTCGGATGGTCGGTCGTCATGGTGCGGCTCCGCATTTCTAGTTGTTTTTGTTGTTCGGCCTTTTGAGGGGCGTACGGGTACCCGGGCAGCGACCCGATGCGGGACGCCACCTGAATGCTGATGTGCTGGAGTTATTGCCGCCCGGATGACCTTGCGGTGGATAGAGGGCGGTGCAGGAGGGCGGGCCCGATCCGCGGCGCGGCGAGCAGTGGATCGGGCCAACGGCAGACGAGAACCGTGGCCGCGATTGCGCTGTTGCGCAGCTGTTTGTGTCCGGCGTGCAAGCCGGTGTTTATCCATGCACTCATGCTGTCAGCCCTCGGTATTTATTATTGGGGTGGGGGGCTTTCCTGGCCTGAAAACGACGCTGGCCAAGTTGGGTGAGATGCGAGTATATAAGTGCATATTTCCCATATGTATTGGCAGAAAAGCCCGATGGATATGCAAAAAAGCACAACGCAGAACCCACTGAACTGGGACGACATGCGTTTCTTCCTTGAGGTCGCCCGTGCCCGCACCGCCAGCGGTGCAGCTCGCCGCTTGGGGGTGGACTACACCACGGTGTCGCGGCGCATCCGCGCCCTGGAGCAGTGTCTGGGTGCTCTGCTGTTCGAGAAGTCGCGAACCGCAGGTTTTGTCCTGACCGTGGAGGGGCAGCGTCTGGTCAGCCACGCCGAATCCCTGGAAAGTACGCTGCTGGTAGCCTGCGAGCAGGTTTTCGGCACCACCGGGGGGCTTTCCGGGCACCTGCGCATCGGTTGTACCGAAGCCTTCGGGACCTGTTTCATCACTGCGCAGATGAGCCACTTCCTCGAGCACTACCCGCATATCTCGGCGGACATTTTGCCGGTCCCGCATTTCATCAACCTGTCACGACGCGAGGCGGACATCGCCATCACCCTGGAACGGCCCGAGCGCGGTCCCTATGTGTGCTCGCGATTGTGTGACTACCGCCTGCGTCTGTATGCGACGCCGGAGTACTTGGCCAGTCATCCGACGATTGGCTGTCGCGAGGACCTGGCCGTTCACCCGTTCGTGACCTACGTCGAGGATCTGGCCTTCAGCTTCAAGCTGCTCTACCTGAACGACCTGATGCCCGGCGCCAACAGTCGCCTGCGCAGCACCAG
>LNAP01001660.1_pt1 | contig 37317 bp, 39 predicted proteins | sample 602601 | NCBI WGS metagenome assembly LNAP01 (sample SAMN02440304, study PRJNA202911) | soil metagenome | biome: Subtropical and temperate rainforests or woodlands; isolation source: soil samples (1 kg each in a 20% v/v slurry with milli Q water) were... ... | reverse complement strand
GCTGCCGCCGGTGGCGCAGCCGTTGGCCACGTTGACGAACGGGATGCCGGTCAGGCCGAGGTGGTTGGCCAGCGCGTCGGCATTGCCGCCATCCTGGCTGCCGCCGTAGGCCACGCCGACCTGATGCCACTCGACCCCCGCGTCCCTGAGCGCCTCGCGCACCGCATAGGCACCCTGGGCCTGGCCGGACAGGCCGTCGGTACGCCCGAAGGGGTGCAGGCCGACGCCGATGATGGCGATATCTTCCATCACTCGTCTCCTTCCGCGGCAAGCGGTGCAAAGGCGAAGGTATGCAGCGGCTCGCCGACTGCGTTGCGACCGTAGCGGACCAGGGTGAGCTCCATCGGCATGCCGATGTGCAGCTGCTGGGGATCGGCGACGGTCAGGCGGCTTTCGACCTTGACCCCGCACGGCATCTCCACATAACCCACACCGTAGGGCTGGAAATCGACTTCGCTTTCGCCGCTGTTGTAGGGCGCCTTGGGCAGGAAGCCCTGGATGGTCCAGGACCACAGCCGGCCTTGGCGACCGATCTCGCAGCGCTCGAACTCGGTGGCGCTGCAGCGGGTGCAGTTGTCGGCGATGGGGAAGTAGCACTCTCCGCACTGGCGGCAGCGACTGCCCAGCAGGATCGGGCCCTGCGCGCCAGCGCGGAGCAGGTGCCCGCCGGCGAGGTTGGTCTGCATCAGGTCGCTCATTGTTGTTTTCAACCTTTTTTAAACCATCAAGATTGTTTTTATTTAAGCGCAGAGTGACAAAGCGCAGACGGTTTGGCAAATTTAATTGGCTTGTGCTTGCAGCTGGACCTTGCGCTTGAGGGCTTCCATGTACTCGGCCATGGCCGTCTTGGCCAGCAACTCGTGCAGCCGGTGCAGGCGGTCGCCGTGCAGGTAGCTGGACGGGTCCAGGGCCACGCCGCGCAGGGCATGCATGATCAGATCGCGCAGACATTCACCGGTTTCGCGCATGCCGGCCTCGGCCCAGATCGGGAAGTGGGCCTCGATGCTTTGCGAGATGCGCTCGTCCAGCGACTGCTCCAGGGGAGCCATCACCGCATGGAGCTCGGCATCGGTTCGCGCACCGCGAACCAGCTCGTGAAACGCTAGGAAGGAGGGCTGCATGAAGTACTCCTGAAGCACCTTGAGGGTCTCCAGCATGCTTTCCTGGGTTGGCTGACCACCGGCACGCCGACTGACCTCGCGGATTGCGGCGTCGTACTCCCTGACCCGGATATCGGTGATGTACTCGGCTGCCGCGGCAAACACCTCGGCGCGCGACTTGAAGTGATGGGTCATGGCCCCACGGGATACGCCCGCCTGCTTGGCGATCTTCTCCGTGGTGGTCTGGGTATAGCCGATGCCGATCAGACACTGCATGGTGGCATCGAGAATCTGCGTGCGCATCAAATGGCTTTTCTCGGCTTGCCAACTGCCGTGCTCTGATCGTTTGCGCCGAACAGGTTGTTGCATATCGCCTTCCCCTGAACCTACAGAAATATACCCGTTCATTTTATTCTACCTTCAACATTGGAAAAGCGGGGGACATGATCCATCAGAAGATTGCGGACACGTCCCCTGCTCGCCCGCGATTACCCATCAGGACAGACGAATCGAATGTCCTGCATCCACGGTCACGACGCTGCCACTCATATAGGAAGAAGCGTTGCTGGCCAGCAGCAGCAACGGACCATCCAGCTCTTCATGGCGGCCAAGGCGCTTGGGCGGCAGGCTGGCGATTTCGCGCTTGCCGACTTCCGACTCATAGAAGGGATTGGTCATTTCGCTGGGGAAATACCCCGGGGCCAGAGCGTTGACTCTGATGGAGTAGGGTATCAGATCCAGCGCCATGTACTGAGTCATGTGAATCAGGCCCGCCTTGGTTGTGCCATAGTTCACAAACTTGTCCTTGGCCAGATGGCCCAGGATCGAGGCGATATTGATGATCGAGCCGGGTTTGCCGGCAACGATCAAGCGCTTAGCCATTTCCTGAGCCACGAAGAACGGGCCGGAGAGGTTGGCATCCAGCAAGGACGTCCACTGCGTGCGACTCATTTCCTCGAAGGGCGCCGGATCGGACAGCCCGGCATTGTTGACCAGCACGTCGATCAGGCCAAGCTCGCGCTCGATACTGTCGCAGGCCTGCTTGATGGAGGCGCCATCCGTGACATCCAGTACACAGGCGAAAGCCTCACCGCCCTGGGCGCGGATATCCGCCGCCACCGCCTCGACCCGGTCCAGACGCCGCGCCACGCAGGCCACCTTGGCCCCTGCCCTGGCCAGAACCCGGGCAAAGTGGGCACCCAGCCCGGTGCCTGCTCCGGTCACCAGGGCTACGCGGCCCTCCAGAGAGAACTGGTCCTGCACGTTTGCACTGTTGTTATTGTTCATTGCTTGCACTCCATTACCCTTCAGACCAGCAGCGTGGGATCTGCCAGTTGCTCGGCGACGAAACGGCAGAAGCGCGCCGCATCGGCCCCATTGATGACCCGATGGTCGTAGCTCAGCGACAGCGGCAACAGATGCTTCAGCACCACCTGGCCATCCACCAGCGCCAGGCGTTCCGCCGCCTTGGTCACGCCGAGGATCGCCACTTCCGGCGCATTGATGATCGGCGTGAAGGCAGTGCCGCCAATCGAGCCCAGCGAGCTGATGGTCATGCAGCCGCCCGACATCTCGGTGATCGGCAGGCCCTTGCTGCGCGCCCGCGCCGACTTCTCGGCCAGTTCAGCGGCAATTTCGGCAACCGACTTGCGGTCGCAATCCTGGATCACCGGTACCAGCAGCCCGTTGTCGGTATCGACGGCAACGCCGATATGGAAGTACTGCTTGAGCATCAGGCGCTTGCCATCGACCGAGAGGGAGGCGTTGAACTTGGGAAACGCCTTGAGCGCATTGACCAGCGCCTTGATCAGGAACGGCAATGGCGTCAGCTTGATGCCCAGCTCCTGGCTCAACTGGCGGCGATAGGCGTCCAGCGCATCGATCTCGGCCTCGTCATGGTGGGTGACATGGGGAATCTGCACCCAGTTGCGGCCGAGAAAGGCGCCGGTAAGCAGCTGGTAACGGGACAGATCGACCGTTTCGACGGGACCGAACTGGCTGAAGTCCACCGCCGGCATCGACGGCAGATTGGCAGGCCAGGCGACCGGTGGTTTCTCGACCGCGGTCATCAGGCAATCTCCCCGATGACGGTGCCGATTTCATAGGTCTCGCCGGCCTGCTCGATGATCCGCAGCGTGCCATCGGCCGGCGCCTCGATTTCCTGCAGCGACTTCTCGCTTTCGATGGCGTACAGCGGCTGGCCCTTGCTCACCTGGGCGCCGTCCTCGGCCATCCACTCGACGAGCACCGCCTCGTTCATCGAGAAACCCAGCTTGGGAAGAAGAATTTGCGTAGTCATGGCTATTCCATCCTTTTCGTTAACGAAGGGTTTCGAGAATCGCTGCGGTAATGCGCTGCTTGGTGGGAATGAAGACGTCTTCGAGGGCCTTGGAGAACGGCACCGGTGAGCGCGCCGCACCGACGCGGCCGACCGGCGCGCGCAGCTGGCCGAACAGCTCGCGATGCACGCGGGTGGCGATCTCCGCCCCCACGCCGAAGTCCACCTGGGCTTCGTGGGCAACCACCAGGCGGCCGGTCTTGGCCACCGAGGCCAGCACGGTGTCCATGTCCAGAGGCACGATGCTGCGCAGGTCGATGACCTCGACCGAGATGTTCTGCTTCTCCAGCTCCTTGGCCACGGCCTGCACCTCGACCATGGTGCGGCTGTAGCTGACCACGGTGACGTCGCTGCCCACGCGCACCACCTTGGCCTTGCCCAGCGGGATACGCTGGCCGGACACCGGTGCGTCGCCCATGGCGAAGTACAGCGGCAGGCTTTCGACGAACAGGCAGGGGTCGTCGTCGAAGATGCACGACAGCAGCAGGCCATAGGCATCCGCCGGGGTCGACGGCGCCACCACCTTGATGCCGGCGGTGTGGGCGAACCAGGCCTCGAGGTAGTCGGCATGCTGACCGCCGGTACCGAAGCCGGCGCCGGTGGCGGTGCGGATGGTCAGCGGTACATGGGTCTGCCCGCCGGTCATGAAGCGTAGCTTGGCCGCATGGTTGACCACCTGGTCCATGGCCACGGTGATGAAGTTCATCAGCATGATCTCGGCGACCGGGCGCATGCCGGCCAGCGCAGCCCCCACCGCGGCGCCCATGATGGCCTGCTCGGCGATCGGCGTGGAACGCACCCGTTCGGTACCGAAGCGGTCCGACAGCCCGGAGGTGCACTTGAACACCCCACCACCCTGCGGATCGGCGATGTCCTCGCCGAGGGTGATCACGTTCGGATCGAGCTCCATGGCGTCGTACATGGCCATGGCGATGGCCTGCGACATGTTCATTCGACGTGCCTTGACTTCGCTCATGCGCGGACCTCCTCGGCATAGACGTCCAGCTGCAGCTCGGAAACGTCGGGATAGGGACTGGCCAGCCCGAACTGGACGGCATCCTCGAATTGTTCGTGGTTGGTGTTCTCGATTTCCGTCAGCGCCAGGTCGCTGGCATGACCCTGCTCGATCAGCCAGGCGCGCAGCGCCGGCATCGGGTCGGCGGCGATGGCCGCGGCCATTTCCTCCTTGGCGATGTAGTGGCTGTCGTCGCCCAGCAGGTGGCCGCGGAAACGGAAGGTCTTGGCCTCGATCAGGGTCGGCCCCTGGCCGCTGCGCGCGCGCTCGATGGCTTCATGGGCAGCGCCCCACATCTCCACCGCGTCGTTGCCGTTGCACTGGATGCCGTGCATGCCGTAGCCGATGGCGCGATCGACGATGGCGTGGGCGCCGGTGCCGTATTCGTACTTGGTGTGCTCGGCGTAGCCGTTGTTCTGGCAGACGAACACCACCGGCAGCTTCCACACCGACGCCAGGTTCAGCGCCTCGTGGAAGGCACCGATGTTGCTGGCGCCGTCGCCGAAGTTGCACACGGTGACCTGCCCGCTCTTCTTCAGCTGCGCCGCCCAGGCCAGGCCGTTGGCGATCGGCAGGCCGGAGCCGACCACCCCGGTGGTCACCGGCAGGCCGGAAGCCAGGTGGGTGATGTGCATCGGCCCGCCCTTGCCCTTGCAGGTGCCGGTGGCCCGACCCATGAACTCGGCGACGAACGGGCGCAGCGGAATGCCCTTGGCCAGCTGGTCGTGGATGCCGCGGTAGTCGTCAGCCCGCAGGTTGACCGACACCGCCGCCGGAATCAGCTCCTGGCCACGCGTCGAGTAGTACGGAGAGGCGATCTGACCGGCCTTGATCAGTTCGATGAAGCGGTCATCGGCTGTTTTGATCAGATGGGCACGGCGGTAGATATCCAGAAGCACCGCGGTGTCGGGGCATGCAGCCTCAGTCATGGTGACCTCACATGTTTGTTTTTGTTGTTGAACCGGGCCTGCAAGCAAGGCCTTGGAGACAATTTAGGACAATCGCCAAGAAAAACCAACAGGTAGGTTTGTTTTTATTTTAAAAAAGGCGCAGAACTACAATCGCCCCCCCTCCTTAGCTACCGAATACCTCCTGCAGCTCGAAAACGTTGCCGTCCGGATCACGACCGTAGGTCGCCTTGGATACCCCAAAATCCTGAGGTGGGCAGTGAAAGCGCACTCCCGCAGCGAGCATCTCCAGGTAGACGTTGTCGATGTCCACCACATCGATGCAGATATGGGTGAAGCCATGGCGACTCACCGGCCGCAGTTCGGTCGCGGCCTCCTCCCTGGGCAAGCTGAACTCGAAAAGCTCCAGGCAGAGGTTGCGGCCCTGCAGCATGACCGTGGTCGCCGCACTGTCCTCGAGACCGAGCACACGGTTAATCATCCCCGTTCCAGCCGGCCAACTGGTGCGGCTCAGCTCTTCAAAGCCCAGATGATCGCGATAGAAATCCAGCAGGCGCGCCAGATTCGGCGTCGAAATAGCGACGTGATGAAGGCCCTTGATCACGATGGTTCCCCGATGAGGAAGGCCCGGCAGGCAGAGCCTCCGGGCCTGGGTGGTGGCTTACTTGATGGTTTCGGCGTTGTCGATGATCAACTGCGTGCCGTTGACGTAGCGCGACTCGTCCGAGGCCAGGAACAGCACCATGTTGGCCACATCGATCGGCTGGCCTTGGCCGTGTGTCTGCACTTGGGTAAGAGCCCCGCTGTCATGGTCGATCTCGCGCTGGGCAGCGGCCGTCATCGGCGTTTCGTGCGCCCCGGGCAGGATCGCATTGCAGCGGATGTTGTAGCCCTTGTCCCGGCAATGGATGGCGACGCTTCGGGTCATCGACAAGATTGCCCCCTTGGCCGCCGAATAGGCAACGATTTCGCCGATACCCTGGATCGCACCGATCGAGGAAATATTGATGATCGAGCCTCCCCCGCTAGCCCTCATCGCCGGGATGGCGTACTTGCAGCCAAGGAAGGTCCCTTCGGACATCACTTGGTTGACGAAGCGGTACTTCTCCAGGCTGATCTCTTCGACATTGGCAAACACCACCACACCAGCGTTGTTCACCAGCACATCGAGGCGGCCGAAGTGCGCCACGGTTTCGGCGATCACCTCCTGCCAGCGCTGCTCGTCGCGCACATCGTGCTGGAGAAACAGCGACCCGGGAATGCTTGCGGCCACATCGCGGCCTAACGCCTCATTGATGTCGGTGAGCACCACCCGAGCACCTTCGGCGGCCAACAGCCTGGCATCGGCAGCTCCCAGTCCCGAGGCAGCCCCGGTGATCAACACAACTTTCCCTGCAACACGTCCCATGACAGTGATCTCCCTGCAGCAGCGTATCCCGCGCCTCGCGCAGGAGCGCCGCGTCTTGTGAAAGTGACGGAGTGGTGTGTTCAGACCGCTTCGGCGACGACCGGTGGCTCGACGGTACCGATAGCCGACACCGCGTACTTGCGAACATCCAGGCTGAGCAGCTCGATATCGGCGGTCTTCTTCAGGAATGCGGTGATGTGGGAGGAGCGCAGGTGCTCGCTGAGCGCCGCGTCGGAGTCCCACTCCTCGCTGATCCAGATCACGTTGGAAATCTGGATGTCGCGAGCGAAGGCGTACAGGCGGCAGCCCGGCTCGGCGCGGGTTCCGGCAATGGCGCCTTCGGCGGCCAGCAGATAGTCCTCGACCCGCGTCGGTTCGATTTCCAGACGAGCAGTGATGGCAATGGTGGTCATGACAGTTTCCTGATTGTTGTTGTTTTCAAAAGCAGCCAACCGCCAGCCTGACTGCGACCGGCGGACCACAAGGATCAGATACGACCAGCGATGTAATCGTTGATCACTTCGTGGTAGCGACGCACCCGGGACTCCTGGCCGCTCAGGTACGAGTCGCTGTAGCCACGCGAATGGAAGCCGCGCTGTTGGGCAACCGCCACGCTGAGGTCCTGGTCGGCGACGAAGCCCATCGACTTCTCGCCATGCTTGAACACCTCGTGGGCACCCGGCTTGATCGGCAGCATGCCAACGGGCGTGCCGACTTCGGTCTCCCCCTCGGCTGCGCGCACGAAATACCAGTGATCGAACAGGCACTTCTCCGGATCGGTCGGGTGCGGCATCGGCCGCAGGATCTGGTAGGCCTCTGCAGCCATGGTGAAGGACATGTTGGGGAACAGTGTGTAGTGGTAATAGTCCGTCAGCTGTTCGTCGCTCAGATTGGCGTACTGGCCGTAGCCCCGTGCGGCACCCAGGGCGCGCTTCTGCTTCTGCAAGGCAACGCGCACATCCCCAGCACGCCCATCGAAGTCCTCGGGATCGAGATCCCAGCCACGCATGATGTCGTCCAGCGGCGCCTGGACCTTCTTCGACTTGCCCTTGCCACCCGGCAGCGAGCCTTTCATCAGCATGCGGCTATGGCCATTCTTGAATATCTGGAACGTGGTGTTCTGGTAGGAGTCGTCGATGTGGGTGCCCAGCTCCGGGTGCAGGGCAACGACGTGATAGGCCTCGTTGAAGTTGTCCTGAATCACCTTCCAGTTGCAGTTCACTTCACCGGTGAGGTGCATCACTCGCACCATCTTGTCCATCTCGTAAGCTTCGAGCTGGTCGGCCACCACGCCCAGCGAGTCACGCAGGGACGGTGCCTGCGGATCCATGTTGAACCACACCAGGCCGCCAAAAGTTTCGCAGCGCAGCTCCTTGAGATGCAGCTTGCCGACCGGATTGCCCTGCGGGAAATTCTCGGAATCCTTGGCAATCAGCAGGCTGCCGTTAAGACCGTAGCACCAGCTGTGATAGTTGCAGACCAGCCGTTTGACCTTGGTCTCCTCGCTCTCGACCATGCGATTGCCGCGGTGCTGACAAACGTTGTAGAAGGCGCGGATGTTACGGTCGTCGTCGCGCAGGATGAGGATAGACTCGCTACCGACCTGAACGGTGATCACGCAGCCAGGCTCAGGCAGCTGGGCCACAGTGCCAGCGACATGCCAGACGCGGGTCCACATGTGATCCCACTCCTTCTGCATGAACTCGCGGGAGTAGTAGCGATCGCCAGTGATAGGGTCGCCGCGCAGGAAGTCTTCATCCACGAGAGCTTCTTGGGTGCGTTCGACTAGGGACAGGCTCATTTGGGTCCTCCTTTTCCACCGCTTGGAGGTGGATTTTTTGTTTTAATCAGACGAGGTCAAAATATGGCTTGGCGCTGCACTCTGAGCGCGTAGGCCGGGTCTTGGCGATCTCGACGTCCCAGGCTGAAGGTGGCGAAGAAACCGTCGGTGCGCTCGGTGTAGGGCCAGGAAGCACTCCAGTCCATGACCAAGTCGCGGGAAAACATGCGCCAGATACCGTCGCGCTTTTCCCAGGCATCCAGATAGCGCATGTTGTCCGGGGCGTTGACCAACTGGCCGTCGGCCAGTCGTACAGCGGCGTTGCCAAGCATGTAGGACTCGGCAAGTGCCCGCGTATCACTCTCGAACTCGATCGTGGTGGTGGAGAAACGGTGCGCCCCCATGACCAGATTTTCCAGAATGAAGGGAATATCGAAGTCACAGAATTCCCAAGCATTACCGTCGAAGACACCGAAGCGCACCTGGCCATCCTTATGGAAAGTGGACTTCAGCAGTTCCAGATCGCAGCGGTCGATGGCGTGGATGTAGCAGGCCATTTGCTCAAGGATGGCCTGATGGTCCGCAGCCCGGCGGATACGTTCGGCGATCCCCATGATCACTCTCCAAACAGCTGATAAGAAGGGTCGCTCTTGTCACGCTGGCCCTGCATGAATAGAGCGAACATCCCCTCGTCCACCATGCTGGAAGGCATATTCATATTCCAGTCATGCACGAAGGTGCGACGGGCAATCATCCATTGACCATCTTGTTTGCGGTAGTGGTCCAGATAACGCCCACCGACCAACCGGTCGAGCTTGTGACCATCCTCGATGACCGTGCTGACGATGATCACCGAAACCTCGCCGATGGCACTGTCACCATCGATCACGAAATACTCATTGGAAATCGAGTGAAAGCTGCGCTCCAGCTTGGCGTCAGCCGTGGTGGCCGCGATCACGAAGGGCTTGACCGAGCCCTTGTGCTGCCCCCAATCGATCTCGCCGTCATCAGTCCACAACGAAACCATCAGGCAGCGGTCCATGCGATCCATGGCACGGGAAAACTTGGCATTCAGCTGCTGCAGGGCCTGTTTCGCCTCTACCTGCTCGAGAAGCGCGAGTTCGGAAATTTCAGAAAGTGCATTCATTGTGCCACTACCCTTTTATTGGATTTATCAGGTATTTCTGGCTGGTTGACCCTGCCTTCGCCAGCTCGGAGTGAAAGCTAAACCCTCGCCACAAAACAAGTCAAACTGTTTTATATAATCCCATTTGCCAACCTGCTGCTCAAAATTTCTCTCGAGCCTCGAACCAATCTTCACTCAACCACTAACTGGAAGACCACTGAGCGAAGCTCGGACAGCAACGTATGACTGCCCCATCCAAACTCTGGCTGGCTATCCTCACGCGCCAGAGAAATCAGGGATAGATACCTCCACCGGGGGTACCAGGTACGGCTCGGTAAAACGCTTGATCTTCCAGCCGGACGTAGTCTTGACGCACTCGAACTGGTGTTTGGCGTGCACGAGCACATCGCTGCCATCATGCGCCTTGCCTACTGCATACACGTACGACTGGCAGTAAGCCGCATCCCCTTCCTTCTTATTGATCTTGAAGTTCGTGCTGTAATGTCCGTTGTGCTTCATGACGTTGAAGACGCTGGCGAAAAAATCCCTGATATCACCCTGCCCAGTGAAAGACGGAAGGCCGAGTCCGGATAAGTCAAGTTCGGCATCTTCCGCAAAGCAGTCGACGACGCCGTCGAGATTACCGCTGTCGATCTGGACGCAGTAATTGACAATCAGGTCCTGCAGAGCCAGACGATCTTCGATATTTTGTATCCGTTCTTCTAAGGTGCTCATTGTATTACTCCATATAATTGATCTGGCGCTCTCGGAGGCGCATCCGGAATATGTCGGACAACCACAAAAGCTGTCATCCCCACCGAGATACTCGAATGTGTTCGACCAAGGAAAGGGGCATGCCAGTGTCTCCGTATATTTTCCGTAACTCTTGCAGCTCGGCCAGATAACAGAAGTTTCAGGGCAGCAGGAACAGCTCATCGCCCAATAGACCCCGATCCAGGGCACCAGCGAGATGAGTGCTAAGTGAATACTGGCCCCGTTTCGCCTCGACTTGCTCGAGCGGACCTGGCGTGGACATCTGATGCATTTTGCCTCCAACCTTTCTTGTATTTATTCGGGTTGCGCGGACAGCGTGTCAGGTGAATCGCACAGGGCCGACCTCGTTAAAGACCGCACCCTGTATATGGACTAAAACCTACCCCTTGCAACAAAACAAGTCAAAATGTTTTTTATAATAAGGGGCGTGCAGTTTTATTGCGCGTCCTCCCGAGCGCTGGCATGCCGTCCTGCCACCCGGCCGAAGAAGGAACCCGGACCAAGGCTCATGCCACTGGCATAGCTTTTCCCTGTCTGAGGAATATGTGCGCTGCAGGCGCCGGCCGCGTACAGCCCCGGAATAACCTTGCCTTGGGTATTGAGCACTTGAGCGTGGCGGTTGGTCTTCAAGCCGCCGAGGGTCATGAACAGGTAGATCGACTTGTTGAAAGAGATATCGAAAGCCGCATAAGGGCCTTGATCCAGCGGTTTGAGCCAGTCGGCGTGCTTGTGCAGCAGACGGTCCTCCCCCGCCCTCGCATCAGCGTTGTATTGCTCCAAGGTACCCACCAGAGAGCCCTCGGGTAGCCCCAGACCCGCCTCCATCTCCTCGACGGTTTCCCAGCCGTCGATCAACGCATGCTGCGCAGATGTGATCTCCGGATAGGCGAAGATCTCCGCATCGAGAATCAGATAGGCGGTCTGCTCGGGCTGCTCCATGACGTAGGCGGCGGTGCGACCGTGATAGGAGTCCTCGGCAACGAAGCGCTCGCCGTTGCGGTTAACCAGGATGCCCTTGATCAGCTGGCCCGGCGGATAGATCGAGGCAGTGGCGATGATGCCGTCCAGAGCCTGGGTAGCCGCCCCGGCGGCCACGCCAAGCTCAATGCCGGCACCGTCGTTGCCGGGAATCCCCAGCGGTACGGCGGTGTCGCTCATCAACGGCACATGCTGACGCACCATCTCGCTATTGAGGTTGAAGCCACCGGTGGCAAGGATCACCGCCTTGCGAGCCCGGATGCTCAGTTCGCGGCCATCCTGTCGGGCGATCACCCCGACCACTTGCCCTGCGTCATCCTGGATCAGCTCGCGTACCTGGCAGTCATAGCAGGCAGCGATGCCCTGCTCTTCGCAGCGAGCCAGGATTGCCTTCATCGCCTCCGCACCGGCGTTCTCACCGATGCCAGCCACCTTGTGACCGCGCGGAGCCGGGCGGGCGAACAGATGATAGGGCCAGACCTTCTCGTTGCCGGTGCTGAACAAGCATTCGCTGGTATTCAGGAATACCGCCTTGCCCTTGAAGCTGCTGCGCTCGAAAGGTACGCCGAGGGATTCCAGCCAGTCGAAGTGAGCGACGCTGCCCATACTGAAATCCCGCACCGCTTGCTTGTCGTCGCACTCGGTGGAAGCGGCGAGAAACTTGTACATCTCCTCGGGATCGTCTTCATAACCGCAGGCCTGCTGCACAGCGGTGCCGCCGCCCAAGTAGAAGATCCCCGAGGACGTGGCACTGGCACCGCCGCCGCCACTGGCACGTTCCAGTACCAGCACATCGCTGCCTGCGCGCTTGGCCTCCAGTGCCGCGCAGGCGCCGGCGATACCGTAACCCACCACCACCACGTCGGTGGTGTACTCCCAAGCCCCTGAGTGTTCGGACAGTTTCATGAAGTGGCTCCTTGAACAAGTAACTACAGGCGCACCAGCACTTTGCCAGTGTTGCGCCCATCGAAGAGGCTGTTGAACGCGTCGAGGCTGTTTTCCAGGCCATCGACGATATGCTCACGGAAGCGAATCTGGCCGGACTCCAGCCATTCGCGCATCTGGGCAATGCCCTCGGGAAAGCGCCCGAAGTAGTCACGAATGAGAAAACCCTCGAACCGCGCGCTGTGGACGAGGATCTGCCAAAGGTTGTACGGGCCGGGGACCGGCGCAGTGCTGTTGTAACTGGCGATAGCCCCGCAGAAGACGATCCGCGCACGATCCTTGATGTTCATCAGGGCCGCATCCAGCACCTCCCCACCGACGTTGTCGAAGTAGATGTCCACGCCTTCCGGGCAGGCCTGCGCGATTGCCTCGACGAGATTGTCGGCGGTGCGGTAGTTGATCGCCGCATCGAATCCCAGCTCATCGACAATCCAGCGGCACTTCTCTTCGCTTCCGGCCAGACCGACCACCCGACAGCCCTTGATCCGGGCGATCTGCCCGACCAGCGAGCCGACCGCTCCCGCCGCGGCGCTGACCAGCACGGTTTCACCAGGTTGCGGCTTGCCCACTTCGAGCAAGGCGAAATAGGCCGTCAGGCCGACCGCACCGAAGACACTCAGGTAATGCTGCTCGGCATCGCCCGGGGACAGTGCAACCGGCACCAAGGCTGCGCCATCGGCCAGCGAGTAGTCCTCCCAGCCATTCAGGCCGAGAGCCAGATCGCCCGCTTTGAAGGTCGGATGCCGGCTCTCCACAACTTCACCCAGTGTGGTGCTGCGCACCGCCTCGCCAAGAGCGATCGGCGGCAGGTAGCTGAGCCGCTCGGACATCCAGTCGCGGATCGCCGGGTCGATGGACAAGTAGCGATTACGCAGTAGTACCTGCCCCTCCTCCAGCGACGGCAGCGGTTGCACTTCCAGCGGCACATCCTGGTTCGTGGCGACACCGCAGGGGCGACTGCGCAGAACCAGTCGGCGATTATTCATGCTGCTCATGCGCGCTCCTCTCAGTCCAGCAGGCCGATATCGCCTTCGTTATGCAGGGTGACCAGCTCGCGGCGGATGATCCGCCAGCCCGCCGGGCGCTTTTCCAGTACATCGCGGTACTCGCCCCAGAGGGTCTGCAGCTCGCCGGCATGCTTGCCGACCCCCACATGAATGGCCTGCAGGTAGCTGCTTGCCGTGGCGCGCCGACCACTGATCTGAACCTGAACATTGCTGAGCATGTGCTGGGTGGTCGCGCAGCGCGCGATGACACCTTCGATTGCAGCAGCGATGGCCTGGGCCCCCTGGAACTCACCGAGCCCTGCATAGATGGCGCGCGAATCCGCCTCGAACACTTGCCCGAGCAGCGCCAGATTGCGGTGATCGATCGCGCAGGCGTATTGCTGCAGGACCGCCTCGATCTCGGCCTCATCACCGGTTGCGGAGCGGGTTTGCGCGGGTACCTGGCTCAGGTAATGGTCGATCCAGCGATGGAATTCCTGATTGCCGATTTCGTTGCGGCCGAAGGTCACGTGCTCGAAGGCACCACTGGCCAAACCCTGCTGGACCTTCAGGCCCAGACCATAGTCCTCGCTATCCACCACGTCCCTGAGCCAGTCCATCATGGTTTCGTTGGCCTGACGCTGCTCCTCGTTCTGGGGAGCCTGACGGTGGATGTAGTGCAGCACCGTGCGGTTTTCCGCCGCTGTTGGGCCGGGAATCAACTGCGCCACCTGGGTGATTTCCGGAGCGACAAAGATCGACACATTGGGGAACAGGGCACGCGTGAAGTCGTAGCCGTTGTTCTCGTAGAGATGCAATTGCTCGGGGGCAACGCCGCTCAGCTTGGCTTCGATATCCCGCTGCGGGAAGCCAATCAGTTGGTGCGGGCCGTAGAAATGAAAAGCCGTGATATTGGTGAAGGTGCGCTTGTTGATGGTCTCCGGGTGCGCGGCTGCGAAGTGGTAAGCCTCGAGATAGCCATCATAGGCCACCTTCCAATTGGCTCCGCGAATCTCCCGGTTGCCACAGTAGTGCCAGTCGGCAAACCCCAGCTGCTCGATATCCTCGATCATGCCGCCCAGGTAGCTGGCGAAATCGACTTCAAGGCCCGGGGTAAGCACAACGAAAATCAGCCCGGCGCGCTCATACACTGGCAACTGCGTCAGCCCCAGGGTCGCTTTGTCAACGTCGCCATAGGTGTCCTGGGCGGCAATACGGATGAGGCTGCCATCGTTGCCATAGACCCAGGCGTGGTATGGGCAGGCAAACTTGTCACACTTGCCACTGCCCTCAGCCAGCTTCATGGCGCGGTGGGCACAGACGTTGAGCATCGCGCGGACGCTACCGTCCTTCAGACGGGTCAACAGCACGGGCGTGCCCACCAGATCGAACGTCTTGTACTGCCCGGCTTGGGCGAGTTCGCCGGAAAGTCCGGCAAGAATCGGCAGGCGCTTGAAGATCAGGTCCATCTCGCGCTGGAACTGCAGTGGATCGGTATAGCGCGCCGAGGGTACGCGCAGCATCCCCTCCGCCTGATCGGTACTGCGGTTTTTGACGTGATCAAGCAGGCGTGCGGCGATGCGGTTATGGATTTCTTGTTGTTGTTCCATGGAAGGCTCCTTTGACAGGGTGTCTACACGATATACACCTGTCTGGCTCTTTTCAAAACAATCTAAAATGTTTCTATTCTGACAATCAGAAGACGCTCATACCGCCGTCGATGGTGTACAGCGAACTGGTGATGTAGGACGCCTCATCGGACAGCAGGAAGGCCACCAGAGCTGCCACCTCCTCCGGTTCGCCATAACGGCCCATGGGCGTGGCACCGGTGTTGGCCGAATGGACCGCCTGGGCGTTGCCCGACTCGCTCTCGATGCGGCGCATCATCTGGGTATTGATCGTCCCCGGCAGCACCGCGTTGACACGAATGCCGTCAGCCGCAGCCTCGGCAGCGGCCGTACGGGTCAACCCGATGACCGCGTGCTTCGACATGATGTAGGGCGAAAGTGTGGGTCCTGCGGAAATGCCGGCCAGGGAGGACATGTTGACGATTGCGCCCTTGCCCTGGCGCTTCATCACGGGCAGCACATACTTCAGCCCCATAAACGCCCCGCGCACATTGACCGCATAGACCTTGTCGAACATCTCCACGGTCTGGTCCTCGATCAACGCAGGCGAACCTTCGATACCGGCATTGTTGGCCAAGGCATCGATGCGGCCGAAGCGCTCCCACGTGCAGGCCACATAATTGCGCACATCGTCTTCGCAGGAGACGTCGGCAACCACCAGCAGGCTGTTGTCCTCCCCCAGCTCGAGTCGGCTGGCCACCTGCTGCAACGCCGCCAGATCGCGGTCGACCAGCGCCACGCGCTCGCCACGCCCAGCCAAGCGCTTGACCAGTGCCATGCCGATCCCCCCCGCGGCGCCGGTGATTATGGTCACCGGTTTGTGTTGATTGCTCATGCTTCAGCCTCCTCGGCCAGACACAGATCGTCCAGAACTGGCGCCGGCGTACGCTCGTCGCGCAGACGCACCATCAGCTTGCCCTTGTTATCGCCGCTGAACAGGCGGGCAAAGGCCTCCACGGTGTTGTCCAGGCCGTCGACGATGTCTTCAGCGAACGTCAACTGGCCCTCGCGCAACCAGGCGCCGATGTCCCGCAACGCCTCGGGGAAGCGATCGAGGAAATCGATCGACAGGAAGCCGCGCACGGTGGCGCGCTTGGCCAGGATCTGCCAGTAGTTGTACGGGCCGGGCACCGGTTCCTCGGTGTTGTACTGCGCGATGGCCCCGCAGAACACCACCCGTGCATGCAGATTGAGGTTGAGCAGTGCTGCGTCGAGGATCTCTCCGCCGACGTTGTCGAAGAAGATGTCCACGCCCTGCGGGCAAGCTTCGCCAATGGCCTGGGTGAGGTCGTCGCAGGTCTTGTAATTGATCGCCGCGTCGAAGCCCAGTGCGTCGACGATCCAGCGGCACTTCTCGTCGCTGCCGGCGATGCCCACTACCCGGCAGCCCTTGAGCCGGGCGATCTGTCCGGCCAGCGAACCACAGGCGCCAGCCGCGGCGCTAATCAGCGCGGTGTCACCGGGCTTGGGCTGGCCGATCTCCAGCACGCCGAAATAGGGCGTCAGGCCCACTGCGCTGAAGATGCTGACGTGATAGCTGAGCGGAAAACCGTTGTCGGTGTCGACCTTGTAGAGACTGGCTCCCGGTGTGACGCTGAAGTCTTCCCAGGCATTGCAGGCGAGCCCCACCACATGATCGCCAGCCGTGAAGTCCGGATGGCGGCTTTCGATCACCCGGCCGAGTGTCGAACCGCGGATCGCCTCGCCCAAGGCGATGGGCTCGAAGTAGCTGGCCTTCTCGCTCATCCAGCCGCGGATGGCGGGATCCATGGACAGGTAGAGATTTTCCAGCAGCACCTCCCCGGCCGCTGGCCTACGCACCGGCACGCTGCGCGCATGGATATGCTCCCCAGTCGGAATACCCGGCGGTCGGGCGTGCAAGTAGAGCTGGCGGTTCATCAGTTTGCTCACAGCGATCCCCTTGTTGTTCTTGTCGCGGGAGACTGGAACTGGACGTTACTGTGCGGTCCAGCCCCCGTCCACGGTCATCAGGCTGCCATGGGTGAAGGAAGCGCCGTCGGAGGCCAGCCAAAGTACAGCCTCAGCGACCTCGTCGACCTCGCCCAAACGGCCGGCCGGGTGTAGTGCGGTCAGCCTGGGCAGCAGTTCGGCGACATCCGGACGGTTACGAAGCATCGCGGTGTTGATCACCCCGGGACACACGGCGTTGATCCGCACGTTGTGGCGCGCATACTCCACCGCCGCGGTCTTGGTCAGCCCTGCCACAGCATGCTTGGTGGCGTTGTAGGGCGCCGAGCCGGGCAGCACGGTGAGGCTCAGCGCCGACGCGGTATTGACGATCACACCGCCGCCCTGGGTGAGCATCTGTGCGATGGCGTACTTCATGCCCAGCCACACCGACTTGAGGTTGACCGCGACTATCTGGTCGAACTCCTCCTCGGCAACCTCGGCGGTCAGCCCGTAGCCGCCGCTGATGCCGGCGTTGTTGAACAGAATGTCCAGACGTCCCCAGCGCTCGACACAGGCGGCGACCAGATCGCGCATCTGCGCCGCCTGGGTTACGTCCACCGCGCGGAAGCTTGCCTCGGCGCCCCGGGTTTCCAGAGAGGCCAGCACCTGTTGCCCCTGGAGCGCATTGATGTCGGCCAGCATGATCCGCGCGCCCTCGCGGGCAAAGGCCCGGACTACAGCCTCGCCGATGCCGGAAGCGGCGCCGGTGACCAATACCACCTTGTCCTTGAACTGCATGATCCGCTCCGTCGGCTGCGCCGCTATTGATTGAACGTGTAGGAAATATCTTCCCGGCCGAATTTGCCGCGCGCCGCCATCGCGCCGATGCCTTCACTCCAGATCGCCGAACCCGGATGGTTGATGTTCCAGTCGATAACGAACAGGCGGCGGGTGAAACGCCAGACCCCGTTGCGCCTGGCATAGGCATCCAGATAGCGACCGCCGACCAGCTGGTCGCGCTTCTCACCATCGACGATCAGGGAAGTCACGCCGATCACGTAGCTCTTGCCGGTCGCCTGATCGCCATCGACCTCGAACAGCTCGTTGCCGGCAAAGTGACAACTGATCTCCAACGCCGGGTTGTCGGCACAGATGAGTTCGCAGAACTGGCGCGCATTGCCGGCGAACAAACCGAAGTCGATGCTTGCCTCCGGCCACCACAACGACTCCAGCAGACCTTGGTCGCGACGATCGACGCCGCAGCAATAACGGGCATTCAGTTCGTGGAGATCCTGCTTGGCCTGCAGCATCGCCAAGGTCTTTTGCATTTGCTCAATGGGCATAAACCACCTGCTGGATGAACGATCGAGAATCTCTTGCGGCTCCTTTCAGGCCGCCACACACTCCAGCGCCCGCATGCGTTGCAGCCACTGCTGCAGGCGAGCGTGCCCGCGATCCAGCTCCTGGCCGACCTGCTCGCCGAACTCGATGAAGACAAACAACAGCAGATCGGCCACGCTCAGCCGCTCACCACACAGCCAAGCCGAGCGGTCATCGAGCTGCGCCTCCAGCCAGGCCAGGCCCTCCCGGGCGGCCTGCTTGAATTCGCCCGCCACCGACGGGTAGCAACGCACGCGGTTCTTGAACAACTCGAACCCCTCGGCACCACGGAAACCCGCGGTCATCGGCTGCACCACCGCCTGGTCGACGCGCCGCCACCACATACGGGTATGCGCCCGCTCCTCGGCGCTGGCGCCGATCAGTGGCGTGGCCGGGAAGAGCTCCTCCAGGTACTCGCAGATGGCCGTCGTCTCGGCGATGGTCCGGCCATCCCCGAGCTCGAGGACCGGCGTGGTGCCGGTCGCGTTGAGCGTGAGGAAGGCCGGCTGACGGTTCTCCCCGGCCAGGATGTCGACGTGCTCCACTGGCAGCTCCACCCCCTTCGCGGCGGCGAACAGGCGAACCAGTCGCGGATTGGGGCCAATCGAACTGTACAGTTTCATGTCGTCGACTCCCCTGGGCTCAGAACTGCACGCGCTTGGTGTAGCCACCATCGATGATCAGGTTGCTACCGGTGATGTAGGAGGCGGCCGGGCTGGACAGGAACACCATCGCGCGAGCCACGTCCTCGGGCTTGCCGAAGCGGCCCAAGGGCATTTCCGACAGGGTCTTCTCGTACAGTTCCGGCATGGCCTCCTTGATCATCGTCCAGTTGCCGCCCGGATACTCGATGGGGCCGGGGCAGACCATATTGACGCGGATGTTCTTGGCCGCCCACAACTGCGACAGCTGCTTGCCGTAGGTGATGATCGCCGCCTTGATGGCGTTGAAGGCCTGCGGGTAGATGAAGGTTTCCACCGCCGCGGTGCTCGACATCAGAATCACCGAGCCGCTCTGGCTGGCGGACAGGGCCTCCTCAAGAGCCTGGCAACCATTGACGGCGCCCATCATGTCGAGACGGAAACTCATCTCCCAGTCCATCGTGCCCTGTGCGCCGGAGGAGCTGGCGTTATGGATGAAGATGTCGCAGCCGCCGAGCCGCTCCACTGCCGAGGCCAGCCAGGCCTGGTAGGCTGCACCGTCGTTCATGTCGAAGGCGTCACCGTAGACCTTGACGCCGTGGGACTCCAGCTTCTTGGTTGTTTCCGCCACGCGCTGGGCATCGCGGGAGAAGAAGGCGATGTCGCAACCTTCCTGGGCGTAGAGTTCCAGAGCAGCCCGGCCGATGCCGCGGCTGCCGCCGTTGATGATGACTTTCTTTCCACGCAGTCCGAGATCCATAGCGTCCATCCTTTTCTTGTTGTCATATCGGGCCGGTGCTCCGGCCCCGTTCAGCTGGCTTGCTGTTCGAGCCGTGCAGCCCAGTTCAGTCCGCGGCGCAGCAGTTCGTAGAACACCGGAAGATCCCAGGCACAACGGTCAACCTGGGGCCAGAAATCCATCAGCGGACGCAGGTCGTAGTGACCACGGCAGTGTCCCAGCGTGAGGTACAGCACGCCGCCCTGCCCCAACTGCCGCAGGTACAACACCGGATGCCGCTCGGCCCGCCACTGGTCGCGGACGAAGCCGGGGGTGGCGCCTTCGAACTCGGTATCCAGCAACACCTCGACCGTCCCTTTCATGTCCATCAGGTACTGCTCATCCACCACGTCGAACGGCTCGATGCCCAGCACCAGCGGGTGCTCCGGCTGAGCCACCTCGACCCGGAACTTGGCAATCGGCGGATGCGAGGCGAACTGGGAGCCCAGGGTCGCCATGAAGTGCGGCGCCCAGTCAGGGGTGTCTACCAGACCGTTATCCAGGAAGCGCAGGATCGAGTTGGTCCCATGCAGCGCGTACCAGCGCCCTCCCCGCTCCAGCCAGGCGCGCAGAGCCACCTGCTGCTCGAGGCTGGGGACCACCTCGCAGGTATAAGTCACCAGGAAATCGGCAGCCGCGATGGCCTCGAGATTCGCGTAATCCTCGAAAACCCGCACCCTGATGCGCTGGTTCTCGCCCAACAGCTTGAGCAGCTCCAGGCGAGCGAAGTCGATGTCGTGGTACTTGCCCGACGCCACCAGAACACAATCAATTCTTCCTGTTTGTTTGTTTTGCGCTTCGTTGCCCTGCACCATGATTTCCCCCTCAGGCCCCGGCTTTCGCCGCCAGTGCTTTTTCCACCGCCGCGCCAACGGCGGCGCCCGTGGGGTTGCCGCGCATTTGCAGGCCGCCGTTGACCTGCAGGTTCTCGCCGGTCATGAAGCACTCGTCACTGGCCAGCCACACGGCGGCGGCGGCGATGTCCGCCTTGGTGCCGATGCGCCCCAGCGGGTAACGACCGACGAAGCACTCGCGCACCCCCGGAGTAGCCATGGCCTCGGCGGTCATTGGCGTTTCGGTCAGTCCAGGAGAGATCGAGTTGGCGCGGATGCCACGGCTGCCGAACTCGTTGGCCACGCAACGCACGACATGGTCGATGCCGCCCTTGGTGCCGATGTAGGCGGCATAATTTTCGATCACCGCGCGGGTGGTCGCCGAGCTGATCTGGATGATCGAGCCGCCGGCACTCATCGCCTCGATGACGGTCTGGAAAAACAGGAACGGGCCCTTGAACTGCAGGGCGAGCATCCGTTCCAGCTCGTCTTCGCTGGTTTCCAGGAATCCCTTGGTCAGCCCCCAGCCGGTGGTATTGACGGCCACATCCAGCTTGCCGCCCCAGGACAACACATGATCGGCAAGCGCAGCGAGTTGCGCCTTGCTGGTGATATCGCAGCGACACCAGGAACCGCCCAGTTCGTCGGCCAGACGCGCCATCTCCTCGTCATTACGCCCGGCTATGACCACCCGAGCCCCCTCGTCGGCGAAGTGGCGGGCGATTTCCTGGCCCATGTTGTCGCCGCTGTCGGCACCGATGATCAGTGCCACCTTGTCTTGAAGTCTTTTCATCAGAAGGCCCCCGGAGCAACTGCACTGTTGTTGTTCGACGGCTCAGGCACTGCACTCCGGCCCTTGGCCGACTCCCCTTGGAGCAGGAAGTGCGACAGTGCCGGCACCAGGATCAGTGCGCCCAGCATGTTCCAGACGAACATGAAGGTGAGCAGGATTCCCATGTCGGCCTGGAACTTGATCGGCGACCAGACCCAGGTGACCACCCCGGCAGCCAGGGTCACGCCGACCAGCGCCACCACCTTGCCGGTGGTCGCCAGCGCCTTGCGGTAGGCCTCATCGACGCTCATGCCCGAGCGCTGGAAGGCCAGCTGGATGCTCAGCAGGTAGATCGCGTAGTCGATGCCGATACCGACCCCCAGGGCCACCACCGGGAGCGTGGCCACCTTGACGCCGATCCCGAGGTACACCATCAGCGCTTCGGCGAGGACCGAGGTCAGCACCAGCGGCAGCAGAGCCACGATCACCGCGCGCCAGCTGCGGAAGGTAATCAGACAGAGCAAGGCCACCGCTGCGTAGACGTAGAACAGCATCTCGCGGTTGGCCTGCTTGACCACGATGTTGGTGGCGGCATCCACCCCGGCATTGCCGGCGGCCAGGAGGAACTGGCGGTCCGCGGTGTTGTGCTTGTCAGCGAAGGCCTGGGCAGTGGCGACAACCCGATCCAGGGTTGCGGCCTTGTGGTCGGCCAGGTACGCCACCACGGGGGTCAGGGTGCAGCGGGTGTTGAGGTATTCCGAGTTCCACGACACCGCGTTGCCGATCTGCGCATCGATGATCCCCTGGTTGTCGCTGACGGTCGCCCACTTCGGGTTGCCCTCGAACATCCCGGCGGTGTAGACGCGAACGGTGTCTGCCAGCGACGCAGTGCGCTGCACGCCGGGCACCTGGGAGAGCTCCCAGCCCAGACGATCCACTTCGCTGAGGGTCTCGTAGGAGCGGCAGCCGTCTTCGCCGGTCTTCACCATCACCGCAAACACGTCGCTGGAGATGCTGTAGTGCGAAGTGATGTAGGCGTTGTCCAGGTTGTAGCGCGAGTCCGGGCGCAACTCCGGCGCACCGGCGTCGAGGTCGCCGATCTGCAGCTGCAGCGAGATGGCGAAACCCCAGGCCCCCAGCAGCAGGCCGACCAGCACCGCCCCCGCCGCCCAACGGCGCTCGGTGAAACGCTCCAGGGCCTGCCAGATGTGGCCGAAGCCGGTGGCATGGCTAGAGTCGCCCTGCTCCACCGCCAGGCTGCGCTTGGCCGCCTTCGGCGACACGCCGATGTAGGACAGCAAGACCGGGATGAGGATCAGGTTGGTGAAGATCAGCACGCCCACGCCGATACTGGCGGTCAGCGCCAGCTCGCGGATCACCGGGATGTCGATGATCATCAGCACCGCGAACCCGACCACGTCCGCCAGCAGCGCAGTCACCCCGGCGAGGAACAGGCGGCGGAAGGTGAAGCGAGCAGCGACCAGGCGATGCGTGCCGCGCCCGATGTCTTGCATGATGCCGTTCATCTTCTGCGCGCCATGGCTCACGCCAATGGCGAACACCAGGAAGGGCACCAGCATGGAGAACGGATCGAGGTTGTAGCCGAACAGCGCGATCAGCCCCAGCTGCCAGACCACCGCGATGATCGAGCAGCTCAGCACCAGCAGGGTGCTGCGAATGCAGCGGGTATAGGAGAAGATGATCGCCACGGCGATACACACCGCGGCCAGGAAGAACAACATCACCTTTTCCAGGCCAGTGATCAGGTCGCCAATCAGCTTGGCGAAGCCGATGACGTAGATGTTGACCTTGGCATTCTCGCCCTCGCTGTAGCGCTGGCGGATCTCCTCGATGGACCTCGACAAGCTCTGGTAGTCCACGGCCTTACCCTCGGCATCCCTGGCCATCAGCGGGACCACGATCATGCTCGAGCGGTAGTCGTGCGCCACCAGGCTGCCGACTGCATCGGCGCGGCCGATGTTGATGCGCAGGTTCTCGATCGTGCGCGGCGAACCGTCATAGTCGTTGGGCAGTACCGGGCCACCGGTGAAGCCCTCCTCGGTCACCTCGGTCCAACGCACCACCGGGGTGAAGATGGATTTCATCCAGGGCCGGTCGACGCCGGGCAGGATGAAGATCTCGTCATTGATCTTGGCCAGCTCGGCCAGGTATTCGGCGTTGAAGATGTCGCCGTCCTTCGCCTCCACCACGATACGCACCGAATCGCCCAGACCGCGCAGCTCGCTGCTATTGTCCAGAAAGTTGCGGATGTACTCTTGGCTGTGCGGAAGCATCTTCTCGTAGCTGGCGGCGATCCTCAGGTCGCGCATCTGCAGACCAAGCAGCAGCGTCACCAGCAGGCAGCCGAAGACAATCAGCACTCGGTTGTTGAAGATCAGGCGCTCGAGCAGGCTCCCGGAGCGCCCGTCGAAGTCCTTGAGGTCCTTGATGACCTCCACCTGCTGCTTATTGATGACTGTGGCCATAGCCCGCTCCCAGCAAGGTTGTTTGACGATCGGCGGCGCCACGCACCACGGCGCTCGCGCCCATGCCCGGCAGTGCTTGCAGGGCCAGCGCCTCGCGATACACGCCTGTAGCCCCGACCAGGGTCAGCTGACCGTCCGGTTTGGCGACCAGGCCGAAAAACGGCATGCTTTTCTTCAGGTTCAACGCGGTGAAGCTCTGCCCGCCATCGGCGCTCAGCGCCACTTCGCCGGCCAGGCTGCCCAGCACCAGTTGGCCATCCGCAAGGAAGGTGCCAGCCGTGATCCCCGCTGAGGTACCGAGTTTGACCGGCTGCCAGTTCGCCCCCGCGTCGGTGGAGCGGAACACGCTGCCGCGCATGCCGAAGGCAATCAGCACCTCATCGTTGCTGGTGGCACCGAACAGGGTGCCGGTGTAACCGGTGGGAATGGCGGCAAACCGCTCGCTGCCCCGCTCCATGCGCCAGACCATGCCCTGCTCACCAGTGATGTAGAGCGCCTTGCTGTCGGCGGCGAGCGAGTAGAAGTGCAGCTCGTTGGGGTTGTCGATACGGTGCAACCAGGGCTCCCAGCTCTTGCCACCGTCCGCGGTATGCAGGATGCGATTGAACAGGCCTACGACAAAGCCATTCTGAGCATCGGTGAAATGCACCGCCATTAACGGCTGGGTACCGCCGTAGCCGATTAGGATTTGTTCGCGCTCAACGTAGCTCTGGGCGTCGGCCAGGGCACCACCCCGCGCCGGGTCGCCGTAGTAGTCGAGGATCAGCTGCGAGGCCTGCTGGCCGTCCAGCTGTAGCGCCCAGCTCAGCCCGCCGTTCTGGCTGTGCAGGACCACGCCGCCATGCCCCACGGCCCAGCCGTTGTGCTCGTCGGCGAAGGACACCGCCACCAAGTCGATGCTGACCGGTACTGCGGCCTGCTTCCAGGTCTGCCCACCGTCCTCGGATACCGCGATATGCCCACGCTGCCCCACCGCGACCAACCGTTTACCCGCCGTGGTCACCGCAGTCAGGGGGCTCATGAGCAGTTTCTCGCTCATCGCGGCCGGGACCTGCGTCGGGGCTTCAAACGCTTGGGCATACCCCCCAGTCACCAGCAAAGCGCCAAACAACAGGGCCCTGCAGCTAGAAACATCCAAGACACTCATCGAAATCTCCTCACGCCGCCGGTTGCTCCAGCTCCGCCCCGAGGCCGGGCTGGAGCAACACGCGCAGATGTCCCGCGATTACTTGCTTACCGCACAGGCATTACGGAAGGAGCGGCATAAAGCGCTGCCGCTCCACTCCTGCTTAGCGGATACCGGCAGCACTGAGTGCCTGAGGGGCAAAAGTGGTCAGCGGCAGCGGATCGGTGGTGTACCAACCGGATTTGTTGGTCGTGTAGGACTGACGGGTATAGGAGCCTTTGGCCAGGTCATACACGGCAAACTGACCGCTGATGTGCCCTTCGCTCTCGTACAGCGGGAACGACTCGGACTGCGAGATGCGATAGATCTTGCCAGTGCTGTCATAGGAGTCGCCCATGCCTACGCCCAGGTAGTCCTCATCCCAGTACAGGGTGCGGCGCGGGTAGATGTGGCGCTTGCCCGGTTTCAGCGTGGCCTCGACTACCCAGACACGGTGCTTCTCCCAGCGCATGCAGTCCGGATTGATGTGGTTAGGGGTATGGACGACATCACGACCACAGAGGGTCTGATCGGTGATCTTGAACATGTTGTAGGGGATGTACATCTCCTTCTTGCCCACCAGCTTGAAGTCGTAACGATCGAAAGAGCCGAAGAACACCGAAGAGTCATCCACCGTGCCGATGCCCGCACCGGTCGGCGACGGTGTGTCGTAGGCTACATCGGGGGAAAGCTTCACGCGGCGCTGGCCGACCACATAAGACCAGGCGCGGCGAGCACTGTTGACCATGTCGATGCCATCGTGCAGAACCAGCTTTTCCCCGTCCTTGCGTGCGGGTGCGTTGTAGTCGGAACGCAGCAGCTCGTTGAGCTCGTTACCTTCCAGCTTCTCGGTACGCTCCGGATCCCACAGCGGATACTGGTTCCAGCCTTTCCAGCCAGCTGTATCGATAACCGAACCGTTGCCATCGACCACAGTGGTCATCAGGTCGTCTGCACGCAGGGCCCGAGCCTGGTATTTGAAAATACGGTTCCACATGACTTCATGGCCGCTTTTCGGTATCGGGAAAGGCGCACCCGCATAGCAGTTTTTCAGCTGCAGGCCTTCGGCCGCCAACTCGCACTCGGAGGCGTTCTTGATGCTGTTCTGCTTGTAGAACTCCGGGTAGCGCGCCGTGCGATGGGTCGGATAGACATCGACACGGAAGGTCGGGTATTTGGCAAACAGCGCCTTGGTACCCTCGCTCAGCTTGTCCGCATGCTCGGCCATGTTGGCCGCAGTAATCACCAGCACCGGCTTCTCAGCGGCGAAGGGATCGGGGCGGACCCCTGGCTTGCTCGGGTCGTAGTTGGCCGGCGGTTTGATGCCGCCGGTATAGGCAGGAATGCTGCCGTCGGCATTGCCGGCGATCTCGGCCCCCCAGGGAGTCAGAGTGGTACCGATTTGCTTGGCTTCTTCCGGGGACACTGCGGCCAGCAGTGAGCCACTGACGGCCAGGCCGATTACCGCAGAGAGCAGCTTGATGGAGTTCTGCATCTTGTTCGCCTCTTTTATTGTTGTCATCAGAACGTGGTCTTCACAGTCAGGGACAGCCAGCCTCGGTCGTTCAGGGTTTCGCTGCCGCTGAAGGCATTCAGCTGCGAATCGCCGATGCCCGGATTGCCGGCAAAGGCGTTGGGGCCGGTAACGCCTTCACCGAAGTAGTCGCTGTAAGCCAGGTTGACCTTGTATTGCGAATAGATGTCGAGGCCGACACCGACGCTCCATGAACCGGCATCTTCGGCAGCGCCCAGGGGCGCCGGCGAGTTGCCCTTCAGGCCGATGCCGTAGTTGAGCGGCAGGGTCACGTCGACACCAGGGAGCACCTGGTACCAGGTCGGGGTGAAGGAAACATTCAGGCCCCAGGCATCGTCGGTGGCGCAGCCGCCCTTGGTACCCACGGTACAGGCATAGTCCTCGTGGGCGAAGGTGGCCTTGGTCTTGCTGCTGACGTCGTCCAGACGCACGTAGGTGATTTCGGCCTGCAGCGGCGCAGAGTGGAACAGCGGCGTCTTGCCGATATAGGCAATCATGTTGACCAGCCCGTGCCAGGTATCGCCGCGGGCATTGCCGGCCAGTGCGGCATCTTCGCGACGGGACAGTTCGGCACCGACCGAGATCGTGCCAACCAGTCGGTTGTAGCTGAGGCCGTAGAGCTTCACATCCTCGGCATAGTCGTTGTAGAGGTAACCGCTGACCGGATCGAACACCACGTTCGGCATGCGGTCATCGAATTTGCGGTAGTAAAGGCCGACGTTGCCGCCCAGTGTGTCGGACTGGATCTGCGCGTTGACACCGAAGCTACCCTTGTCGTCCGGAGTCTTGTTGCGCCCCCCGTCCACATCGCCAACATAGGGCAAGCCCAGGTTCTGGCCGCCCAGCAGGCTCACGTCGCTGCCGCCCAAATAGGTGCCGCCATCGGGAAAACGGTGCGGGTCCCATTCCAGGTAGTAGTTCGCCGCCAAGGTGATCTTCTCGCTCAGCTGCGCCGTGGCGGACAACTGGTTCTGCGGCAGGAACAGCTCCTTGGCCTCGATGCCGGGCGTCGAGGTGGCCTTGCGCAGGTCCAGGGGACCCTGGCCATAGGCGATACTGTCGGCGAAGCTGAACAGCGACTCGCCCCAGTAGACGTTGTGGCGACCAGCACGGAAGTTCACCGGTACCGCGCCGAGGTTGAGCTTGGTGAAGACGAAGGCGTCGAGAATCTCACCTGAACGTTCGTAGTAACGTTCCACGTCGCTGGTGAACTTGTTGTTCGGATAGGGTGAGTTCAAGCCCAGGCGGGCCAGGTCGGGATTGACCTTCACCTTGTCCTCGTAGTCGAAGTCGTTCCAGCCAGCAGCCGAGACGCGGAAGCCATGATCTTCCTTGTAGACGAAGTCGAGCTCGGAGAGGATGTCGACACGGTTGGTCACCACATCGCCCTTGTCACGCGAATAGGTAGAAGTGCTGAAGCCGGCCGTATCCCCCAGGGTGTTGTCGCGCCCTTCCATGCGCCAGCCGACGTTGTACTTGAGCGTGTTGTCCCAACGTAGCACCAGGTCTGGGTTGCCCGTCTCGATGTTGAACGCTGCCGCAGGCAGAGCCGCCAGCGCCATGACCGCACCACCGACGGCGTGCACTTTTCTCAGCTTGCGGGTGATAGTTTTCTTATTTTTGTTCACATATACCTCCGAGCCTTATGGGACCGGTACCGTTGAGAGTACCGGCAAATCAAAAAAGTTTGTTTTTATTATTTATGGCTGTCCGCCAACTTTTCCGGTTTGTGCAGACTCCCTGACGACAGTTAGAGAAAGACTTGCGGATCGCCCGCCCAGCTCCGCGCTATTGGCCAATAGCCGCAAGAAAACGGATGTGTCGGGGCGCTAGGCCCGGGTACTGCTTGAAGGAGCAGAAGAAAGGGCAGGAGCATGCGAGTGCAGCATGGCCCGGTGGCAACCCAGCAGTTCGGGAGGGCAGCATGGAGATGCATCCTCGCTTTTCTTATTTTTGTCATCAGCTTGATGGAAACCTTGCACGCCCTGCGGTCACGTTAAAAACCGACAGGAAGGTTTTTATTTAAGCTATCCGCTCCCCTCCTCCTGCGCAAGCCTTGGTGGAAAAAAATCTTCCGTCTGCATCCTCCTGCGCAAATGAACCGTTGGTAACGGCTGCCTGCGCTTGGCCGCACGAGACTGTGCAAATTTGCAGATACAGCCTGCATTTACCGCCATTGCACCAGTCAAATTTACACTGCTAGTCTCAATTCAACCCTCAGCGCAGCGCTGGGAACACAACAATAACGAGAGCCTGAACAGGCGGGGTATCCATGACAACGCACAGCGCCATCCCTACCGTAAAATTGCTGATCAACGGCCAGTTCGTCGAATCCACCACTTCCCAGTGGCGCGATGTGGTCAACCCGGCTACCCAGGAAGTCCTGGCCCGCGTGCCCTTCGCCACCACCGAGGAGATGAACGCCGCGGTCGCCAGCGCCAAGGAAGCCTTCAAGACCTGGCGCAAGACCCCGATCGGCGTGCGCTCGCGGATCTTCCTCAAGCTGCAGCAGCTGATTCGCGACAACATCAAGGAACTGGCGGCTATACTCACCGCCGAGCAGGGCAAGACCCTGCCGGACGCCGAAGGCGACGTGTTCCGCGGTCTGGAAGTGGTCGAGCATGCGTCCGGCATCGGCAACCTGCAGCTCGGCGAACTGGCCAACAACGTGGCCGGCGGCGTCGACACCTACACCCTGCTGCAGCCGCTGGGCGTGTGCGCCGGCATTACCCCGTTCAACTTCCCGGCGATGATCCCGCTGTGGATGTTCCCGATGGCCATCGCCAGCGGCAACACCTTCGTCCTCAAGCCCTCCGAGCAGGACCCGATGGTGACCATGCGCCTGGCCGAGCTGGCGCTGGAGGCCGGCATTCCGCCGGGCGTGCTCAACGTCATCCATGGCGGCGTCGAGGCGGTCAACCTGATCTGCGATCACCCGGACATCAAGGCGGTGTCCTTCGTCGGCTCGACCAAGGTCGGCACCCACGTCTACAACCGCGCCACCCAGAACGGCAAGCGCGCGCAGTGCATGATGGGCGCGAAGAACCACGCCATCATCCTGCCGGACGCCCACAAGCAGCAGACCCTCAACAACCTGGTCGGCGCCGCCTTCGGTGCAGCCGGTCAGCGCTGCATGGCGCTGCCGGTGGTGATCCTGGTGGGCGAGGCGCAGGGCTGGCTGCCGGAGCTGGTCGAGAAGGCCAAGAGCCTGAAGATCAACGCCGGTTGCGAACCCGGCACCGATATCGGCCCGGCCGTGTCGTGCAACGCCCTGGACCGCATCAGCGGCCTGATCGAGCAGGGCGTGCGCGAAGGCGCACAGCTGGTGCTGGATGGCCGCAATCCGCAGGTGCCCGGCTATCCGAACGGCAACTTCGTCGGCCCGACCATCTTCTCCGGCGTCAGCACCGAGATGAGCATCTACAAGGAAGAGATCTTCGGCCCGGTGCTCTGCGTGCTGCAGGCCGCGACCCTGGACGAGGCCATCGCCCTGATCAACGCCAACCCGAACGGCAACGGCACCGCCATCTTCACCCGCTCCGGCGCCGCCGCCCGCCACTTCCAGGAAGAAATCGACGTCGGTCAGGTCGGCATCAACGTCCCGATCCCGGTGCCGGTGCCGATCTTCTCCTTCTCCGGCTCGCGCGCTTCCAAGCTCGGCGACCTCGGCCCGTACGGCAAGCAGGCCGTGATGTTCTACACCCAGACTAAGACCGTCACCCAGCGCTGGTTCGACGAGGACGAGGTCGGTGGCCCGGTCAATACCACCATCACCCTCAAGTAACTCGCCAAGGCCGGTGCCGCTGGGCACCGGCCTGTACCTGGAGAAGTCGATATGGAATTTGAAACCCTGCTACTTGAGGTGCAGGGGCGCGTCGGTCTGATCACCCTGAACCGTCCCCAAGCGCTCAACGCCCTGAACAGTCAGCTGATCGCCGAACTGAATCTGGCGCTGGATCATTTCGAGAAAGACCCGCAGATCAGCTGCATGGTCCTGACCGGCTCGGCCAAGGCCTTCGCCGCCGGTGCGGACATCAAGGAAATGGCCGACCTGACCTTTCCGCAGATCTATCTGGATGACTTTTTTGCCCCTGCCGACCGCATCGCCAACCGACGCAAGCCGCTGATCGCCGCGGTAGCCGGCTATGCCCTGGGGGGCGGCTGTGAACTGGCCCTGATGTGCGACTTCATCTACGCCGCCGACAACGCGCGCTTCGGCCAACCGGAAATCAATCTGGGCGTGTTACCCGCCATTGGCGGCACCCAACGCCTGACCCGCGCCCTGGGCAAGGCCAAGGCCATGGAAATGTGCCTGACCGGGCGCCAGATGGACGCCCATGAAGCCGAGCGCGCCGGACTCGTTGCGCGGGTGGTGCCGGTCGAGAGCCTGCTGGAGGAAACCCTCAAGGCAGCCCATGCCATCGCGGAAAAATCGTTGCCGAGCACCATGATGGTCAAGGAAAGCATCAACCGCGTCTTTGAAACCAGTCTGAGCGAAGGCGTACGTTTCGAGCGCCGGGTGTTCCACGCCGTGTTCGCCACGGCCGACCAGAAGGAAGGCATGGCCGCCTTCGTCGAGAAGCGCAAACCCGCCTTCAAGAACCGCTGAGCGCAGCACGCCCATAACAACAAGAGGACACCACCATGCATATCGGCTTTCTCGGCCTCGGCAACATGGGCGCGCCCATGGCCCGCAACCTGCTCAAGGCAGGTTACCAACTGACCGTATTCGATCTGTCCGCCGCCGCCGTCAGCTCCCTCGTCGAGGCCGGCGCCAAGTCCGCCGCGTCCCCGGCCGCCCTGGCGCAGGCCGATGTCGAGCTGATCATCACCATGCTGCCGGCCGCCGCCCACGTGAAGAGCGTCTATCTCGGCGAGGACGGCCTGCTCGCCCATGTCCGTCCTGGCGTCACCCTGATCGACTCCTCGACCATCGACCCCCTGAGCGCCCGCGAGGTCGCCTCCGCCGCACGCCAGCACGGCAACCCCATGCTTGACGCGCCGGTCTCCGGCGGCACCGGCGGCGCTATGGCCGGCACCCTGACCTTCATGGTCGGTGGCGACGCGGCCGATTTCGACCGCGCCCAGCCGATCCTCGCCGCCATGGGCAAGAACATCGTGCTCTGCGGCGGTTCGGGGAACGGCCAGGCGGCCAAGGTGGCCAACAACATGCTGCTGGGCATTTCCATGATCGGCGTCGCCGAGGCGATGAGCCTGGGCGTGGCCCTGGGGGTCGATCCCAAGGTGCTCGCCGGGATCATCAACACCTCCAGCGGGCGCTGCTGGAGTTCCGATACCTACAACCCATTCCCCGGCGTGCTGGAGAACGTCCCCGCGGCACGCGGCTATAGTGGCGGTTTCGGTTCCGACCTGATGCTCAAGGACCTGGGCCTGGCCAGCGAAGCGGCCAAGCAGGTCCGTCAGCCGGTGATCCTCGGCGCCCTGGCCCAGCAGCTGTACCAGAGCTTCAGCCTGCAGGGCCATGGCGGCCTGGATTTCTCCGCCATCATCAACCTCTACCGCAAGGACACCGAGGCATGAGCGAGGCTCCCGTACTGGCCACGGTGCGCAACCGCATCGGCCACCTGACCCTCAACCGCCCGGCCGGCCTGAACGCCCTGACTCTGCCGATGGTGCGCATCCTGCACCGGCAGCTGCAGGCCTGGGCGGACGACCCGGAGATCCTCGCCGTAGTGCTGCGCGGCACGGGCGAGAAGGCCTTCTGTGCCGGCGGCGACATCCGCTCGCTGCACGACAGCTACAAGAACGGCGACACCCTGCACAGCCAGTTCTTCGAGGAGGAATACGCCCTCGACCAGTACATCCATACCTACGCCAAGCCCATCCTGGCGCTGCTTGACGGCTTCGTCCTCGGCGGCGGCATGGGACTGATCCAAGGCGCCTCGCTGCGGGTGATCACCGAGCGGGTGAAGATGGGCATGCCGGAAACCGCCATCGGCTTCTTCCCCGATGTGGGGGCCAGCTACTTCCTCTCGCGCCTGCCGGGCGAACTGGGCGTCTACCTCGGCGTCACCGGCGTACATATTCGCGCCGCCGATGCGCTGTATGCCCGCCTGGCCGACTGGTGCCTGCCCAGCGAGCAGGTTGCCGAGCTGGATCGCTGCCTGGACAGCATGAGCTGGAACGTGCACCCCAAGGAGGCGCTGCGTACCCTCCTCGCCACCCTGGCCACCAACAAGCTGCCGGGCTCTGAACTCAAGGCCCTGCAGCCAGCCATCGACGAGCATTTCGCCCAAGCGGACATCGCGGCCATCCGCAACGCGCTGCTGGCCGAGACCCGCCCGGAGTTCCACGACTGGGCGGAGGAAACCGCCAAGTTGCTGTACAGCCGTTCCCCCCTCGCCATGAGCGTCACCCTCGAGCAACTGCGCCGGGGCCGCAGCCTCCCCCTGCAGGAATGCTTCAGGATGGAGCACCTGCTGGGTAGCCAGTGGTTTGCCAAAGGCGACATCATGGAAGGCGTGCGCGCACTGATCATCGACAAGGACAAATCGCCCCGCTGGAATCCGGACCGCATCGATGCGGTCACCCCGCTGCAGGTCGACGAGTTCTTCATCGATTTCAAGCCCGCCAACAAGTCCCGGCGCGCCGGCTGAAGATCCGCCGGGACACGCCAATCAGCTTAAATAAGAAGAGAGACCGCTGATGCACGACATCGAGCTGACCGAAGAACAACGCATGATCCGCGACATGGCCCGCGACTTCGCACGCGGCGAGATCGCTCCCCACGCCCAGGCGTGGGAAAAGGCCGGCTGGATCGATGATGCCCTGGTCCGGCAGATGGGCGAGCTTGGCCTGCTCGGCATGGTGGTACCGGAGGAATGGGGCGGCAGCTACATCGACTACGTCGCCTATGCCCTGGCGGTGGAGGAAGTGTCTGCCGCCGACGGTGCCACCGGCGCGCTGATGAGCATCCACAACTCGGTGGGCTGCGGCCCGATCCTGAAATACGGCACCCAGGCGCAGAAGGAAGCCTGGTTGCCCGACCTGGCTGCCGGACGGGCGATCGGCTGCTTCTGCCTGACCGAGCCCCAGGCCGGCTCCGAGGCGCACAACCTGCGCACCCGCGCCGAGCTGCGCGACGGCCAGTGGGTGATCAATGGCGCCAAGCAGTTCGTCAGCAACGGCAAGCGCGCCAAACTGGCCATCGTGTTTGCCGTCACCGATCCGGAGTTGGGCAAGAAAGGCCTGTCGGCCTTCCTGGTACCGACCGCTACCCCGGGTTTCGTGGTCGACCGTACCGAACACAAGATGGGCATCCGCGCCTCCGACACCTGTGCGGTGACTCTGGACAACTGCCGCATCCCGGCGGAGAACCTCCTCGGCGAACGCGGCAAGGGCCTGGCCATCGCTCTTTCCAATCTCGAGGGCGGCCGCATCGGTATCGCCGCCCAGGCCCTCGGCATTGCCCGTGCGGCTTTCGAAGCGGCGCTGGCCTACGCCCGCGATCGCGTGCAGTTCGGCAAGCCGATCATCGAGCACCAGAGCGTGGCCAACATGCTGGCCGACATGCACACCCGCCTGAATGCCGCGCGCCTCATGGTCCTGCATGCCGCACGCCTGCGCAGCGCCGGCGAACCCTGTCTGTCGGAAGCCTCGCAGGCCAAGCTGTTCGCCTCGGAGATCGCCGAACAGGTCTGCTCCAGCGCCGTGCAGATCCATGGGGGTTATGGCTACCTGGAGGACTACCCCGTCGAACGCTACTACCGCGACGCCCGGATCACCCAAATCTACGAAGGCTCCAGCGAGATCCAGCGGATGCTGATCGCTCGCGAGCTGGCCAACTACCAGATGTGAATTCATCTCCCTTGCAGGTCGAGTCCGGCCTGCCTTACCAATAAGAAGAGGAATCCCATGAAGATTCTGGTACCCGTCAAGCGCGTGGTCGATTACAACGTCAAGGTGCGGGTCAAGGCCGACAACTCCGGCGTCGACCTCGCCAACGTCAAGATGGCGATGAACCCCTTCTGCGAGATCGCCGTGGAAGAAGCGGTGCGCCTGAAAGAGAAAGGCGTGGCCAGCGAAGTCGTCGTCGTCAGCATCGGCGGCACTGCTGCACAGGAACAGCTACGCACTGCCCTGGCGCTCGGCGCCGACCGCGCCATCCTGGTCGAGAGCAACGACAAGCTGGGCTCGCTGGCCGTGGCCAAGCTGCTCAAGGCCGTAGTCGACCAGGAGCAGCCGCAGCTGGTGATCCTCGGCAAGCAGGCCATCGACAGCGACAACAACCAGACCGGGCAGATGCTTGCCGCGCTGAGCGGCTTTGCCCAAGGCACCTTCGCCTCCATGGTCGAGGTCGCCGGCGACCAGCTCAACGTCACCCGCGAAATCGACGGCGGCCTGCAGACCGTGGCCCTTACGCTGCCGGCCATCGTCACCACCGACCTGCGCCTCAACGAACCGCGTTACGCCTCACTGCCCAACATCATGAAGGCCAAGAAGAAGCCGCTCGACGTGGTCACTCCGGAGGTGCTGGGCGTGTCCACCGCCTCGACCGTCAAGACCCTCAAGGTCGAGGCGCCGGCCGCACGCAGCGCCGGTATCAAGGTCAAGTCGGTGGCCGAACTGGTCGAAAAACTGCAGAACGAAGCGAAGGTGATCTGATGGCCATTCTCGTCATTGCCGAACACAACAGCGCCGCCCTGGCTGCGGCCACCTTGAACACCGTCGCGGCCGCCCAAGCCATCGGTGGCGATATCCACCTGCTGGTTGCAGGTCAAGGTTGCGCTGGTGTAGCGGAAGCAGCGGCCAAGGTCGCCGGGGTGAGCAAGGTACTGCTCGCCGACCACGCCGCCTACGCCCACCAGCTGCCGGAAAACCTCGCCCCGCTGGTGGCGCAACTAGTTCAAGAGCAGGGCCGTGAGTACAGCCACGTGCTGGCCCCGGCCACCACCAACGGCAAGAACGTGCTGCCGCGCGTCGCCGCGCTGCTGGATGTCGAGCAGATCTCCGAGATCATCAAGGTGGTCAGCGCCGACACCTTCCAGCGGCCGATCTACGCCGGCAACGCCATCGCCACCGTGCAGTCCAGCGCGGCGGTCAAAGTCATCAGCGTGCGCGGCACCGGCTTCGACGCCGTGGCGGCCACCGGCGGCACCGCCAGCATCGAGACCATCGCCAGCGTCTGCGATGCCGGCATCTCCCGCTTCGTCGGCGAGGAAATCGCCAAGTCCGAGCGTCCGGAGCTGACCGCGGCGAAGATCATCGTCTCCGGTGGTCGCGGCATGCAGAACGGCGACAACTTCCAGCTGCTCTACAGCGTGGCCGACAAGCTCGGCGCCGCGGTCGGGGCCTCGCGTGCCGCGGTGGATGCCGGCTTCGCATGCAGGTCGGCCAGACCGGCAAGATCGTCGCGCCGCAGCTATACATCGCGGTAGGCATCTCCGGGGCGATCCAGCACCTGGCGGGCATGAAGGACTCTAAAGTCATCGTGGCGATCAACAAGGACGAGGAGGCGCCGATCTTCCAGGTGGCCGATTATGGTCTGGTCGGCGATCTGTTCGAGGTTGTGCCGGAGCTGGGCAATCGCCTGGGCGCCTGAGCCCATCCAGCTGCAACACGGGGGCGTTGTTAACGCCCCATCATCACGTCCTGATTGCTCTGCGCCATCTCGCGGAGAAAGTCCCAGGTCACTCGCATGCGGGCGAGATCCTTGCCCTCCACCGGCATCAGCATCCAGAAGGTGCGGACGAACTCGACCTGATCGGCAAGGACTTCTACCAACCCTTCCACTTTGCGGGCGGAAAAGCTGGGCAGGATGGCGATGCCTGCACCGGCTATCGCCGCATTCTGCTGGGCGAGGATGCTGGTGCTGCGCAGGGAGATCTGCTTCGGCCGGCCGATCTCATCCAAGTAGTGCAATTCCTTGCTGTACAGAAGGTCCTCGATGTAGCTGACGAACGTGTGTTCGCGCAGATCTTCGCGACTGCGGATCGGAGGATGACGCTCCAGGTACTCCGGCGCTGCGTACAGCCGCAGGGTGTAGTCGGTCAGCTTGGTGATGATGTAGGGACCGCGCTCCGGGCGCTCCAGCGTGATCACGATATCGGCCTCGTGCCGTGCCAGGCGCACCATGCGCGGCACCGCCAGCAGGTCGATCCCCAGATGAGGATGCCGCTTGGACAGCGTCGCCAGCTGTCCGGCCAGGAGTTCAACTCCATAGCCTTCAGTCGCCCCAATCCGCACCAGACCGGATATCCCGCCGGTAACGCTCTCCCCCTCCTCCTGCTCGATGGCCAGGAAAGCGCTTTCCATGGCCTCCACCTGTGCCAGCAGGCGCCGGCCCGCTTCTGCCAGGGCATAGCCCGCACCACTACGGATGAATAGCGGCCGCCCCAGACTCTTCTCCAGCGCCTGCACGCGCCGGGAGACAGTGGTGTGGTCAACGCCAAGATGCCGAGCAGCCGCAGTCAGCTTGCCGGCTCGTGACAGCTCGAGGAAATAACGCAGATTGTCCCAGTCCATTCCGGAGTCCTATGTGCAGAAATGCAGGTTCAGTATGCAATATCGCGTGTTGCTGCATCTGGCTGTTTGCCTGTAATCTTTTTAAAACATTTTTGTTTGTTTTATTTTGTTGTTTCTTGTCTCCCCATTGCGGCCTGCTAGCCAAAAACAGTGACACGTTACAGCCGCAGATTCCCAGTCACGGGTCGGGGTAGCCCCACCCTCTGAATGACAGTTCTTGCTCAGGAGCTTTGGCATGCAAATAGGCATACCGCTCGAAACCCACGCCGGGGAAACCCGCGTGGCCGCCACGCCGGAAACGGTCAAGAAACTCCTCGCCCAGGGCCACCGGGTCATCGTGCAGAGC
>LNAP01000684.1_pt1 | contig 37359 bp, 31 predicted proteins | sample 602601 | NCBI WGS metagenome assembly LNAP01 (sample SAMN02440304, study PRJNA202911) | soil metagenome | biome: Subtropical and temperate rainforests or woodlands; isolation source: soil samples (1 kg each in a 20% v/v slurry with milli Q water) were... ... | reverse complement strand
GTTGCAGGCGGGTGCGCGCGACCGCCGCCGTGCAGTGGAGGCCGCCCTGTGGATCGACGCCCGTTCGGCGCAACCGATCGTGCTCGATGACGCCGCGCGCGAGGCTGGCCTCAGCCCATTTCATTTCCTGCGACTGTTCACCAACGTGCTCGGCGTCACCCCGCACCAGTATCTGCTGCGCTCGCGGCTGCGCCACGCCGCCCGCCTGCTCGCCGATCAGGAGCGCGCCGTCACCGCCATCGCATTAGATGTCGGCTTCAGCGACCTGTCGAATTTCATCCGCAGCTTCCACCGCGCCGCCGGCGTCTCGCCGCGGGGCTTTCGCCAAGCTTCCCGAACAAACCGCAAGATTCTCCAAGATCGGCTGGCCATGCACTGACTAGGGTGATCTCCCGATCACACCGAGGCAGACGAACATGGCTTCCATCCACAAGGACATTCTGATCGACGCCCCCGCCGACGCGGTGTGGGCCGCGATCGCCGATTTCGGCGCGCTGCACACGCGGCTGGTGCCGGGCTTCGTCACCGATACGCAACGCGACGGCGACGCCCGGATCGTGACGTTCGGCAATGGTGCCGTCGCCCGCGAAATCCTCGTCGATTGCGATCCGGCGCGCATGCGGCTGGCCTATGCCATCGTCAGCGAGCGCCTGACCCACCACAGCGCGTCGGTGCAGGTGGTGGCCGACGACGCGGCACGCAGCCGCGTGATCTGGACCGCCGACCTGCTGCCGCATGACATTGCACCCTACATGGACGCGCAGATGGACCTCGGCGCGCTGGCGATGCAGGCCAACTTCAGGGAGCGCACCGCGTGACAGCGTCGTTTCTCGCCGCGCTGTCCGCCGACGGTCCAGCCGTCGACCGCGCCGGGAAGATGGACCTGTACGGCTGGCTGATCGGCGCCTGGGAGCTCGACGTGACGCGCTTCCCGGCAAATGAGCCGCCGCTCAAGCTGAAAGGCGAATGGCACTTCGGCTGGGTGCTCGAAGGCCGCGCCATCCAGGACGTCTGGATCGTGCCGCCGCGCGGCGCGCGCCACGGCGACGCCGTGGCGAACAAGAATGCGTATGGCTGCACGCTGCGGATCTACGATCCCGCCAGCGACGCCTGGCAGATCCAGTGGACCGATCCGGTGACGCAGAATTTCTGCGCGATGACCGGCCGCCGCGACGGCGACGATATCGTGCAGCTCGGCCGCAACGCCGCCGGTCAGGCCATCCGCTGGAGTTTTTCGCAGATCACGCCAGACTCGTTTCGCTGGCGCGGCGAGACTTCGCCGGACGGCGGCGCGAGCTGGCGGCTCGACGTGGAGTTTTTCGCCACCCGGATCGCCTGACGCGTACTCAAGACAGCGCCGGCCGGACCTCGGGGACCGGGCCGGACTTAGGCCCCCAGCGCATCAGCAGCACGCTGAGCGCCGACAGCACGCCGAGCAGCACCATCGACGCTGCCGCGAGCCAGAAAAAGCTCTGGCTCGTGGCGTCGATCGACAGCAGCCACCAGCCGCCGATGCAGATGAACACCAACCGCGCGGTCTGCGCCAGCACCGGGCCCAACACCCGGGCTGCGCCCTGCGAGGAAAAATACATCGCAGTGGCCAGACCGAGGAAGGCATACATCGGTGCACCAGTGGCGAGATATTGCCGGCTGGCCGCGCGCACGCCGGGATCGTGCGTGAAGATGCTGACCCAGATGTCGGGATACACCGCAACCAGCGTGCCTAGCAGGCCGACGACGGTGAACGAAACCCAGCCGGCGGTCCAGGCGATCCGGCGCGCCCGCTTGACCCTGCCCGCGCCGATCGCCATGCCGACCATCGGCACCGACGCCACGCCGACCGCGAAAGCGAGCGTGACCAGCAGGAATTCGAGCCGCGCGCCGATGCCGTAACCGGCCAGCACCTCGGTGCCGAAGCGCGCCAGCATGTGGGTGAAGATGGTCAGGCTCAGCACGTTCTGCAGCGGCGAGAAGCAGGCAATAGCGCCGACCTTGAGGATGTCGAAGAACATGCCGCGCCGGATCTTGAGCCCGCGCAGCACCGGCCGGACCCGGGCGCGGCCGGAAAACACGTACCAGCCCATGATTGCGGTGCCGATCGCATAAGCGATCAACGAGCCCGCGGCGACGCCGCGCATGCCGAAGGACGGGACCGGGCCGAGGCCGAGCCCAAGCACGCCGCCCAGAATGATCTGGCACACCGCCGAATTCAGCACGATGGCCGACGGCAGTTTCATGTTGCCGGTGCCGCGCAGGATCGCGGCGAACGTGTTCATCAGCCACGGGATGATGCCGCCGCCAAAGAAGATCTGAATGTAGCCGATGGCCTGCGCCAGCACGCTGCCGCGGCCGCCCAGCGCTTCCAGCAGAGCTGGGCCGAATGCCAGCATGCCCACGGTGAAGGTGAGACCGAAGCAGAGGCCGATCAGCAGCGCATGCAGCGCCAATGCGGATGCGCGATCGCGATCGCCGGCGCCGAGCGCGCGCGCGATCGCCGACGACACGCCGCCGCCCATGGCGCCACCGGACATGGTCATGGTCAGCATCACGAAGGGAAACACCAGCGCCATCGCCGCCAGCGATTCGGTGCCGAGCCGGCCGATATAGGAGGTCTCGGCGATGACGATCAGGGTGCCCGCGCTCAGCGCCACCACATTGGGCCAGGCCAGCCACAGCAAGGTCGACAGGATGGGATGGTCGAGCAGCGGATTTGTCGCCGGCGCCGCAAGCCGCGGCAGCACGTCTCGCTTGCCATCGACCAAAGGAAGCTCGGCGACCGTGACCTCGGACATGCGTTTCCCCGGCGTCCCGGTCGTGTGCGCCGGATTGAAGTTATTCACTAGCATCGATTCTGCGCAAAACCATGCGCGCCGGGCGCATGGGGGATGCGCGTACGCTACGCTAGCCGATGGACCAGGTGTACGGCAGCGCACCGTTGTGCCCCGGCGTCATGCGTACTGAAATGCCGCGCCCACAGCCGGCGGCGAGGCCTTCCACCAGCCCCTCCAGCGCCCGCACGCAGGCCGGGTGGCCATCGCCGACGCCGTCCATTAGCTTCCATGTGTGCTGCCGGATCTCAAATGCGCCGGCAGATTCGCAGAATTCGGCGACATCGTCCTGCGCTTCCAGCAGCGCGTTGAAGAACTGCGCGAAATCGCGCGCGCTGCCGCGCCCCAGGACGAAGCTGGCCGCCACCTCGTCGAACAGCTGCATGCCGATCAGTCTGCCGGTCAGGTGCAGCAGGTAGCCGGCATCGGCCGGGCCGAACAGTTGCACCGCCACCGGGGCTGCGGTGCGGACATATTCCATCGCGTAGTTGCGATAGGCCTTCTGCAGCCGCGGCTTCGGCCAGCTGCCCACCGGCAGAGCCGGCGCCAGCGCCGGATCAAACAAGGGCGCCTCGAGGTGACGCGCGAACACCAGCCGCTGCTCGGCGTCGAGGTCATGGTCGTATTCGCAGTAGTAGCCCTCGAGCCCGTCCTGACCGTCGACGCTCTGCTTGGTGCAGACGAACCCCATACGCGGATTGCCGAGTGACACGCCGTTGTTGGCGTGCCAGCCGCGCAGCATGGCGCGCGACACCTCGCCGGGCACGCCGCAGATCGCGGTGCCGCGCCAGATCCAGCGCGGCGGCGGGTAGCGGATCCACGCCTTGCGGTCAGTTTCGTACATGTACTCGACCGAGACGCCGCCGATCCAGTTCGACAGATAGTGATATTGCGCGGCCGCCACCGCCGGCGGCAGACCTCTGAGGCCGAGCTTCTCGAGCCCCTGCAGGAACCGTTCCTGCTGCTGGCGGCGAAAGATCCGGAACATGAATTCGGCGGCATCGGGCGTGCCGCGCCGGGTCACCACGGTGAGAATCAGACCGGTGAAATAGGCATGATAAAGATCCGCCACGCCGCGCCAGCGCGCCCACAACGCTTCGCGCGCATCCACCCCGTTCGTCATGATCGCTCCCGTCGGCATTGTTTTGCGGGACCATACCGTCCCCGCCGTCAATTCACATGAAATTCATGCGGCCGATCTGAACGTTCGTCGCCGTGCGGCATTTGCATGGGTCATCAGAGGATGTCCCATGCACAACAAGCATTTCATCTCCGTCTGCCTGTTCGCTCTGGCGCTGCCGCTGGCTGCCTGCAACGAACAGTCCACCGTGGCCGCAGGCGAGGACTTTGGCCCGTCGCCAAAGCTGGTCGAGCCCAACAAGACGCTGATTCCCACCGTCAACATCGCCACCGCCAAGGGCTGGCAGAATGGCGCCAGGCCGGTGGCGGCCAATGGCATGGCGGTGAATGCCTTCGCCACCGGCCTCGACCATCCGCGCACGCTCTACGTCCTGCCGAACGGCGACGTGCTGGTGGCCGAGACCAATGCGCCGCCCAAGCCGGAAGACGGCAAGGGCATCAAGGGCTGGGTCATGGGTCTGGTGAGGAAACGCGCGGGCGCCGGCGTGCCCAGCGCCAACCGCATCAGCCTGCTGCGCGATGCCGATGGCGACGGCGTCGCGGAAACAAGGACGGCGTTTCTCGAAGGGCTGCATTCGCCGTTCGGCATGGTGCTGGTCGGCGACACGTTCTACGTCGCCAATGCCGATGCCGTTGTAAGATTTCCCTACAAGGACGGCGACATGAAAATCACCGCCGCGCCGGTGAAGGTTGCCGACCTGCCGGGCGGTCCGATCAACCATCACTGGACCAAGGATCTCACCGCCGGCCCGGATGGCACCAAGCTCTATGCCACCGTCGGCTCCAACAGCAATGTCGGCGAGAACGGCATCGAGGCCGAGAAGGACCGCGCCGGCATTCTGGAAATCGACCGCCAGAGCGGCGCCTCGCGGGTGTTCGCCTCGGGCCTGCGCAATCCCAACGGCCCGTCGTGGCAGCCGCGGAGCGGCGCGCTGTGGGTGACGGTCAACGAGCGCGACGAGATCGGCAGCGACCTGGTGCCGGATTACATGACCTCGGTACAGGACGGCGGCTTCTATGGCTGGCCCTACAGCTATTACGGCCAGCACGTCGACGTTCGCGTCAGCCCGCAGCGGCCGGACCTCGTGGCCAAGGCCATCGTGCCGGATTACGCGCTGGGCGCGCATACCGCATCATTGGGCCTCACCTTCAACACCGGGGACCTGTTTCCCGAGCGCATGAAGGGCGGCGCCTTCGTCGGCCAGCACGGCTCGTGGAATCGCAAGCCGCGCAGCGGCTACAAGGTGATCTTCGTGCCGTTCGAGGGCGGCAAGCCCTCGGGCAAGCCGCAGGATGTGCTCACCGGCTTCCTCGACGCCAACGGCGAGGCCCAGGGCCGTCCGGTCGGCGTCAGGATCGACAGGCAGGGCGCGCTGCTGGTGGCCGACGATGTCGGCAATACGGTGTGGCGCGTGACGCCTGCCGGAACCAAGGCTGCTTCGCTCGCCCCCGGAAAATGATCCGCCGCACGCCGTGGCTGACCCACGGCGATTGACGACAAAACGGGCAAGCCGCGGATCAACCGGCCTATCATTCGACCTTGCGCGGCCCGGTGATTTTGGCGAAAGCGTTTCGATTGGACAACGGCGTCGGCACCGGCCGGCGCCGCTGGTCGCGTCACCACTCGAAATGGATCTTTCTCCATGCGCATCTTGAACGCCGCCGCCGCCCAGATGGGGCCGATCCAGAAAGCCGAAAGCCGCGAGGCGGTGGTGAAAAGGATGCTCGCTTTGCTGGCCGAAGCCAAGGCGAAGGGCGCCGACCTCGTCGTCTATCCCGAACTGGCGCTGACCACGTTCTTCCCGCGCTACTACATGACCGATCCGAACGAGGTGGACAGCTGGTTCGAGTCGGAGATGCCCAACGCGGCGGTGCAGCCGCTGTTCGATGCCGCGGCGAAAGCCAATATCGCGCTGTCGATCGGCTACGCTGAACTGACTCCGGACGGGCATCATTTCAACACCCAGATCCTCACCGACCGCACCGGCCAGATCGTCGGCAAATACCGCAAGGTGCATTTGCCCGGCCATGTCGAGTTCGACACCGAGCGCACCCACCAGCATCTGGAAAAACGCTACTTCGAGCCAGGCGACCTCGGCTTCCCGGTGTTTCGCGCGCTCGGCGGCATTTTCGGCATGATGATCTGCAACGACCGCCGCTGGCCGGAATCCTACCGCGTGATGGGTCTGCAGGGCGTCGAGATGATCGTGCTCGGCTACAATACCCCGTCGGTGAACTCGCAGAAGGCGGCGGAAGGTCCGGAGCAGCGGCTGTTTCACAACCGCCTGTCGGTGCAGGCCGGCGCCTACCAGAACTCGACCTTCGTGGTCGCGGTCGCCAAGGCCGGCGTCGAGGACGGCTTCCCGCTGATCGGCGGCAGCCTGATCGTCAATCCGGATGGCGAGATCATGGCCGAGGCGAAGACCGAGGACGACGAACTGCTGGTGTGCGCCTGCGATCTCGACACCACGCAATTCGGCAAGAAGACCATCTTCGACTTCGCACGCCACCGCCGCATCGAGCACTACGGCCGCATCACATCGCAGACCGGCGTGATCCTGCCGCCGGAGTAGTCCTTCTTAACCTCTCCCCGCTTGCGGGGAGAGGTCGGAGCCGAGCGTCAGCGAGGCTTCGGGTGAGGGGGAGCCAGTGTTTCACGCGCTGGCTCCCCCTCACCCGACTCGAACGCGCTTCGCGCATTCGAGCCACCCTCTCCCCGCAAGCGGGGCGAGGGAAGAAGGCGCCTTCGCCTACTGGAACATCACCACGCCGAGCGCCATGCTGACCGCGGCCTGGGTCGGATCGATCACCGGAATGCCGATGGCGTCTTCCAGCGCTGCGCGATGCCGCGCCATGCCGGCGCAGCCCATGACGATGGCGTTGGCGCCGTCGATGTCCTTCAACTCGCGGCCGACCTTGATCATGCGCTCCAGCGTGTCGCTGCCGGACGCTGTTTCCGCCACGGTCATGTTGAGCGGGCGCTCGCCGACGCAGCGGTCGGTGAGACTCATCTGGCGCAGATAGCGCATGTGGCGCGGAATCGAGCGCTGCGCCACCGCGATGATGCCGAAGCGGTCGCCGCGCGCCAGTGCGGTCAGCACGCCGGATTCGGCGATGCCGAATACCGGCCGCGACGTCGCCTCGCGGCACACCTGCAGGCCGGGATCGGAATAGCAGGCGATCACATAGGCGTCCGCCGAGTTGTCCGCGGCCACCAGCGCACGCAGCGGCATGGACACGCTGTCCACGTCGGCTTGGCTCTCGACCCCGAAAGGCCCCTCGGCCAGCGTCACGCAATCGATCTCCGGACCGTCCGCAAAGACCAGTGGCTGCAGCGCCGCCGCGAGATGCCGCGTCACATTGTCATTGGAATTCGGATTGATCACGAGGATCTTCTTGCGGCGCATGTCCATCTCCTTGTCATGGCGGCATTATTGCCGGAAAGTGCGCTGCATCAAAGCTTGAATCGAAGGAGTTCGCCTTGTCCGTTCCCGTCTACGATCTCGTCATCCGCGGTGGCACCGTCGGCAGCTCCAGCGACGTGTTTGCCGCCGATGTCGGCATTGTCGGCGAAACCATCGTGGCCCTGGGCCGCGACCTCGCTGCCGGCAAGACCGAGATCGACGCAACCGGCAAATTGGTGCTTCCGGGCGGCGTCGACGCCCACGCCCATATCGAGCAGCTGTCCGCCGCCGGCATCGTCAATGCCGACACCTTCGAGACCGCCACCACTTCGGCAGCGTTCGGTGGCACCACCAGCGTGATCTGCTTCGCGGCCCAGCATATCGGTATGGATGTCCGCAAGGTGGTCACCGACTACACCGCGCTGGCCAAACGGGGCGCAATGATCGATTACGCCTTCCACGTCATCGTCGCCGATGTCACCGACAAGGTGATCGCCGAAGATATTCCGGCGCTGGTCAAGGAAGGCTTTTCCTCGATCAAGATCTTCATGACCTATGACCTGCTCCGCGTTCACGACGAAAAGCTGCTCGACATCCTCGCCGCCGCCCGCGAGGCCAAGGCGCTGGTCTGCGTGCATGCGGAGAACCATGGGATCATCTCATGGATGGTCAAGCGGCTGCTCGACAAGGGCTACACCGCACCGAAATATCATCCGGTCAGCCATGCGCGGCTGTCGGAATCCGAAGCCTTCACCCGATTGATCGCCTTCAGCGAACTGCTCGACCAGCCCGTCATGATCTTCCACGTCTCGACCCGGGAGGGTGCGGCGGTGATCCGCGAGGCGCGCGGCCGCGGCGTCAAGATATTTGCCGAGACCTGCCCGCAATATCTGTTCCTCACCGCCGAGGATCTCGACAGACCGGGCGTCGAGGGCGCGAAGTGGATGTGCAGCCCGCCGGTGCGCACCACTGACGACCAGGAGGCGCTGTGGCGCGCGCTCGCGCTTGGCGACCTGCAGCTGGTCTCGTCGGACCACGCGCCCTATCGCATGGATGAGACCGGCAAGCTGCGCGCCGGACCGACGCCCAGCTTCAAGCAGATCGCAAACGGCATGCCGGGACTCGAAGTGCGGCTGCCGCTGCTGTTCGACGCCATGGTGTCGAAGGGCCGGCTCGGCCTCTCGAAATTCGTCGAACTGACATCGACTGCGCCGGCGCAGATCTACAATCTGGAAAAGAAGGGCTCGATCGCCATCGGCAAGGACGCTGACATCGCGATCTGGGATCCTTTGAGGAAAGTGACGCTGACCGACGCCATGATGCATGACTACGCCGGCTTCACGCCGTTTGCCGGCCGCGAGATCGTGGGCTGGCCGGACACCGTGCTGCTGCGCGGCCGCGTGCTGGTCGACGGTGCCGCATTCAACGGCCATCCCGGCGACGGCCGCCTGATGCTGCGGGACGGCGGCCCGGCGGCGACGCCGAGCGGCCGGATGGTCGCGGAGATGGACGAGCGCCGGAATTTCGGCGCGAAGCTGCTGTAGCAACAGGCGCAACCATCAAAAGGAGCTGGCGTGCGTCTGTTCGTGTTCGGCCTCGGCTATAGCGTACGCCGCTTCATCGATCGTCACGCGGGCGATTACAGCCACATCGCCGGCACGGTCCGGACCGCCGACAAGAAGCCCGCGTTGCTGGGCTCGGGCATCGAACCGATGCTGTTCGGTCCCGATGGATGCGATCCCGCCATTCCGTCCCAGCTCTCCGCAGCCGACATGCTGCTGGTCTCGGTGCCGCCCGGCGCCGCGGGCGACCCGGTGCTCGCGGCATTCGCATCGCAGATCGCGGCGAGCGGCATCCGCCGCATCGTCTATCTCTCCACCATCGGCGTCTATGCCGACCACGCCGGCGGCTGGATCGACGAGAGCGCAGCCATGGCGGGCGACGGACGCCGGCAGTTGCGGATCGACGCCGAAGCGGCGTGGCTTGCCGTACCCGGCAACCGGACCACGATCCTGCGGCTGGCCGGCATCTACGGCCCCGGCCGCAACGCGCTGGTCAACCTCAGGGGCGGAACCGCACGGCGGATCGTCAAGCCAGGCCAGGTGTTCAACCGCATCCATGTCGACGATATCGCAACCTCGATCGCTGCCGCATTGGCGCATCCGGCCACCGGCATCTGGAACGTGTGCGACGACGAGCCCGCGCCGCCGCAGGATGTGATTGCCTTTGCCGCATCGCTGATGGGCATCGCGCCGCCGCGGGAGCAGGCCTTTGCCGATGCGCAGATGAGCCCGATGGCGCGCAGTTTCTATGCCACCAGCAATCGCGTCGCGAATATCAGGATGAAGCGGGAATTGGGTGCGCAACTGGCCTTCCCGACCTACCGCGAAGGGCTCACGGCACTTTGGCAGGCGGGCGAAGCCAGATAGCGAGACGGCGGGCTTCGGCCCGCCATCTCATAGCCTGAAGCCGCGTAAGCCGCCTACTTCTCTTGCTCCATGGTCACGGCCACGTCCGCATTGGCGGACAGCCGCACCTTGTCGCCCTCGACTTCGGCGACCAGGCTGCCGTCGATGAAATGATGGTGGCCCTTGTGGTGGCCTTCGCCGCTGTCCTTCTTGGTCAGCTTGATGCGTCCGCCTTCGAAATGATCGACCGTGCCGACGTGAACGCCGTCGGCGCCGATGACTTCCATATGTTCCTTGATGCCTGCGGTACCGGCCATGTCGAGTTCCTTCGTTGGGTTGGGCGCATGTAACGCGCCAAACCGGCTGCGGTTCACGATTCAACCCAAAATACTAAATCAACGCCCTGCCCCACAGCCGGACCGACCTCGGGGACGTCCCTGGACCTTGCCCGCTTGGCAAGCCCGGCCGGCGGGCGCTATGGTTCTTCCATGATGGATTCGAACGTCCTGCGGGATTTCGTCAGCGGGCATCAGCGCCTCTTCGTCCTGACCGGAGCCGGCTGCAGCACGCAGTCGGGCATCCCGGATTATCGCGACGCCGCCGGCAACTGGAAGCGCACGCCGCCGGTGACCTTCCAAGCCTTCATGGGCGACGAAGCGACGCGCCGGCGCTACTGGGCGCGCAGCCTGATCGGCTGGCGGCGATTTGGCAGCGCGCAGCCGAACAACGCGCACCGCGCGCTGGTTCGGCTGGAAGAAATCGGCAAATGCGAGATCCTGCTGACGCAGAACGTCGACCGGCTGCATCAGGGCGCCGGCAGCACGGGAGTGATCGATCTGCATGGCAGGCTCGACCTGGTGCGCTGCATGGGCTGCGAGCGGAAAATCACGCGCAGCGAGTTGCAGGACGAGATGGGGCGGCTGAACCCTCATTGGCTCGCGCTCGACGCGCGCGATGCTCCGGACGGTGACGCAGATCTCGAAAGCGACGATTTTTCCTCGTTCGACGTCCCGGCCTGCACGGACTGTGGCGGCATTCTCAAGCCGGACGTGGTGTTCTTCGGCGAAACCGTGCCGCGCGACCGCGTCGATACCGCCCTGGAACATCTCAACAAGGCTGACGGCATGCTGATCGTCGGCTCTTCGCTGATGGTCTATTCCGGCTTCCGCTTTGCGCAGACGGCGGCCCGTGCCGGGCTGCCCATCGCCGCGATCAATATGGGCCGCACCCGCGCCGATGAGCTGCTCACCGTCAAGGTCGAAGACCGCTGCGAATCGGCGCTGTCGTTCCTGCTGTGAACATGCGCGCGCGGCGCGGCACCATCATCGCGTCGCATGGGCAACAGCCATGGATTGTCCAGGTGCCTCGTCGGGCAAATCAGCCAGATGCTGAAGCGCGATCCGGCTGTTCAGCGCCGCAAAGGTCTCGCGCGCGCTGAGATAGCCGACGGCTTCCTCGAAATCCTCGGCATCGTCGATCTTGGCGCGCGCAATGGCGAGGTGGGGATCGATCTGGCCGCGGTTGCGCGGCTGGTCGGCCAGCGTTCGCAGATGCGCCTCGCGCAGCTCGGAATCGCGGCGCAGCTCATGCAGCGGACTGGTACCGTAGACCGGCGCCGCGAGCGCCAGTTCGTTGGCGCGCTCGAGCACCTTGGGCGGCGCGTTCTGCTCCGGGGTACCGAACAGCCCGGCGCGCTGGCCGGCTTGCAGCAGGCGCGACGACAGCATTGCCACCGGCACCGACAGCAGCAGTCCGACAATCACCGGCGTCATCCATAGAAACAACGGCAGCGACACCGCATAGGCGCTGATCGCCATCAGAACCCCGAACAATGTCGGCACCGCATATTTGCTCACCACCTCGCGGAACGGCACGCCGCCGTCATCGCGGCGCTGCACCTGCCAGCCGGCATCGCGGCCGAGCATGATCTCGCCAACCGCCGACGACTGGAAGATCATCATCACCGGCGCGATCAGCCCGGACAGCAGGGTCTCGAGGACAATACCAAACAGCACCAGAAAGCCGCCGCCGAAGTGCCTGCGGTTCTCGCCTTGCGTCAGCAGCAGGACGTAAGCGAGCAGTTTTGGCACGATCAAGAGGCCCATGGTGCCGGCGAACACCCAGGCGGCGCGAACCGGATCCTGTGCCGGCCATTGCGGAAACAGCGAAAAGCCCTTCGGGAAATATTCCGGCCGCACGAACTGCGCCTGCAGCGAAATCAGGATGCCGAGCACGAGAAACAGGAACCATAGAGGCGCCGTGAGATAGGAGCCGATCCCGGTCAGCAGATGCAGCCGCGACACCCAGTGCAGCCGGCGCGCCGGCAGCACCGCGAGATGCTGCAGGTTGCCCTGGCACCAGCGGCGATCGCGCGCGGCAAAGTCGAGCAGCGATGGCGGGCATTCCTCAAAACTGCCGCCGAGCTTCGGCGCCATGTGGATCGCCCAGCCGGCGCGCCGCATCAGGGCGGCCTCGATGAAATCGTGGCTCAGGATATGGCCGCCGAACGGTTTTCGCCCGGACAATTCGGGCAGGCCGGCGTCGCCTGCAAAGGCGCGGACGCGGATGATGGCGTTGTGGCCCCAGTAATTGCCTTCGGAGCCGTGCCACCACGCAATCCCGGACGCGATCACCGGGCCGTAGAGCCGGCCGGCGAACTGCTGCATCCGCGCGAACAGCGAGCGCGCATTGACCACGATGGGCAGGGTCTGGATCAGGCCGACGCCGGGATGCGCCTCCATGCCGGCGACCAGGCGCACGATGGTGTCGCCGGTCATCAGGCTGTCGGCGTCGAGGATGATCATGTGATCATAGCCGGCGCCGAACCGTTTGACCCAGTCCTCGATATTGCCCGACTTGCGCGCAATGTTGCGCGGCCGGTGGCGGTAGAAGATGCGATGCGCGCCGGCCTCGCGGCGCAGCTGCTGCAGCGCCTTTTCTTCGGCCACCCAGATGGCGGGATCGGTGGTGTCGCTGAGCACGAACCAGTCGAATTGCGCCGCATAGCCAGTGTCTTCGACGGATTCCCAGATCGCGCGCAGCCGCGCCATGATCCGGTAGGGATCTTCGTTGTAGGTCGGCAGCAGCATGGCATTACGGCTGGCGATCGAAGGCAGCGGCGCGTTCGGCTCGACGGCCAGCGGATCGCGCTTGCGCACCAGCAGCACGGCAAAACCGGCCAGCGCCGAGGTGAACGAGAACGCCACCCAGGCGAACAGCAGCACGAACAGTCCCAGCACCATGCCTTCGAGGACAGTCACGCCGCCGACCTTGAGGACCTCGAACATTTCGTAGCCGCCGGCTGCCGTCATCGCGGCGGTACCGGTCAGGATGTAGGCGCGCCGCAGAACGGTCGGCATCGGCTGGAACTGGGTACGCCGCTGCTTCGCCATTGGCTCCGCCAGCACCTGCGGCGTCATCGCCAGCGGCATGTCCGGCGGCAGGAACGGATCGCCAGCGCCAGCCGGCACCGCGGCGGCGCTCAGGGCAGCGGCGGGAGGCACCGCTCTCTCCTCGTTCACGGTGTCCATCGATAGACCCAGACTTCGGAGACCGCCTGATCGTCCTGCATCAGCGACGCCCGCAGCTCGACCGGCTCCTTGCCCTTGACCGGCATTTCGAAGCTGAGGCGCCAGCCGCCGCTCTGCGGATTGGGCTGGGTGACGATGTTGCGGATCTCGGCCTTTTCGGCGGTGACCACGCCCTTGATCTTCGCGGGATCGATGGCTTTCAGCCTCTCGCCGATCAGGTCGAGCACGAACAGCTTGACGTCGTCGCCGCGCGCACCGATGCCGCTGCGGGAGAAGATGGCCAGCGCCGAGGGCTTCGGATGATCCGGCCCCCAGTGCAGGCGATAGGTGTAGGTGTGCTCGCCCTTCGCAGCGAGCGGGTTCTTCGGACGCCAGAAGCTGGCGATGTTGTCGTGGATCTCTTCCTTGGTGGGAATTTCCAGCAGCTGCACCGATCCCTCGCCCCAGTCGCCGATCGGCTCGACCCACAGGCTGGGCCGCCGTTCGAAGCTGGATTCGAGATCCTGGTAGTCGAGGAAATTCTTCTGCCGCTGCATCAGTCCGAAGCCGCGCGGATTGAGGTCCCCGAACGAGCTGATCTGCAGGTCACGCGGGTTGCTCAGCGGCCGCCACAATTGCTCGCCGCGCCCGTTATAGATCGCCAGCCCATCGGAATCGTGCACGGCGGGGCGGAAGTCATCGACCTCCTTGCGGTCGTTCGGACCGAAGAAGAACATGCTGGTGATCGGCGCCAGCCCGGCATTCTTCAGGTCGACGCGCGGATAGATCGCCATCTCCACGTCGAAAATGGTGGTTTCGCCCGGACGGATCGTGAAGCGATAGGCGGCCGCGGCGCTTTCGCTGTCGAGCAGCGCGTGCACCACGATGGAGCTGGCGTTGGACGCCGGCTTCTCGATCCAGAACGCCTTGAACTGCGGAAATTCTTCGCCGGCAGCCTCGCCGGTGTTGATCGACAGGCCGCGCGCTGACAGGCCGTAGACTTGGCCCTTGGCAACCGCGCGAAAATAGCTGGCGCCGAGGAAGACGCAAACCTCGTCATAATAATCGGGCTTGTTGATCGGCGCGTGCAGCCGGAAGCCGCCGAAACCGAGATCGGTGCCGGGCGGCGGTGGCGGCGTGGTGCCGAAGGAGAAATTCTCGGGCTGATAGGGGACCTGGGTCGCCTGCCCGTTGGCCACTTCATAGATGTCGACGCGGTTGGTGTAGAACGAGCCGCGGTGAAAGAACTGCACCTCGAACGGCAGCTTCTGGCCGTGCCACAGCGCCTTTTCGGGGTTGAAGCGCAGCGCGCGGTACTGGTCGTAATCGAGATCCTTGAGGGAATCCGGCAGCTTGTTGTCCGGCGCCTTGTACGGCTTGGCGGCTGCGTCGCGCGCAATCTGCCGTACGACCGAGGCGTCGAATGGTGACGGGCCAGGCGCCGCGGCAAGGCTGCGGGGCAATATGGTCAGCAGCGGAAGCGCGGCCGAGGCCCCAAGGAGTTGTCGTCGGTTCAAGGTGTCTCCAGATGTTCGAATGGCGAACGTCCGATAACACCTGCCGGGCGCGCAGGTTCCCGAGAGGAACAAGCGCCTTCGATCCGTCGTCAGCCAGCGCGCGATCCGATTGTGACCGCTGCCGTCGAATTCCCGGGATCTTCGCGACGTTCACCGCCGCGCCGGCCGCTATACCTTGAAATGCTTCGACAGCTTCAGGCTCTGGCCCTGGTAGTTCGAGCCGATGCGCTGGCCGTACAACGCATCAGGGCGCGACAGCATTTTCTCGTAGACCAGGCGGCCGACGATCTGGCCGTGCTCGAGGATGAACGGCACTTCGCGCGAGCGCACTTCGAGCACCGCGCGCGAGCCGCGGCCGCCGGCACCGTCGTGGCCAAAGCCGGGATCGAAGAAGCCGGCATAATGGACACGAAACTCGCCGACCAGCGGGTCGAACGGCACCATCTCGGCGGCGTAGTCCGGCGGCACCTGCACCGCCTCCTTGGAGGCCAGGATGTAGAACTCGCCGGGATCGAGGATCAGCGTGCCGTCGCGACGCGCGGCGATCGGCTCCCAGAATTCGCCGACCGCATAGCCGGCGCGGCGGTCGATATCGACCACGCCGGTGTGGCGCTTGGCACGGTAGCCCACGAAGCCGGACTCGTTGTCACCGGACAGGTCGACTGAAAGCGCGACTCCGTTGTGGAGATCGGCATCCTCGCTGTCGACCAGCGGCTCCAGCGCGTGCAGGTCCTCCAGCGCTTCATTGTCCAGAATGGCGTTGCCGACGCGAAACCGCACCTGCGACAGCCGCGAGCCCTCGCGCAGCAGCACCGGAAAGGTCTTCGGGCTGATCTCGGCATAGAGCGGGCCGTGATAGCCGGCGCCGATCACGTCGAAGCGGCGGGTGCCGTCGGCAATCACGCGCGTGAACACGTCGAGGCGGCCGGTGGAGCTTTTCGGATTGGCCGAGGCGAAGATCGACGGCGGCAGCGCCAGGCTTTCGAGCAATGGCACGATGTAGACGCAGTTGGTCTCCAGCACGGCCCCGTCGGAGAGATCTATTTCGTGCAGCTTCAGCTCGTCGATGCGCTCGGCCACGGTCGAATTCGGACCGGGCAGAAAGCTGGCGCGGACCCGGTAGGCGATGTCGCCGAGCCGCAGATCGAGGGAGGCCGGCTGGATCTGGCTCTCCACGAAGGGATAGGCCGGCAGGATCAGGCCGGCATCGGCCATCGCCGCGATCATGCGGTCGGGCAGAATACCATCGGCATCAACAGGCAGCGTGAACGGCACTGAACTCATCCTTGTCGCATCGCGGCGCTGGAACGCTTTCGAAAACGCAATTTTATCGGTTATCCCACCATCAGCTTGACGGGAAGGGGCGACCGGAATATGAGCAAGATTATCCCGTGGTGATTTGAGCCGGCCGGCTTGCAGCCACGTTAAACAAGTCGCTAAACAGGCCGGGGACGCATGTGTGATCCCGGCCGTTGGACGTTCGTCCAGGCCGGTTTTTTTGTGGCTGCTGCAAGGCGCCCACGATGGGAGATCACATGTCCGAGACCAAATCCAACAACGCCCCCTATCGCCCCGAAACCCGCCTCGTCCACGCCGGCATGCTGCGCTCGCAATTCGGCGAGACCTCCGAGGCGCTGTTCCTGACCCAGGGCTTTGTCTACGACAGCGCCGAACAGTGCGAAGCGCGCTTCAAGGGCGAGGAGCCCGGCTTCATCTATTCGCGCTTCTCCAATCCGAACATTTCGATGTTCGAGAGCCGGATGATCGACCTCGAAGGCGCGGAGGCCGGCCGCGCCACCGCCACCGGCATGGCCGCTGTCACCGCCGCCATCCTGGCGCCGCTGCGCATCGGCGATCACGTCGTCGCCTCCAAGCAGCTGTTCGGCTCCTGCCGCTACGTGGTGGAAGAGCTGCTGCCGCGGTACGGCATCGAGTTCACACTGGTCGACGGCCTCGATCTCGACGCCTGGCAAAAGGCGATGCGCCCGAACACCAAGAGCTGCTTCCTGGAAAGCCCGACCAATCCGACCCTGGACGTGCTCGACATTCCCGCCATCGCCGCGATCGCCCACGCCGGCGGCGCGCGGCTGATCGTCGACAACGTGTTCGCGACGCCGATCTGGCAGAGCCCGCTGACGCTCGGCGCCGATGTCGTGGTGTACTCCGCGACCAAGCACATCGACGGTCAGGGCCGCTGCCTCGGCGGCATCATCCTCGGCTCCAAAGACTTCATCCAGGAGCACATCCACAACTACCTGCGCCAGACCGGCCCGGCGATCTCGCCGTTCAATGCCTGGGTATTGGTGAAGGGACTGGAGACGCTGGCGATCCGCGTCAAGCAGCAGACCGAGAGCGCCGGAGCCATCGCCGATGCCCTCGCCGCGCATCCGAAGATCTCGCGGCTGATCTATCCCGGCCGCGCCGACCATCCGCAGGCCGCACTGGTGAAGAAGCAGATGCGCGCCGGTTCGACGCTGATCGGCTTCGAGGTCAAGGGCGGCAAGCCCGCGGCGTTCCGCGTGCTCAACGCATTGAAGCTGACGCGGATCTCCAACAATCTCGGCGATTCCAAGAGCCTGGTGACGCATCCAGCCACCACGACGCATCAGCGCCTACCCATCGAAGCCCGCGCCGAACTCGGCATCAGCGAAGGTTTTATCCGGTTCTCCACCGGGCTGGAGCACAGGGACGACCTGATCGAGGATCTCGAGGCGGCGCTGAAGACAGCATAACGCCGCCGCTTGCGGCTGCCCCCTCCCCGGCCCTCCCCCGCAAGCGGGAGAGGGAGCAGGCGGCGCCGTGTTGCAGGTGCGAGTTGAGTTATTATTCGATTGTAAGCATGCCCGCGGCGCCGGCCACGAACGCTGCGAGTCCCCTCTCCCGCTTGCGGGGGAGGGTTAGGGAGGGGGCGCTCCGGGCGAAGCTCTACGCCGCCATCGCTGCCGGCGGTGACAATGCCTGCCAGCTATTGGCGAGCTGCAGCTGCGGCTCGGTAAGGCTCTGCAATTTCTCCAGCGTCATGCCGTCGACCATCTCCACCACGAACAGGCCCTGCGGGGTGACGTCGATCACCGCGAGGTTGGTGTAGATGCGCTTGACGCAGCCCGCCGCGGTGAGCGGCAGAGTGCAGTGCCTGAGGATGCGCGGATTCCCCTTCTTGTCGGTGTGATCCATGATGACGCGGATCGCCTTGGCGCCGACCGCGAGATCCATGGCGCCGCCGACGCCAGGCGGGAACGACGGGTCCTCGGTGGTCCAGTTGGCGAGATCGCCCGCCTCCGACACTTCGAAGGCACCGAGCAGGCTGATGTCGAGATGGCCGCCGCGGATCATGAGAAAGGCATCGGCATGATGCATGAACACGCCGCCGGTGATCAGCGTGGTGTAGTTCTTGCCGGCGTCGATCAGATTCTCGTCTTCCAAGCCAGGTTCGGGCTTGGGGCCGAGCCCCAGAATGCCGTTCTCGCTGTGGAAGATCACCTCGCGGCCCGCCGGCACATAGCTCGCCGCCAGCGTCGGGATGCCGATGCCGAGATTGACGAAGGCGCCTTCCGGCAGGTCCTGTGCCGCGCGCCAGGCCATCTGTTCGCGGGTGAGCGGCTTGTAGTTCAAAGTCTTATCAGATGTAGTCATACGTTTGCTCCGACGACGACGACACGGTCGATGAAGATGCTCGGTGTCACCACCGCTTCGGGATCGAGCGATCCGAGCTCGACCATTTCATTGACCTGCACGACGCTGAGGTCGGCGGCCATGGCCATCACCGGATTAAAATTCCGTGCTGACTTGATGTAGGTCAGGTTGCCCCAACGGTCGGCCTTGTCGGCGCGCAGCAGCGCGATGTCGCCCTTCAGCGGCTTCTCGAACACGTGCAGTCTGCCATCGATCTCGCGGGTCTCCTTGCCGTCGGCGAGTTTCGTCCCGGCCGACACCGGCGAGAAGAAGCCGCCGAGGCCGGCGGCATGGCAGCGCATCCGCTCGGAGATGGTGCCCTGCGGCACCAGTTCGAGCTCCAGGGTCTTGTCGCGATAGGCGTTAAGGAAGGCGCTGTAGTCGCCGGAGCGCGGATAGGAGCAGATCACCTTGCGCACCCGGCCGGAATTGATCAGCCGGGCCAGGCCGACATCGCCGTTGCCGGCATTGTTGGCGACGATGGTCAGTTCGCGGGCGCCCTGCGCGTGCAGCGCTTCCAGCAGGTCGTCGGCGACCCCTACCGCGCCAAATCCCGCCACCAGCACGGTGGCGCCATCGGCCACTCCCGCCACCGCATCGCCCAGAGTCTGCACTTGCTTGTCGATCACCCAAAACTCCCCGTCGCGGAATATTGTTCTCAGCCGGCCGCGCGCCGCCGCATTTATTGCAGCGCGAATAGAGCATCAAGCCACCGGCGCATAAAGCCACAAATTTGCAGGCGGGGTGCGCAGGGACGACCCACCACGCGACATCCCGATGACACCCCCAACCAATTTCCCGGTTGCAAAGTTTTCGGCGCGCGCTTCTAATTGGAACAATTAAAAAGTATCGGGAGGTTGCACGTGTCCACAGTCAAACTGACGGTCAACGGCAAGGCTGTGTCCGCCGACGTCGAAGACAGAACCCTGCTGGTCCAGTTGCTGCGCGAAACGCTGGGCCTGACCGGCACCCATGTGGGCTGCGATACCAGCCAGTGTGGCGCCTGTGTGGTCCATATCGACGGTCGCGCCGTGAAATCCTGCACCACCCTGGTGGGCCAGGCCAACGGCGCCAACGTCACCACCATCGAGGGTATTTCACGCGGCGACGAGCTGCACCCGATGCAGGCGGCATTCCGCGACAATCACGGGCTGCAATGCGGCTTCTGCACGCCGGGCATGATCATGGCGTCCATCGACATCGTCAACCGCTACGGCGGCAACCTCGACGAGGACACCGTGCGCCACGAGCTCGAAGGCAACATCTGCCGCTGCACCGGCTATCACAACATCGTCAAGTCGGTGCTCGACGCCGCCGCCCGCATGAAGGTGTCGATGGCGGCGGAGTGATCCGGCGCGCGCGAATTCGATTGTGAACTAACAAAGTGACGGCGGCCCGACGCTGTGAAGCGCGGGCGACGCGGTCCGACAGGGAGAGCATCATGGGCGTTGAAGGCATTGGCGCAAGCGTCGTGCGCAAGGAAGACCGTCGCTTCATCACCGGCCGCGGCCGTTACGTGGACGACATCAAGGTCATGGGTCTGACCCATGCGCATTTCGTCCGCAGCCCCTACGCCCACGCCAGAGTGAAGGGCATCGACGCCACCGCCGCCAAGGCGATGCCGGGGGTGGTCGACGTGCTGACCGGCCAGCAGATCGTCGACGACAAGGTCGGCAACCTGATCTGCGGCTGGGCGGTGCATTCCAAGGACGGCACGCCGATGAAGATGGGGGCTTGGCCGGCGATGGCGCCGGAGGTGGTGCGCTTCGCCGGACAGGCGGTGGCGGTGGTGATCGCCGAGACCAAGAACCAGGCCCGCGACGCCGCCGAGGCCGTGGTGGTGACCTATGAGGAATTGCCCGCCGCCGCCAATATAAAGGCGGCGATCGCGCCGGGCGCGCCGCAGCTGCATCCGGAAGCGCCGGGCAATGTGGTCTATGACTGGGCGATCGGCGACGAGAAGGCCGTCAACGACGCCTTCGCCAAGGCCGCCAACGTGGTGTCGCTGGAGCTGACCAACAACCGGCTGGTGCCCAACGCCATGGAGCCGCGGGCGGCCATCGCCGAATACAACGACGCCGAGGAGCATTTTACGCTTCATACCACGTCGCAGAATCCGCATGTGGCGCGGCTGGTGCTGTCGGCGTTCTACAACATCGCGCCGGAGCACAAGCTGCGCGTGGTCGCCCCCGACGTCGGCGGCGGATTCGGCTCGAAGATCTTCATCTATCCGGAGGAGATGGTGGCGCTGTGGGCTTCCAAGAAGGTGCGCCGCCCCGTGAAGTGGACCGGCGACCGCTCGGAAGCCTTCCTCACCGACGCCCATGGCCGCGACCATGTCTCCCATGCCGAGATGGCGTTCGACGCCAACAACAAAATTCTCGGCCTGCGGGTCAAGACCCACGCGAATTTCGGCGCCTATATGTCGCTGTTCTCGTCGTCGGTGCCGACCTATCTCTACGCCACGCTTTTGTCCGGCCAGTACAACATCCCGGCGATCTATGCCGAGGTGATGGGTGTCTACACCAACACCACGCCGGTAGATGCCTATCGCGGCGCCGGGCGCCCGGAAGCCAGCTACCTGCTGGAGCGGATGATGGAAACCGCGGCGCGGCAGTTCAAGGTCGATCCGGCCGAGCTGCGGCGCAAGAATTTCATCACCCAGTTCCCGCACCAGACCCCGGTGATCATGGCCTATGATGTCGGCGATTTCGGCGCCTCGCTGGATGCCGCCATGAAGGCGATCGACTATGCCGGCTTCCCGGCGCGCAAGGCCAAGGCGAAAGCCGAAGGCAAGCTGCGCGGCATCGGCCTGTCCTGCTATATCGAGGCCTGCGGCATCGCGCCGTCGAAAGCGGTCGGCAGCCTCGGCGCCGGCGTCGGCCTGTGGGAATCCGCCGAGGTCCGCGTCAATCCCGTCGGCACCATCGAGGTGCTGACCGGCTCGCACAGCCACGGCCAGGGCCACGAGACCACCTTCGCGCAACTGGTTGCCGGGCGCCTCGGCATCTCCGTCGATCAGGTGCAGATCGTCCATGGCGACACCGACAAGGTGCAGTTCGGCATGGGCACCTATGGCTCGCGCTCGGCCGCGGTGGGCATGTCCGCGATCTTCAAGGCGATGGAGAAGGTCGAGGCCAAGGCCAAGAAGATCGCGGCGCACCAGCTCGAAGCCTCCGAGGACGACATCGTCATCGAGAACGGCGAGTTCAAGGTGACCGGCACCGACAAGTCGATCGCGCTGGCGATGGTTGCGCTCGCCGCCTACACCGCCCACAACCTGCCGGACGGCATGGAGCCCGGGCTCAAGGAGGGCGCGTTCTACGATCCCACCAACTTTACCTTCCCGGCGGGCTGCTACATCTGCGAGATCGAGGTCGACGCCGGCACCGGCAAGACCCACTTCGTCAACTTCGTCGCCGCCGACGATTTCGGACGCCTGATCAATCCGATGATCGTCGAAGGTCAGGTCCATGGCGGCCTCGCCCAGGGCATCGGGCAGGCGATCCTCGAAGGCGCGGTCTATGACGACAGCGGCCAGCTCGTGACCGCGTCGTTCATGGACTACACCATGCCGCGCGCCGACGACCTGCCGTCGTTCAAGCTGTCGCACACCACCACGCTCTGCCCGGGCAATCCGCTCGGCGTGAAGGGCTGCGGCGAGGCCGGCGCCATCGGCTCCTCGGCGGCGGTGATCAACGCCATCACCGACGCCATCGGCCACAACCGGCTCGAGATGCCGGCGACCCCCGACCGGGTCTGGCATGCCATCCAGTTGCAGCAGGCGGCAGAGTAAGGAGCAGCACCATGTACGAGACCACCTACCACCGCCCCGCCAGCATCGACGAAGCCGCCGCGCTGTTCGCCAAGGGCACCGACGCCAAATATCTCGCCGGCGGCCATACGCTGATCCCGGTGATGAAGCAGCGCCTCGCCGCGCCCAGCGACGTCATCGACCTCGGCAGGATCAAGGATCTGATCGGCATCGAGGTCACCGCCGACGCGCTGATTATCAAGGCGGCCACCACCTACTTCGACATCCTGCAAAGCGCCGCCGCGCAGAAGGCGATCCCGGCGATCGTGCACCTGACCTCGGTGCTCGGCGACCCCCAGGTGCGCCATCGCGGCACCATCGGCGGATCCATCGCCAACAACGATCCCGCTGCCGACTATCCCGCCGCGGTGCTGGCGCTCGGCGCCACGGTGATGACCAGCAAGCGGCTGATCCCGGCGGATGAATTCTTCCAGGGCCTGTTCTCCACCGCGCTGGAGGACAACGAGATCATCACCGCGGTGTCGTTCCCGATCCCCGCCAAGGCGGCCTATTCCAAGATGCGCCACCCGGCGTCGCGCTTTGCGCTCACCGGCGTGTTCGTGGTCAAGACCAGGGCCGGCGATGTCCGCGTCGCCGCCACCGGCGCATCGCAGCACGGCGTGATGCGGGTGCCGGCCATCGAGGCGGCACTGAAGGCCAACTGGTCGGCGTCGGCACTCGACGGCATCACCATCTCCCCGGACGGGCTGATGGCCGACATCCACGGCTCGTCCGACTACCGCGCCAACCTGATCAAGGTGATGGCGCAGCGCGCGGTGGCCGAAGCGGGGTAAAGTCCGAGCTGGAGCACAGCGTCGACGGACGGCACAACTGTCGTCGCCCGGCTTGACCGGGCGACCCAGTAGACTCGACCTTTGCAATGAGAACGCTGCTTTCCAGAACAGCTCCCGCTCCGATCACTGGATCGCCCGGTCCCGACGCGCATTTGCGCGCCTGGCCGGGCGATGACAGTGGAGAATGTTACGAAACAGCGTATCCACGTTACGCCTCACGCATACCGCCATGCGCTGCCGCGGCCAAAAGTCCCTTGCCCTCACCCGTGCCAGCATAGACAGTTTCCCGCACAGATGACGCCGCGCCAAGCGACGCAACATGGGAAACCTCGGGGTGCAGGACATCGTGACCGCTTCAGTTCAGCCGCAAACCGCCACCAAACCGACCGGGCCGCTGGCCGGCATCCGCATTGTCGAATTCGCCGGCATCGGGCCGGGTCCGTTCGCTTGCATGCTGCTGGCCGACATGGGCGCCGAGGTGATCACGCTGGTGCGCGCCGGCCAGACACCCAAAGGCGCTTCCGCGCGCGGGCGCAAGATTGTCGCGGTCGATCTCAAGGACAAATCCTCGGTCGCCGGCGTGCTGGCGCTGCTCGACGGCGCCGACGCGCTGATCGAGGGCTATCGGCCGGGCGTGATGGAGCGGCTCGGCCTCGGGCCGGATTTGGTGCTCGGCCGCAACCCAAAACTGGTCTATGGCCGCATGACCGGCTGGGGCCAGAGCGGCCCGCTGGCCCAGGCCGCCGGCCACGACATCAACTACATCTCGATCACCGGCGCGCTTGCCGCCATCGGCGGCGCCGACAGACCGGTGCCGCCGCTGAATCTGGTCGGCGATTTCGGCGGCGGCTCGTTGTATCTGGTGATGGGCCTGCTGGCCGCACTGCTCGAGGCCGGCAGATCCGGCCGGGGCCAGGTGGTGGACGCCGCCATGTGCGACGGCGCGGCATCGCTCATCACCATGTTCTTCGACATGACCGCGGCCGGCCGCTGGAAAGAAGGTCGCGAGAGCAACATGCTCGACGGCGGCGCGCATTTCTATGGCGTCTACGAATGCAGCTGCGGCCACTTCATCTCCATCGGCTCAATCGAGCCGCAGTTCTACGCGCAACTGCGCGAACTCGCCGGGCTTGGCGATATCTGCTTCGATGCACAGATGGACCAGACCCAATGGGCGACGCTGAAGCAGCGCCTGACGGACGTGTTCAAGACCAAAAGCCGCGACGAATGGTGCGCCATCATGGAAGGCACCGACGTCTGCTTCGCGCCGGTGCTGACCATGTCGGAGGCGACACAGCATCCGCACATGGTGGCGCGCGAAGTGTTCATCCAGCATGACGGCCACACCCAGCCTGCCCCGGCGCCGCGGTTTTCACGGACGCCCTCGTCGGTACGAATGCCGGTGATGGTGGAATTGGGCGACGTGGTGAAGGAGTGGAAGGCGTAGGGTGGGCAAAGGCGCACTTGCGCCGTACCCACCATCACGCGCTGCGTTTGACATGGTGGGTACGCCACCATCGCGCTTCGCGCGATCGGTGTCTTTGCCCACCCTACAAGCTGCCGACTTACGCCGCGCCCTTCAGCGTCAGCACGCCGCGGCGGATCTGGTCTTCCTCGATGGATTCGAACAGCGCCTTGAAGTTGCCCTCGCCGAAGCCGTCGTCGCCCTTGCGCTGGATGAATTCGAAGAAGATCGGCCCGATGGCATTGGCCGAGAAGATCTGCAGCAGCACCTTCGTTTCGCCGCCGGCGACCACGCCCTCGCCGTCGATCAGGATGCCATCGCGCTTCAGCCGGCGCACATCCTCGCCATGCTTCGGCAGCCGCGCATCGATCTTCTCGAAATAGGTCTCCGGCGGCGACGGCATGAACGGCAGGCCGTCGTCGCGCAACTGCTCGACGGTGCGATAGATGTCGCTGGAGCCGCAGGCGATATGCTGGATGCCCTCGCCGCGATAGGTATTGAGATATTCCTCGATCTGCCCGGCGTCGCCGGCATCCTCATTGATCGGAATCCGGATCTTGCCATCGGGACTTGTCAACGCGCGCGAGAACAGGCCCGATGCGCGGCCCTCGATGTCGAAGAAGCGGATCTGGTGGAAGTTGAACAGCTTCTCATAGAAGCCGGTCCACACATCCATGCGGCCGCGATGGACGTTGTGGGTGAGGTGGTCGAGGTAGAACAGGCCGGCGCCCTCGATCCACGGATTGCTGGCGCCCAGCCAGTCGAATTCCAGATCGTAGGCGGTGCCCTTGGCGCCGTAGCGATCGACGAAATACAACAGGCTGCCGCCGATGCCCTTGATGGCCGGCACGTCCAACGTCTTCTGCGCCGACGGCACGTCGGCCGGTTCGGCGCCAAGCGCAATGGCGCGCTCATAGGCCTTCTGCGCATCGACCACGCGAAAAGCCATCGACGGCGCGCACGGGCCATGGGCAGCGACGAAGTCGAAGCCGTGGCTGCCGGGCTCCTCGTTGACGAGGTAGTTGATGTCGCCCTGGCGATACAGCGTGATCTTCTTGGTCTTGTGCTTCGCCACCGCCGCATAGCCCATCAGTTCGAACAGCGCGTGCAGTTCGGCCGGATTGGGATGGGCATATTCGACGAATTCGAAGCCGTCGGTGCCCATCGGGTTGTCGGCGGTGATTTTCGCCGGCGGCGCATCATGCGGAAACGGACCCATGGTGATCTCCCTGAACTGATTTGCTGACAGGGAGTGTCGGTCGCTTTGGCTGCAAGGTGCATGCAAACGGGCAGCAAGTGTGGCATGGTCATGCACGCTTCGTGCATGAAAGAGGGTTTTGACGCATGATCCCGGTGGATGCCTTCGACCTGAAAATCCTGGCCGCGCTGCAGGACGACGGTCGGCTGACCAACCAGCAGCTCGCCGATGTCGCCGGACTGTCGGCGTCGCAATGCTCGCGGCGGCGGATGCGGCTGGAGGAGGCCGAGATGATCTCCGGCTACCACGCCGACCTCTCAAGCGAGGCGCTCGGCTTCAACGTCATCGCCTTCATTCACATCACGCTGGCGACCCATTCGCCCGACAACGCGAAGAAGTTTCGCGCGCTGGTCACCCGCACCGACGATATCCAGGAGGCCTATTCGCTGACCGGCGATGCCGACTACCTGTTGAAGGCGGTGCTGCGCGATCTCAAGAGCCTGTCGGATATCGTCAACAACGTGCTGATGCCGCATCAGAGCGTGGCCCATGTGCGCTCGTCGATCGTGCTGGACCGGATCAAGGAGACGTCGCGGCTGCCGCTGAAGGCGGCGGGGTAAGATTCGCACCGGCGGTGCGCCCCCTCGCCCCGCGCTTGCGGGGAGAGGGGTTCTTCCGATCCGCGAAGTTGGAGATGTGGAGATGGCGTGCCTCGCCCCTCACCCGACCGGCTTCGCCGGTCGACCTCTCCCCGCAAAGGGCGGGGAGAGGTGAGAAAGATCAGCGCTTGTTCGGATCGAACCGCTTCTCCAACCCCTTCCAGCAATCCGCATAGTCGCTCTGCAGCGTCGCCGAATTGGCGGCATGCGTCGTGATGCGCTGCGGATAGCGGGTCTCGAACATGAAGGCCATGGTGCCGGTCAGCTTGACCGGCTTCAGCTCACCATTGCTGGCGTGGTCGAAGGCCTCCCGGTCCGGGCCGTGCGGCAGCATCATGTTATGCAGGCTGATGCCGCCGGGGACAAAACCCTGCGGCTTGGCGTCGTAGACGCCGTAGATCAGCCCCATGAATTCCGACATGATGTTCATGTGATACCATGGCGGCCTAAACGTGTTTTCCGCTACCATCCAGCGCTCCGGAAAGATCACGAAGTCGATATTGGCGGTGCCGGCGGTGTCCGACGGCGAGGTCAGCACGGTGAAGATCGACGGATCCGGATGGTCGAAGCCGATGGCGCCCACCGGCGAAAAGGTGCGCAGGTCATATTTGTACGGCGCGTAGTTGCCATGCCACGCCACCACGTCGATGGGCGAATGCGGCAGCTTTGTCATGAACAGCGAACCGCCCCACTTCACAAAGAGTTCGGTCGGCGTGTCCTTGTCCTCGTAGGCCGCCACTGGCGTGAGGAAGTCGCGCGCATTGGCCAGGCAATTGGCGCCGATCGGGCCGCGCTCCGGCAGCGTGAAGGCGCCGCCATAGTTTTCGCACAGATAGCCGCGCGCCGGACCGTTGGTCAGCTCGACGCGAAACTTGATGCCGCGCGGGATCACCACGATCTCCGCCGGCTCCGCATCGATGACGCCGAACTCGGTGACGAAGCGCAAGCTGCCCTGCTGCGGCACGAACATCAGCTCGCCGTCGGCATTGTAGAAATGCTGGTCGACCATCGATTGGGTGATCAGATAGACATGCGCGGCCATGCCGCCTTGCGCCCCGGCGTCGCCGGCGGTGGTCATGGTCTGCACGCCCTGCAGGAAGGTCATATCCTCCTTCGGGATCGGCGCCGGGTCCCAGCGCAGCTGCTCGATGCTGATGTCCTGCTCAAAGCACGGCGCGGTGCGCCACAGTTTCGCATCGACCTTCGTGAAGCGACCGGAGTGCTTCACCGAGGGCCGGATGCGGTACAGCCAGGACCGCTCGTTGCTGCCGCGCGGCGCGGTGAACGGCGAGCCGGACAGTTGCTCGGCATAGAGCCCGTAGGCGGCCCGCTGCGGCGAGTTGCGGCCCACCGGCAGCGCGCCCGGCAAGGCTTCGGTCTCGAAGCTGTTGCCGAAGCCGGACATGTAGCCCGGCGTCACGCCGGTGACGCTGCGGCCGATCAGATCCGGTGATGTCGTGATGTTCATGTCATCCTCCTTTGCAGCCGTATCATCCCTGCAGCGCAGCCCACATCTCGCGGTCGCGCTTGTCGGTCCAGATCACCGGATCGTCGATGCCCGAGGCTTCATCGAAAGCCCGCGACACGTTGAACGGCAGGCAGTGCTCGTAGATGGCGAATGAAGAGAACTTCGGGTCCATCACCTCGCGACACGCCGCCATGGTCTCCTTCAGCGAACGGCCCTTGGCCACCGAGATTTCCGCGGCGCCATACAGCGTGCTGACGAAATCGCGGGTCATGGCGATGGCCTCGCGGGTGGTGGCCGTCCCCTTTAGCGCGTCGCCGCGGCCGGGCGCGATGGCCTTGGGGTTGAAGTCGCGTATCTCGTTCAGCGTCGACGGCCATTCGCGCAGCATGGCGTCGCCGCAATAGCAGGCCGAGTGATATTCGATCAGGTCGCCGGAGAACATCACCTCGGCGTCCGGCACCCAGGCGACGATATCGCCAGAGGTATGACCGGCGCCGAGTTGCATCAGTCGCACCTCGCGCTTGCCGAGAAAGATCGACATCTCGCCTTCGAAAGTGAGCGTCGGCCAGGTCAGGCCGGGAATGCTTTCGGAGCCCTGGAACAGGCGCGGAAAGCGGCCGAATTCGGAATCCCAGTCCTGCTGGCCGCGCTCCGCCACCAGCCGGCGGGTTTCGCTGGACGACACCACCGCTTCGGCATGAAAGGCGGAGGCGCCGAGCACGCGCACCGCATGATAATGCGACAGCACGACATATTTGATCGGCTTGTCGGTGACGGTGCGCACCCGCTCGATCACCTTGTTGGCCAGCGCCGGCGTCGCCTGGGCGTCGAATACGATGCAGCCATCGTCGCCGACGATGACGGCCGAGTTCGGATCGCCTTCCGCGGTGAAGGCGAACAGGTCGGTGCCGATCTCGGAAAAGGTGATCTTCTTTTCCGCCATGTCGGTGGTGGATGCGAAACCCTTGGTCATCAGTTCAAGTCCTTTGCGTATTTCACTCTGTCGTTCCGGGGCGCGGTCGGCGTCAGCCTGACGCGAACCCGGAACCTCGATATGTTCATCGTCTCATCTTGGAATTCCCCGTCACTCCAATTGGAGTGACTGAGGTTCGCCCGCGGCTTCCGCTGCGTGCGCCCCGGAATGACGATTTTGCGGCTCGCGAATCTCCGGCAACCTTCGCTTCGCCAGCGCGATGGCCTCGCGCAGCACGTCGAGATCACCGATATGGTTGGCGAGCACCAGCACCAGCGCGGCATCCAGCGCCGCGCTCTGTTCGTCGGCGAGCCCGCGATGCGCCTCGACGATCAGCCGGTAGGCAGCGTCGGGATCGGCGAAATTCGATTGCGTGGACAGTTGCACCATCGCCTCACATTCTCCCGCTGGCGCGCGCCACGGCGGCAGCGATTGCGCCCGGCGTTGGACGATGGAAACGCGCGGCGACATAGCCGTCGGGGCGCAGCAGATACGCTGCGCCAGGGTCAATCCCGTATCGCGTCCCGAACAGTCCGGCCTGATCGCGCAGTTGCGCATCGTTTCCGACCACGAGGCGCGCCACGCCCTCGGGCAGTTCGATCGCAACACTATCCGACTGCAGTACAGTGAAGCCACGACCGGCCCGGGCGAAACATTCCGAGAGAAACACATGCGCACCGTCATCGGTCGCTAACGGTGCATCCGGCATATGCGCACCCGGCTGCGGCCCCGCGCGCCATTCCTCGGCATCATCGGTCGACAGCACCGTGTCATAGACCGACGGCACCGACAGCCTTCCACCGTTGACCATGCGCCTGGCGAAATCGGCCTCCCCGGCCAGCGCCAGCACCGCCTGGCGCAACCGCTGCTCCTGCTTTGAATGCGGGGCGATGAAATCGGTGGAGCGGGTAGAGGCGCGGATGTTGTCGTCGGCGGCAAGACCGCGCTCGGTCTCGTAACTGGCGAGCAACCCCGCCGGCGCCTCGCCACGAAGGATCATCGCCAGTTTCCACGCCAGATTCTCGCCATCCTCCAACCCCGAATTGGCGCCGCGGGCGCCGAATGGCGACACCTGATGCGCGGCATCGCCGGCGAAGATCACCCGCTCATGCACGAAACGCTGCATGCGGCGACACTGGAACTTGTAGATCGAGATCCATTCGAAGCTGAAATCGTCATGGCCGAGCATGCGCGCGATGCGCGGCCGGACGTTCTCCGGCAGCCGCTCGACGGCGGGATCGGCGTCCGGGCCAAGCTGCAGGTCGATGCGCCAGACGTCGTCGGGCTGGCGATGCAGCAGCGCAGACTGGCCCGAATGGAACGGCGGGTCGAACCAGAACCAGCGTTCGGTGGGGAATGCCGCGGTCATCTTCACATCGGCGATCAGGAACTGGTCTTCGAAGGTCTCGCCGGTGAATTCCGCGCCGACCAGCCCGCGCATCCCGGAGCGCGCGCCGTCGCAAGCCACCACGTAGTCAGCGCGCAGCGTATAGGGCCCATCCGGCGTCTCCACCGCGAGTTCGGCGTGATCGTTGTGCTGCCTGAGCCCGCTGACCTTGTTGCGCCAGCGCAGGTCGATCTCAGGCAATTGCTGGACCCGGTCGACCAGAAAGCTCTCGGCATAATATTGCTGCAGGTTGATGAAGGCCGGCATCTTGTGGCCCGGCTCCGGCAACAGGTCGAAGCGGTACAGGATCTCCTCGCCGCGGAAGATCTTGCCGACATTCCACTGCACGCCCTTGGCGACCATGGGCGCGGCGACGCCGAGCCGGTCCCAGACTTCCAGCGAGCGCTTGGAAAAGCAGATGGCGCGCGAGCCGTCGCCGATGCGGTCGGCATCGTCGAGCAGCACCACGCGCTGGCCGCGTTGCGCCAGATCGATGGCCAGCGACAGGCCGACGGGACCGGCGCCGACGATGACCACCGGATGATGCGCGGCATCGCGGCGGTCCTGATCGGGATGGCGGCGATAGGCAAATTCGCGGACATGCTGCGCCATGGCTCAGCCTCCGGCCGCTTCAATGATCGACGCTGGTCTGGCCAACGGATCGCACTCCCCTTAAGATAGTCTCATTTGCAACCATCTAAACGCCGGGCCGATGCCGGCGTCAATGGAAATTGGCGGGGCCACGTGGCGAAACTCGACCTGTTCAAGTTCGTGCCTTTCAGGCTTAACCGGCTGGCCGCCGAGGTCAGCGCGGCATTGTCCGGGGAATACCGCGCGCGCTACGGGCTCGACATTCCGGAATGGCGGGTGCTGGCGACGCTCGGCTTTCGCGACGAGGCGTGCAGCGCGCAATATATCGCGCAATGCACGCGTACTCACAAATCCACCATCAGCCGCGCGGTGACCACCTTGATGGACCGTGCATTGATCGAGCGGGTCGCCAATGCCGACGACCGCCGCGAATTCAGGCTGCGCCTCACAATCCGCGGACGCGCGCTGTACGAAGAACTGATCCCGCGGCTGTTGCGCAAGGAGCGCGACATCCTGTCGTGCCTTACGGCGCAGGAGCGCAAGGATTTTGCGGCGCTGCTCGGCAAGATCGAGTGCAGCCTCGACCTTGTGCAGGGCCGCGAGGCGGTGCAGCAGACCGAGGCGTACTAAATGACGGCGTCTGCGCATGCTCGCCGTGCACAACTCGCCGCCTCGACAGTGTGGTCGTCAGGTATTGATGTTCGGCATCGCGTTGTGAGGATGCGTTCGTTGGTCGCACTCGTCGCAGGTCTGCGGGCAATTGACGCCCCGGCGGCACCGGTTTGATAATGCGAATAGCCTGGAGTAAGGTCGCCGTGGCGCAAGCTGGGATCGGCGCCTTTTCGCTTGGACCGGCTTCTGATGAAAATTCGCTTCGCGTTACTTGCCTTTCTCACCTTGTCTGTCGCGCCGGCCACCGAGTCTGTGGCCGCCGACAACCGCGCCGGACGTGTCGCACTGGTGATCGGCAACGCCAAATATCCCGACGCCGAAGCGCCGCTCAAGGAACCGATCAACGACGCCCGCGAACTTGCCGACGAACTCAAGCGCGACGGCTTCGATGTGGAGATCGGCGAGAACCTGACCGGCGAGGCCATGCGTCGTGCGCTCGACAAGATGTATGGTAAGATCAAGCCGGGATCGGTCGCGCTGATCTTCTTCAGCGGCTACGGCGTGCAGTCGGCCCGCCAGAGCTACATGATCCCGGTGGACGCCCAGATCTGGACGGAACCCGACGTGCGGCGCGACGGCTTCAGCCTCGAGACCGTGCTGGGTGAAATCAACAGCCGCGGTGCCGGCGTCAAGGTTGCGCTGCTCGATGCATCTCGCCGCAATCCGTTCGAGCGCCGGTTCCGTAGCTTTTCCGCCGGCCTCGCTCCGGTGATCGCCCCGAGCGGAACTCTGGTGATGTATTCGGCTGCGCTCAGTTCGGTGGTCAGCGACAACGGCACCGACCACAGCCTGTTCGTCAGCGAGTTGCTCAAGGAAATCCGCGTTCCCGACCTGATGGCCGAGGAAACCCTGAACCGCACCCGCGTCGGCGTCACCCGCGCCTCGCGCAGCGAGCAGGTGCCCTGGATCTCGTCGTCGCTGGCGGAGGATTTCTCCTTCATCCCCGGCCAGGCCGCGCAGAACACCACCCCGGTGGCGGTCGCCAAATCGCGCGACGACATTGTGCCGCCGCCGGTCAAGGAGTCCGTTGCACCCGCCGCAGCGGTCACATCGCCGCCACCGACTCCCGTCGCACCGGCGCCGGTCGCACCCGTCGCGCCTGTCGATGTTGCGACGCCGGCCCCGTCCGCAGCTGCGCCCGTAGCCGCAGCGCCGGCCGAGCCGGTCCGTGACGAGGCCAAGATCGCGCTGGCGCTGGCCGACGATCCGACGATGAAGACGCTCAACGGCAAGCTCGCCGAGAATCCCGAGGATGCCGGTGCGCTGTACCGGCGCGGCCAGGTCTATGCCAGCAAGGGCGCCTACACGCTGGCGATCAAGGATTTCGACGCGGCGATCCGGCTCAACCCCAAGGATGTGGAAGCCTTCAACAACCGCTGCTGGGCGCGCACCGTGATCGGCGAACTGGCGGCCGCGCTGAAGGACTGCAACGAGGCGCTGCGACTACGGCCGAATTTCGTCGATGCGCTGGACAGCCGCGGCCTGGTCAACCTGAAGAACGGCGCCTCCAAGAACGCCATCGCTGATTTCGACGCCGCGCTGAAGATCAATCCGCGGCTGACCTCGTCGCTGTTCGGCCGCGGCCTCGCCAAGCAGCGCACCGGCGCCACCGCCGAGGGTGAACTCGATATTACCAACGCCAAGGCGATGGATCCGAATATTGTCAAGGAATTCGCCAGTTATGGCGTGCACTAGCACAGCGTGCGGGAGCACGGCGTGCGCGAGCGCTGCGTACGGCAGGATCTTTCGATAGTGATTTGACGCGATTGATTTGAACCCGTTGCGGCGTGCCGCTGACTACCGAAGGCAAGCCGAGGTCCAGCACCACATTCCGCAGCGCCGCGTTGGCAGCTTGCGCGGGCCCGGCGGGAAATTCACCGAGCGCGCGGAGGCGCAGCAGGGGTTCAGCCATGAACAGATCCGCAAACCGCAGACTGAAAGCATTGTCCGCCATCGCCCTGGTCGGCGCCGCATTGTCGCTGACCGCCGGGCTTGCCGTCGCCGCCGACGACGTGACGTCGGACCAGATCCTGCGCGCGCTGGCGCCGAAGAAGCCGCTTACCCGCGGCCTGTCGATGACGCCGCCGGTTGAGCCGGCGGTCAATGCCACCGAAGGCAAGTTCGTCGACACCCTGCGCAACCGCAACACCCGCTCGCTGTCGTCCGGCGAGCGTGAGCAGATCGCCGCGCTGGCCCAGACCAGGCCGAACATCGATCTGGAAATTACCTTCGATTACAATTCGGCCAATATCAGCGCCAGGGCGCAGCCCGCGGTGCAGGCGCTTGGCAAGGCGCTGTCCAGTGACGAATTGAAGGGCTCGACCTTCATCGTGGCCGGCCATACCGACGCGGTCGGCAGCGAGGCCTACAACCAGGATCTCTCCGAACGCCGCGCCGATGCGATCAAGCGCGCTTTGGTGGAGAAATACGGCATTGCCGGCACCGACCTGGTGACGGTCGGCTATGGCAAAAGCAAGCCAAAGGATCCTGCCCATCCGCTGGATCCGGCCAACCGCCGCGTCCAGGTGGTCAACATGGCCGACAAGACCACCGCGGCCAAGTAGCCTCCGCTGATCCGCGCGCGATCCGGAGCGATCGTCGCCCGATGAGAGCGTCCCGCTCTCGACGGTGCGCTGTTGGTTGTGATTGACGCCGTCCTGTGTAGATTGCCCCAACCTGCCGCCGCGTCTTTCATTGTTGCGGCCGAACAGACGGTGGAATGTTCCCGCAATGAAGGTCCTTGCCCGTCACAGACATCTCGCGACATGGGCGGTTGCGGCTGCCGTGATGACCGCGCCCTTGACCGCGCTCAGCGCTGATGGCCCCGCCGCGCCGGGCGGCGCCATGGTTATCGTCGCCAAGGCCACCAATGCCTGCTTTTCCGACATGGTGCGAGTCACCGGCTTCATCGTACCGCGGCGCGAAGCGCTGATCGGGGTCGAGACCGAAGGCGCGAAAGTCACCGACGTGATGGTCCGCGAGGGCGACCTCGTCACCGAGAACCAGGAACTGGCGCGGCTGACGCCGCCGCCGCTGCCGGGCGGTTCCCGCGCGCCCATCATTCTGCGCACGCCGGCTGCCGGCCTGGTCACCCAGGTCGCCACCGCCGTCGGTGCGCCGGCATCGCCGCAGGCCGGGCCGATGTTCCGCATCGCCATCAACAACGAGATCGAGCTGGACGCCGAAGTGCCCAGCATCCACATCCTCAAGCTCAATCCGGGCGCCACCGCGCGGATCAGCCGCGACGACCAGCCCGATCTGTTCGGCAAGGTGCGGCTGGTGTCGCCGCAGATCGACCGCGTCACCCAGCTCGGCCACGTCCGGCTGTCGCTGGCGCCCAATCCCGCGCTCAGAATCGGCATGTTCGCCCGCGCCAATATCGACGCCAAGCGCAGCTGCGGCGTCGCGGTGCCGCGTTCAGCGGTCGATCATCTGACGGTGCAGGTGGTCAAGGGCAGCACCGTGGAAACCCGCAGGGTCAAGGTCGGGCTGGCCTCGGACACCTCCACCGAGATCCTCGAAGGCGTCGAGGCCGGCGAAGTCGTGGTCGCCGACGCCGGCTCCTCGCTGCATGACGGCGACCAGATCAAGACCATGTTCGCCGAAGACCTGGATCGATCGAGAGTACGGTAATGTCCCTGAATATCTCCGCCTGGTCGATCCGCCATCCGCTGCCGTCGATCGTGTTCTCGATCATCCTGCTGGCGCTCGGCTGGATCAGCTTCACCAAGCTGGCGGTGACGCGGCTGCCCAACGCCGACATCCCGGTGATCTCGGTCGCGGTGTCGCAGTTCGGCGCGGCACCGGCGGAGCTCGAGGCCCAGGTCACCAAGACCATCGAGGACGGCGTCTCCGGCGTCGAGGGCGTCAGGCACATCTCGTCCTCGATCACCGACGGCCTGTCGCTGACCACGATCCAGTTCGCGCTGGAGACCAACACCGATCGTGCGCTGAACGACGTCAAGGACGCCATCACCCGCGTCCGCGCCAACCTGCCGCAGAACGTCAACGAGCCGCTGATCCAGCGCGTCGACGTGATCGGCCTGCCGATCGTCACCTATGCGGCGATCTCGCCCGGCAAGACGCCGGAACAGCTGTCGTGGTTCGTCGACGACGTCGTCAAGCGCGCGCTGCAGGGCGTGCGTAACGTCGCACAGGTCGAACGCATCGGCGGCGTCGAGCGCGAAATCCTGGTGTCGCTGGACACCGATCGCCTGCAGGCGGCCGGCCTCACTGCAGTGGATGTCTCGCGGCGGCTGCGCGGCACCAATGTCGACCTCGCCGGCGGCCGCGCCGAAATCGGCAAGAACGACCAGGCGATCCGCACGCTGGCCGGCGCCAAGACGCTGAACGAACTCGCCGGCACCATGATCAGCCTGCCCGCCGGTGGCGAAGTGCGGCTCGACGACCTCGGCACCGTCACCGATACCGTCGCCGACCGTCGCACCTTCGCGCGCTTCAACGGCGAGCCGGTGGTGGCGCTGGGCATCAAGCGCTCCAAGGGCGCCTCCGACGTGGTGGTCGCCGCCGCCGTGCAGAAGCGCATCGAGGCGCTGAAGGCCGCCTATCCCGACGTCGATCTCAAGCTGATCGACACCTCGGTGGATTTCACCAAGGGCAACTACGAGGCCGCGATCTCCACTCTGTTCGAGGGCGCGATCCTGGCGGTCATCGTGGTGTTCGTGTTCCTGCGCGACTTCCGCGCCACGGTGATCGCCGCGATCTCGCTGCCGCTGTCGATCTTCCCGGCGTTCTGGGCGATGGACCTGCTCGGCTTCTCGCTGAACCTCGTGAGCTTCCTCGCCATCACGCTGTCGACCGGCATCCTGGTCGACGACGCCATCGTCGAGATCGAGAACATCGTGCGCCATATGCGCATGGGCAAGTCGCCCTATCGCGCGGCCCTCGAGGCCGCCGACGAGATCGGCCTTGCGGTGATCGCCATCTCGCTCACCATCATCGCGATCTTCGCGCCCGCCAGCTTCATGTCGGGCATCGCCGGACAGTTCTTCAAGCAGTTCGGCATCACCGTGTCGGTGCAGGTGTTCTTCTCGCTGCTGGCGGCGCGGTTCGTCACGCCGGTGCTGGCCGCCTATTTCCTCAAGGATCATCCGCACGACGATCCGCCGCCCGGCCGCGTGCTGCAGACCTACACCAGGCTCGTCACATGGTCGGTCAAGCACTATTACATGACCGTGCTGGCAGGACTCGGCATCTTCGCGCTGTCGATCTGGAGCATCCAGCTGCTGCCGCAGGGCTTCCTGCCGGCGCAGGACACCGCGCGCTCGCTGCTGGCGATGGAGCTGCCGCCGGGCTCGCAGCTCGCCTTCACCGAAAAGGTCACCGAGGAGATCACCGCCCGCTTGCGCAAGCGGCCCGAGGTCGTGAGCGTGTTCGTCGACGGCGGCCGCGTGCCGCCGGGCCTCCAGGAGGTGCGGCGCGCGGCGCTGATCATCAACTACACGCCGAAGAGCGCGCGCGACAGCGCCCACACCCAGCGCCAGCTCGAGCTCGACATCGGCAAGGAGCTCGAGAACGTCCCGGACATCCGCTACTGGTTCCTCGACGAGAACGGCTTGCGCGCCATCTCGCTGGTGGTGACTGGCACCGACAGCAACATCGTCGGCAACGTCGCCAACGAGCTGGCGACGCAGATGAAGCGGATTCCGCTGATCGCCAATGTGATCTCGGAGACCTCGCTGGACCGGCCGGAACTGCGGATCCAGCCGCGCGCCGATCTCGCCGCACGGCTCGGCGTCTCCACCGAGGGCCTGTCGGAAACCATCCGCGTCGCCACCATCGGCGACGTCGGCCCGGCGCTGGCCAAGTTCGACGCCGGCGACCGGCTGGTGCCGATCCG
>LNAP01000740.1_pt1 | contig 37377 bp, 47 predicted proteins | sample 602601 | NCBI WGS metagenome assembly LNAP01 (sample SAMN02440304, study PRJNA202911) | soil metagenome | biome: Subtropical and temperate rainforests or woodlands; isolation source: soil samples (1 kg each in a 20% v/v slurry with milli Q water) were... ... | reverse complement strand
CGACGGCGTGCCGAATCGGTACGACCGGGATCGAGACGGCGACGGCACGCCAAACCGCTACGACCGCCGCCCGCACAACCCGTATCGCCGCTGATCCTGGCGAGGTCAGGCCGAGGCGAAATCTTGTGCGTTACCAGCGACGCCGCTCCGGTCGGTCACATGCCGGATCGGAAGCCTCGCCGGCGTCTTTGACAATTCCGTTAGAAAGAACGCTGACTTGATAGATCAAGCAGGAACCGTATCGCATCCGGTAATTCCAGACCGTAGCGTTGTCCTGCCGCACACCGAACTGGTAGTAGGGAAATCCGAGGCGCCGGACCACTTCCGAGCTGGTCATGCCCGGTTGAATTGGTTGTTCGCCTTCACTGACAGTATGGGCGGACGGACCGCCGAAACCATCGGCGCCAGTGATTCCTCCCGCGCAGCCGCAGAGAGCTGCCGAGAAGATCAGTAATGTGAGTTTCATTGCGGCCAGCTTCCTGGGTGTTCGTGCCAAGTACAAGTAAACGCCTCGAATGCCGGTCCCGCGAGCGGCGTGTTGCCCGATCTTCTGTGGGAATTCGCTGGTCCTGCTAGAACCGAAAACCAGCGGCACCCAAGTTTGATCGTCGCCCTTGACGCGAAGTGCGGAAGGTCCGCTAGTGGCCTCGAAAACGGTCGCGGGGAGAACGGCGGCTCCCGGCCATTAGCGGACCTTCCGCACTTCGCTTCGAAGGCGACGCTCAACGTCCACTTCTCTGCCGCCGCCCGTCGACCGCAGTGTCTACGCCATGCTGGTCGACGAGCGCCACGCACCGCCAGGAAAAGGCGCCCTTCCAAACATCGAAAACCATTTTGAGATTCGTATACCCAGAGGGACGGATTCCCGAGAGATCCGGCTGGGTGCGGCCGAAGTGATCGTGGGTTCCGCTGGTTCTTGGTTCTAGTAGGACCAGCGATTTCCCACAGAGGATCGGGGAACACGCCGGTCGCGGGACTGGCATTCGAGGCGTTTACTTGTGTTTGGCACTAACACGCAGGAAGCTGGTCGCAATGAAACTCACATCACTGATCTTCTCCGCAGCTGTCGGCGGCTGCGCGGGCGGAAGCACTGTCGCCGATGGTTTCGGCGGTCCGTCCGCCCATACTGTCAGTGAAGGCGAACAACCGATTCAACCGGGCATGACCAGCTCGGAAGTGGTCCGCCGCCTCGGATTTCCCCACTACCAGTTCGGTGTGCGGCAGGAGAACGCTACGGTCTGGAACTACCGGATGCGCTACGGTTCCTGTTTGATCTATCAGGTCAGCGTTCTTCCTAACGGAATTGTCAAAGACGCCAGCGAGGCTTCCGATCCGGCATGTGACCGACCGGAGCGGCGGCGCTGGTAACGCACCAGATTTCGCCCCGCAGGATCAGCGGCGATACGGGTTGTGCGGGCGGCGGTCGTAGCGGTTTGGCGTGCCGTCGCCGTCTCGATCCCGGTCGTACCGATTCGGCACGCCGTCGCGGTCCCGATCGTGAACGTAACGTTGTTGACTTGCGTGCGGGGGCACCACCACGCATGCGCTTAGGAAGGTCAGCGCCGCAGCGCTGATACCAACGAGGAAGAAGCGCTTGAACATTGAGTTTCTCCTAAATGTCGAGCGGACTGTGCCCGGTGCCATCCGCCTCGGGCTTGACCTGGGCGACCGACAGACAAGAGCTGGCGAAGCTCAACACAATCGGCGGCAAACCCTCAACTAACAGAGGAGCCCCGCCGGAGCGGAGCCGCCTGAGTCACGGGTAATCACGCCTGCCGTTTGCGGCGGCGCGCCATGAAGCCCACGACGCCCAGGCCGGCGAGCATCAGCGCGTAGGTTTCAGGCTCGGGCACGGGAGTGACGGGACTTGCGACGTTCCCGACAAAGAACGTTTCGAACCCACCCGTGGCGTTTGCCGCGGTGGCAAACAGCCCGACGCGCAGGTCAGCACTGAAAACCGACTGCAATTGTGCAGCCGAGGCATCCGTCAACTCAAAAACGAACCCCGAGTTCCCGGTGCCCGTGAAGGTGTCCGCGAAAGAGTAGCTCTGCGGAGTCGACGCACTGAACACCGTGGCGCCCGTCGAGTTGTACACCGACAGAGTCAGGCTGCTCAGATCGATGCTGTTCAGAGCATTGCCCGGCTCCAGTGCATTGAAGACGACACGGAGGTCCGATGCGGAGGTCACACCGAGCTCCGCGAAAGTACGAGTCTGAGTTTGCGACCCGCCGGTCTTAGCGTCACCAACAATCACGTCCATCGAACCGTTCCAACTCACTGCGCCCGTCTCCGAAGTCGAACTTCCAGGGCTTTGGATGGTCAGGATCGTGTTGACCGATCCGAGTCCGGTGCCAGAGAAGTCAACAGGCTCGGTCAGTACCAATTGAGCTTGCGCGCCAGTCCCGAGGAGGGCTAAGGCGCTAGCGGCCAAGAAAGTCAGCTTCATGAGAGTCTCCTGTGTTGATGCAGGACTCAATCTTCCGAGGCTGGCGAGAGAGAAATGTAGGAGAACGTCGCGTTCATTGCGCAGAAAACAGATCACCCCCTGAGCGAGTGGAATTCGTAAACAGGTGTGTCGAGTGATGTCCGCACGGATTAGAACTTCAGGGTGACCTCGTATCCGACAGCGAGCGCGCTAACTTCGGCGTGAAAACTGCCCCTCTGAGGGATCCAGTTCTCATCTGCGATGGACAAGGACAGGGCAAACATGTCGACTGTCCAGCCACTCTTATAGGTGCGCAAGCCCGGGAGGTTCATGAACAGACGCGCGTTCATCTGGAGTACCAACGTCCGGTCGTTCGCGCCCTGTGAGTCCTCCAGACGGAACCAACTAATTTGTTCTGGCCCGACTTGCTTACCGGACAAGATCAGAGGCATGGCTCATTCCTTGAGCGGTTCGCTGTCGATGCGACTTCCAAGAAGGGAGTCCCGGGCCTTCTGCCGCACTTTTGCGCGTCTGCCTTCGACGCGGTCAATCTCACGCTGCCGCGCGGCGAGAGCCCTCTCTGCTTCACGCTTTTCTTTTTCGGCTTCGGGACCTTGACCCGTCGCAGTCAACGCGTTGCGTCGACGCTGGGCCTTGCGTTCCTCCATGCGCTGCATCTCACGACGTTTGTCCAGTCCTGACGCGTCCGAGTACTTCCACCACGCAAGCGCCAAGATGAGTGGAGAGATGGCGAGCCACCACGGCAACCCGCCAAGAGGGCCGATGTCGAGTGCCTTCAATGCAATGAGGAGCAGACCAACTAGTACGAGCGGCATCGTGCTTTCCAATGATTCGATGAGCGACGCGCAACGGCTACGGGGTGGCATAGCCGTCGTCTGTCACGGCTGCGAATGATGGCTAAGGGACGCGAATTCCGGTCGGCGAAGAAGCGCGGCCTTCGCGGTTCGATTCGCGCTCTCGACCCGCACTTCTCCCCGCGGACGCCCCTACGTGCAACATGCTGTCCACCGCCTTTAGGACTCGCCCACCCGGTCGATACTGAGCTGGTCACCGAACCTAGTTGCCAGGATCTCCAGTGCGTCATTCAGAACTCACCGACAAGCTAGCCCGCCTTCGGCTGGCATTGCAGGACCACGGTGGCAGCGGTCACAGCCGCTACGCACAACGCCTTCGGTCCGAGATTGTCGCGACACAGATGGAGCTCGAGAGGCTGGAGGACGGATCTCGCTCTGGCACACCGATCGACTTCTCTAGAGAGCGCATTCCTACTGCTCGCGCGGATGGATCGCGGCACCGTTAGTTCAATGCGGCCACAGCGCGGCATCCGGTCCTCCGCTAGCGTGATCCGAGGACTTCTCAGTTCCATCGAGTTTGCGATCAGCGTGAGTTCGTGGCAAACGTCTCACTTCGTTGGGTCGCGTCCCTCAGGTCCAGGGATGACTCTGGCCCGTGTCGATGCTGGAATCAGGACCCCAGGTTCACCGCAGTGAATATGCCACCCGAAAGCTTCCAACCAGTCGTCATTGATATTGAGGATCAGGCGCTGCCCGGCGGGCACATGCAAACCATGCGAATAACGGTCTGGGTGGAGCGAGTTGGCGCGAATGACGCGCCGCCTCCAGATGCTCCTGCCCTGGCCATCGCATTCCTGGAGCGCGCGCTTCGGGAGCTCCGTTCCCAAGGCGCCGCCGAGACGATTGGCGATCGCGCAGTCGAAGCCACCTCGGCCCCATCTTATCGACTAGACGCGGAAGCGCTCTAACTCCCGGGCGTCACCGCAAAGGCAACTTTCGAGGCTTTCTACGATCACGGAGAACTGGCAGCCGGTGCAGAACTGAGTACCCACGGGCTGCGCGAGCATGAGACGCGGGTGAGTGGTTCTGCTACTCTTCTAGCGCATGTCTTCCGTCTCTCCCAGCGCTGTCACCTTACCCGCCGACGTCAGCGGAGCGATCGACGCCGCTAAAGCCGTAGCAGAATCGATCGCTACTGATCTCGCTCCTGCAAGCGCCATTGCACTTCTCGCCAAGGCAGACACGCCTGACGACGCCTTGGACGCAGCCTTGAAGCCAATGGCAGCAGGGGTAACGGAGGCCGACGACGACACGAAGGTCAGGGTCCAGTTGATGTTCCCGGACGGCTCGCTGTTGCCAGTCGAACTAGACCGAGAAGCCGGGCAAGCTCTGGTCGTCGGGCTGACGGAGGCGTTGAACGAACCGACCATCTCCGACGCCGCGCCTAACCGTCCTCTATCCTGACGAGATAAGGCGTCTCGACCTCCGGGTGAACTTTGCTGCGATGCGCAGCGATTCGAGCCGCCCCCTCGCGGCACCTGCGGTTGCGCGCCAAGGGCCAGTGCTTCGCGAACCCCTTGATCCAGGTCTACTTCCATTTCTTTACTAGGGGCGGTGTGATGGCTCGCGCGGTGAGCTAGAGCCCCTGCCTCGTAGCCGGCATGAACCCCACACCGTTCTACTACTGGATGAATCGCGACGAGCGCACCGGCAAGATGCGAAGGACGCGCTACCCAATGACCGAGGCTACCGCCCTGCAGCGCCACCCGGACGCCGTGAAGGTGCCGGGGACGTGCGAGGTGCGGGACTTGCCAGAGAACGAGGCGGAGATCGTGGCGAACACGACCAGCGCCTGGCAGCGCAGCCCGTAGTACGAGTCTGGCAGCCTGGCCATATCAACGCAGCAAGCTGGCTGCAGTTCCTGGCGCTTTTCTCCTGATCGCCGGTGCTAGTCGCCTCCTAGGATTCGTGCTGCCCAGCCGCCTTCACCAGACCTCGCGACGAGGCGGTGCGGAACGGGCGCTTCCGGAGGATCTCGGATGAAGCTCGCACAGGTTCTCGTTCTCGCCGCGTTGTCGGCCACCCTCGCCGCGTGCGGCGGCGGAAGCGCGACCAGCACCACCGCCGACGACGGCGTCTCGATCGCCTTGGCGAGCAAGGCGCCGACTGACAAGGGGCCGGCCGTGAAGGTAGCCAGCGTGACGCTGCCAGCCGCGACAGCCGCCGTCATCGCCGTGCCTGTCAGCATCACTGCCAGCGTCACCGACCGGAATGGCCGAACGCTCAACGGTGTCGCGCTGAATTGGTCGGCGGCCGACCCCACTATTGCGCAAGTCGATGCAACCGGCCGGGTCAAGCCGATCCGCGCGGGCTTCACCCGTGTCACCGCGGCGGCAAGCGGCGGCATCAGCGGGACGACGCTCGTCAGCGTTCGCGGCCCGACGCCGATCCCGACGCGCTCGCGACTGGTCGGCACCAACCTCGCCGGCATCGCCTACTGGTCGAGCCAGTTCCCATTTTCGGACCTGATGAAGAGCAGCAGCGGTTGGAGCTCGATCGAAGACAACGGCACGCGCGGTGCGGCCTTTCCGACGCTCACCCCCGGCGGTTATCCGGCCACGCTGAAGCCTGGCCAGCACGCAATCAGCTTCGTGTCGTCAGCGGGCACGCACCGCCCGGTCGGCCGCTATGTCGTGCTCTGGGACGGCGACGGCAGCATCAGTTTCCCCTGGAGCAACGTGGCGGTGGTGGAGACCGCGCCGCGGCGGATCGTCCTGGACGTGACCGCGGCGACGAGCGAGCTGTGGGTGCAGATCGACGCAACCCAGTCCGCGAACCCGCTGCGCAACCTGCGCTTCCTCGCGCCGGGCACCGAGTCGACCTACGCGACGCAACCGTTCCATCCCGCGTTCCTGCAGAAGGTGGCTCCGTACTCAACTTTGCGCTTCATGGACTGGGGCGCGACGAACGGCTCGCCGCAGGTGAACTGGGCGGATCGCGCCACGCCGGGCGACCTGACCTGGGCGTCCGCGAAAGGCGTGCCGCTGGAGGTAATGATCGAACTCGCGAACACGCTGCGGGTGGACCCGTGGTTCTGCATCCCGCACCAGGCCAGCGACGACTACGTGACCCGTTTCTCGACTCTGCTGCACGAGAAGCTCGATCCGTCGCTGCGCCCTCACATCGAATACTCGAACGAGGTGTGGAATACCGGCTTCGCGCAGACGCAGTGGGCCGTGGCCCAGTCCAACCTCCTGAAGCTGCCCGTGCCCTACGGGCAGCCGTCGGCCTTTTACGCCACGCGCTCGGTGCAGGTCTTCAATCTGGTGCGGCAGGCTTACGGCCCGGCGGATGCGCCGCGCGTTGTCCGCGTACTGGCCGGCCAGGCGGTCTGGACCCAGTTCCTCGAAAGTGCGCTCGCCTGGAACAACGCTGCAGCGAGCGCCGACGCGATGGCCGTGGCGCCCTACTTCAGCGCCGTGGCTGCCGCCGACCCGGCGCAGGCGGCTACGACGTTAACTCTTAGTGCCGACCAGATCGTTGACCAGATTGTGGCCGACGTGCGCGGTAGCATTACAACTCAGCTTCAGGCCCATGCCGCCCTTGCGGGCCGGTACGGGCTCAAGCTCAAAGGCTACGAGGGCGGTTCGGGCAATACCAGCGCCTACTTCGCGCCCGAGCAGATCGATGCGATGACCTCGCTATTCGCCGCCGCGAACCGCCACCCGCGGATGCGCGACGTGTACAAGGAGTTCTACGACGCCTGGAAGCTCGCCGGCGGCGATACGCTGAACCAGTATCACGACGTCGGTCCGTGGACGAAGTATGGCTTCTGGGGTGCGCTCGAGTTCGCCTCGCAGGACCCGCTTGACGCGCCGAAGTACCAAGGCCTGCTCGACGTCATCGCTGCGAATCCGGCCCCCTAAAGTCGAGCAAGGTGTTCTCGCCGACCAAAGGTAGGGCGTGACAGTTCACGGTCTGACGCGTTCGCTTGCTCGCTCTAAGCGGTGGGACAGCAGCGCCCGAAAAATCGCCAATCCGTTGAATTCGAGAGAGATGTTCTGCCGGTCCAGGTCGGAAAGCGACGGCTGAGCATTTAGCCGTTCGAGGACTTCGAGCCGCCTATCGATTTGGGCGAGGCGAATTCGATACATCGGACGCGCCGTCCGAAGCAGCGTACCTGCGACATATGCGCATCCAGCGACCGCAAGCGCCTTCAGGATGACCGCAGCCACTATCCGACTTGCATTGAACCCATGGGAGAAGTTTCCCACGGGACAACTGTAATTGGATGTAGGGGCATCCCGCAGACTTTCGTCGTGCGTGGCGTGCCGTCGATCGAGGTCTACGGCAGCAATTCGCGGACCGCGTCTACGACGCGGGGCAGTTCCGACTCGATGCCGAGCCACAAGGGCAATCGCACAAGTCTCTCCGCAAGCCGTTCGGTGTGATGCATCGCCCCGGCCGCGCGGCCCAACCTGCGGCCTGCTGGAGAGGAATGCAAAGGCACGTAGTGAGAAACGGCGCCCACTCCTCGAAGCGCCAGTTGTTCCAGCCAGTTTCCTCTGTCGACATTCGCCGGCAACATCAGAGGATACAGGTGGCCATTCGGCAGACAGTCTCCTGGAACCACGGGGCGACCGACGCGGCTCTCGCGTTCGAGTTCGGCGAAAGCCAAGTGATAGTGCTGCCAAATGGCCATGCGGCGCTCGGTGATGCTGTCTGCCGCCTCGAGCTGACCCCACAGAAAGGCCGCAATGAGCTCGCCCGGCAGGTAGGAAGAGCCAATGTCTATCCAGGTATAGCGATCGACCCGGCCTGCGACGAAATCAGTACGGTTGGTGCCCTTCTCGCGGATGTGCTGCGCTCGTCGCACCATGCGTTCGTCGTTGATCAGCAGTGCGCCACCCTCGCCAGACATCACGTTCTTCGTCTCGTGAAAACTGAGCGCGGCCAAGTGGCCTATGCTGCCCGCTGGCCTACCACGGTACCGGGACAGGAGCGCCTGAGCAGCGTCCTCGATAACCAATAGCCCGTGGCGCTCCGCGATCGCCATGACAGTGTCCATCTCGCAAGGCACACCGGCGTAATGGACGACGACGATGGCCCGTGTGCGCTCAGTGATCGCGGCCTCGAGCAGGTTCTCGTCCAGGTTCAAGGTGTCCGGGCGGATGTCCACGAAGACTGGCACGGCGCCGCGCAACACGAACGCATTGGCAGTGGACACGAATGTGAAAGAGGGCATCACCACCTCGTCGCCAGCTTGAATGTCGGCAAGGATCGCCGCCATCTCCAGAGCTGCGGTACACGAGTGGGTCAGCAGCGCTTTGCGGCACCCGAGGCGTTGCTCGAGCCATCGGCTGCAACGCTCTGTGAACTCGCCGTCACCGGCGAGTTGCAGCCGGGCATGCGCCTGCTGGATGTATCCGAGTTCGGTGCCGACCATGAACGGCCGATTGAACGGCACGGGCACGACGGTCGCGGGGCGCACCGCTTCCGAGTTTGGAGGATGTGGTGCGACGGGACCATGCGACGGGTGTGCGTCTGACTGCACTTTCATGAAAGCCTTCTGGACTTCCAAAGCAACGGGGTGCTCATCCGGCGCCGCGCCCGCTCGCGACCCAGGTGCCCAGCACGATTAGCGCGACACCGACGGCCTTGTTGATGCTGAACGCTTCTCCGAACAAGCCGACCGAGAGCACCAGCACCAAGACGAAGCCCAGGCTGGTGAACGGATAGGCGTAGCTCAGCTCGAAGCGCGTCATCGCCGCCATCCACGCCAGCGAGGCCAGGAACGCTGCAAAGAAGCTGGACAGCACGACCGGATCGAGCAGGAGCCGCAGCAGCACCCGCAATGCCGGCAGGGCGCCCTCCGGCAACGGCCCGACCTGATCCATGCGCCATTTCAGCGCGAGCTGCCCGTATACCGACAGCAGGACGGTAGCGGCAATGAACGCATAGTCGGCGGGGCGCTGCATCAGGTCGGCGCCGGTGAAGCCTTGCGCACCAGGATGGTGAAGGCATAGAGGCCGTAGTCGTGCAGCAGCGCGACATCGCGCGCATGGTGCCGCTTGCAATGGTCAAAGACGGCGCAGGGGTTGGGGTAATACAAGTCAGACCGCATGCGTTCGATTGCGCTGTACGAGGTCAGGCAGTTGAACGCAAACCCGTACCGGCTGGTGGCGGCCAGCGTGTCGATCGCGCGATGCATGTCCTCCTCGCATTGCGCGTCGGTGCGCCCGAGGCGCAGCGTGAACACACCGCTGGCCACGCCAAAATCGGCCATGCTCCCTGGCTGGTCGGCGATCTCGAAAGTCACCCCTGCGCGGTTTCCGTGACGCTGTCGGGCCGTGTCGATCATGGCGGCGTTGACGTCGATACCGTGGTACTGCGCCTGCGGAAAGCGCTCCAGCAACGGGTCGACCAGGGCGCCATAACCACAACCGAAGTCGTTGATGGAAAAGGAACGGTCGCGCGGCAACAGATGCCAGAACTGTTCGAAGTGCAACAGCTGGCTCTCGGCGCCGTTCCAGTCCACACCCCGAGGGGTGTCACCGTGAGCGGCGAACTTGTCGGCGTAATGCGCGAGCGTGCGCGCGCGCAACTCAGGCGGCAGGAGATCGGCCATGGACTGCTTTCACGATGGTGTAGGGGCGGCGCTTGACTTCAGAAAACGTCTTGGCAAGGTAAATGCCGATCACGCCCAGGAACGAGATCATGAGCCCGCCCAGAAGCCACACGGACAGAATCAACGAGGTCCAACCGCTGACCGGGCGGGCCAGAAATAACCACTGCACGAAAACCACTGCCATCGTCAGCACCGCCACGGCCAGCAGCAGCATCCCGACGTAGAAAATACCGATCAACGGCGCGTTGCTGAATGACGTCACGGAATTGACGAACAAGTCGAGCTTGCGACGCACGGTGTATGTGGTCGGGCTGCTGTGGTGCTTGGTTACGTACTGGGGCCGCTGCGCGAAGCCGGTGATGGCCCACAGGCCGCCGATGTCGACCTCGCGTTCCTTGTGGAGCAGCAGCGCCTGAACGTAGCGTCGGGTCATCAGCCGCGCGGTGATCATGTTCTGCGGCAGTTCGACGCCCGTCAATCGCGGCATCAAATCGTAGTAGAGCTGGCCAGACCGACGCTCGAACCAGCCGCCCTTTCGGGTTTGCTGAACGCCATAGACGACATCGCAGTTCTCGCCCGCCAGCTGCGTCGCGAACGACGCCAGCCACTCCGGTTCTTCTTCCAGGTCGCTGTCGAGGAGGTAGACAAGGTCGCCGCCGGCGTGCGCGAGCCCGGTCATCATCGCTTTGTGGTGTCCGAAATTGCGCGACAGATCGACCACGACGACCCGAGGATCGCGGTCGACCAACGTCAGGGCGATCTCCAGGCTCGCGTCCGGCGATCCGTCGTTGACCAGGACGATCTCGTAGTCGTCGCCCGAGTGATCCGCGGCCGCCCGGGTCGCGCGCCGGTAGAACTCGTCGATGCTGTCTGCTGACTGGTAGAGCGTGGCCACGATCGACAGCTTCATGGCACGACACGGTTCATGTACCGCGGCGCCTGCGCGCCGCAGTTAAACAACAGATCGACCATGCTCACCTGGTGCACGAACGGGCCCCACAACTGCGGGTACTCGGGATAGCTTTGGTAGTCGAACCATTCCACGGTGATGCCTGCCGCGTCGAACTCGCCCACATCGAGATAACTCCGAGCCGCCGGCCCGCTGACATAGACGCTTGCGCCCGCTTGGCGGCAAAGCGACACCAGCCTGGCACTTCGGCCGCCCTCGAGCCGGTAGTCGGACGAGGAACGTCGCAGGGTGCGGATCCCGATGGCTTCGCAAATGGCGTTCACCAGGCGCTGGTTGACGTCCGACAAGCGTCTCCACGGCGACTCCAGGTACAGCGGCGCGAGCCAGGCGGCCACCTCGGCAAAATGGCGCGCGCGACCGTAGTTGGCCACCAACCTAGCCCAATGCCTGGAACCGGCTGCTGGATCGGCGATTTCAACCTCACGGATCAGGCGGCTGATGGAAGCTCCGACCGGAATGCTGAGCCACTGAACTCCTTGTGGCGTCTTGATCATGTTGCGGTTGCGCCAATCATTCTTGGTGTACTGGACATCGTCGTAAAAAATGAACTCGTCGACCGATGCAATCAGGTCGAAGTACCCTTTCCAGGGGATGTAGTTCGATTGCAAGACGGCCACGCGCTTCAGCATACGAGTCCAGGATGACGGTAGCCGCGAGGTTAGCGTAAGGGTCAACCGTTGGATGTGGCGTAGGACAAGTGCCCCTGAATGAGGGGTACGGTACGGCGAACGGCAGCGCGCGGTGCCGCGTTGCGGGGACATCGCCCTTATATTGCAGCAGTCATTCCGATCAACCGCATGAGCGCCAGCGGGCGCCGTCTTGCACAGCGATTTGGGCAAAGGATAGATGCCGCAGTTTCACGCGCCATGGGCTGGCGTCATCTTCGTTTCCAGCGTCGTCCTGCTGACCTTGACGCTCTGGGGTTTCGTCATCCTCAGCGTGGTTCCGGCCTGGCGCGTGGGCTGCGGCGTCGCCGGTCGACGCGGCGAAGAGCTGCTCCACGGCTTTCTGGCATTCAGTCTGCTGGGTTTCGTGGGCGTGCTTTTGAGCGTGCCCCTGGACCTCACGTTCGCCGCCGTCAGCGTGGTCGTCGTCGCGGTCACGTTCAAGCTTGGCAAGCGCCGACACGTCGCCGTGCAGGCGGCAGCGTCACTGGACAGCCGCGCGGCGGGTGCGCCGTATTCGAACGCGCTGTTGCTGTTCGCCGCGCTGGCAGGCTCGTTGCTGTGGTCGATGAACAACCTTCGCGGACTGCAGCCTTCGTCGCACGGGCTGAGCTTGGTACCTTGGGTCGACTTCTTCTTCCATGCTCGCGTGATCGGCATGTTCAGTCAGTTCGACGGCGACAGCACAACGCTGCACTGGTCCATGGCGGGCGAGTCGCTGCCTGCATACCACTACGGCGGGTACATGGTCTCGGCGCTGGTCGCGCGTCTCGGGGACTTCCCCGCGATCCAGGTCGCCACCAGCCTCTACCCCGTACTCGGCATGCTGCTCACCGGTCTGGCCATGGTGGTGCTTCTGACGCGCGACGGGCAAGGTGCCGGGGCAGCCGCGCTGGGCCTCGGTCTGCTGTACCTCATTCCCGACCCGACGAACTGGGTCCCCGGGCTGACGCGCCTGCACAGCTATTTCTTCTTCCAGCAAGTCGGCGTGGGAGGTGCCTACGCGGTGGCTTTGATGGGCTTGGCATTGGCCTGTGCGCTCGAAAGTCGACGCGTCCGATCGTGGCCCTTATGGCTGTTGGCCGGCTGTCTGTTTGGCATCTCGGCGCTTTTCAAAGTGCAGATCTTCATTGCTTACGGCGTCTTCTTCTTCGCGTTCTTGATGCTGGTCTCGCCGGGTTTGCAGTGGTCCACCAGGGTCGCGCTTGCGGTCGTTTCGGTGCTGGCGTTCGCGGGGCTGATCGCAGTCCTGCAACGGGTGCCGAATGCCCCTACGATCGAGTTCTCGTTGCAGCAAGTAAGACAAGCTTTTAGGTCGGCCGGCGGCATCTTTCATGGTGCGACTGCGCCATCGTGGATGGTGATCGGCGTGATGCTGCCGATCGCCGCAGCAGGTGCGCTGGCCGGCATCCACGGGGTGTTGTTTCCGGTGGCAGTAGGCCTGATTTGGCGCCTTCGCGACGACCCAGTTGTCAGGTCAACGATTGCACTCGCTACTCTTACGTTGCTTGCGACAGTCGTCGTTCGGCTCTTGATCTCCGATAATCGCGGCGGCTGGGGCGACGGTTACGAGATCAACCGCAAGACGTTGGTTTGGCCGTACTTCGTTCTCGTGTATTGCTCTGCCCGGCTCGCGTGGCGTGCCGCGGAAAAGGGTCCTCGCTTCGTTCCGGCGCTCCGGTTCGGCGCCGGCGTCGCTATCGGGGGGCTCACCGTAGCTTCGGCGTTGTCGGCCGATCGTTTGCAGAATTGGAACGGCTACAACGGACGGTTCAACAACGTTGCAGTTTCCGTCGGCCTCGCAAACGCGGCGGCCTATCTGAGGTTGGCGACCGGACCACGCGATGTGGTCCAACTTTGCGAGATCGATGCCCACAACCAACTCGCGAGCCTGGCTGAGCGGGTCGTCTACATCGCAAGTTTTGTTGGTAGCTCCTCACCGATGAAGGCTGATGAGAAGCTACGAGTCGACGCTGTGCGGCGCATCGTGGACGCCGACAGTGCATTGTTGGCGCGTGCAGCATCTGCCGCTGTCGGCATCGACTGGATGCTACTTAGCCCGCACTGCCACCCTTCATGGGAAGGCGCGATCATCCCGACGCTGACCACCGACGGCTATCGCCTCGTTCGTCTGGCTCCGTGAGCGCGCAAGACGCGCTCAGAGCCATCCCGCAGTCCTTCGAGCGTGGCGTGGCGCTCAAGGATTTTTAAGCTTTGCAAGGTCCTGACGGACGACTTGGCAGCATTTGCCTACCGCTCAACGTGATGATCCTGTGCAGGACGCATCGGGGACGCCATCGATAACCTGCACATGCACTACACACCGCCGCGTTAGTTCAGCCTGGGTCTTCTCAATCTCTGTGACAACGCGTAAACGGTACTCGTGCCGCATGTTTGGAAAGTCCTGAAGTTCACGCCGGAGGCGGGCCAGCCTCCCGACAAGTTGTTCGCAGGTCATACCATGTGCTTCACAGTGACTCAACGATTGCGCCATGACTCTCGGGCGCCCCGGTGACAACTGAGCGTCCACGCATCCAGGCGTCTAGAGCCAGGCTCAACTCGGCATCGCCCGTCAGTTCAATCTCAGCCAACTCCATCGACCCCGGCACGCGCCAAGCCCCTGGATACGCGGCCTGTGCGTCGTCCATCGTCATGCGATGCCGGCTGACCCGAAGCTTGTCGCTCAAGTCCTCATGGATGAACCATAGCCAGAGCTCAACGCGCCTTTTCATCTTGGCCTCGTCATGTTGAGTTTGCCGTGGAGCGTCTCGACCGATGGACGGGAACTCGTTACCTTCCCCGATAAGAGCCTCGCGATCACAGCGTCAGGCGGAGCGGTTCCGTGAGTTCGGTGCGCATTCACAGCCACACTCATGCAAAGGCTCATATCGAGCTTTGTCTCGAACCTGTAGAGCGTGGCGAACTCGTTGCACCAAGCCTCTTGGTCTGTACTGCAGGCGGAATTCATGGGAACTTTTTACCAAATCGCAATGCGGTCGAGCACTGGAAGGCGTGCCGATCTAGGGTAGGAGCAAACCTACTTAGCGGCCGGTAACGTCATGCAGTTTGCGTGCCGCTCCTGCTCGCCTTGTTCGTGGCCATCCAAGCGCGCAGCGCCGAGCCCGTGCTGCCGATGTCCTTGCTTGCAGAGCGCAATCGAGCGGCTCCTATGGAGAGATGCTGGTCTTCGGAGATGGGCACCTACTGCCTCCCAGCTGTACCTGCAGCAGGTGCTGGGGGTCGGCCCGACCCGGGCAGGCATCGCCGCCTTGCCATTCGCCGTCGGCATCGTCTTCGGGGCGGGCTTGAGCTCGAGTTCGCCCCAAGCTTCTTGGCGGTGCCCGGCCTGCTCGTGGGCGCGATGGGGATGCTCTGGCTCTCGCGGTATCAGCCGATTCGAGCTACTTCACGGACGTCGTGCCTGGCGTGTTCGCAGTGTCGACGGGCATCGGGATCACGGCCATCGCCACCACGCTGACGGCCGTTCACTGGGTTCCCGAGGAGCAGCGTCGCGGGGTTGGCCCAACCGCCTTCACTGGCGTGAGTGACGCCATAGGCCAGAGCCACCATCGCGCCGGTGCCGGCCACGGTAGGAGGGCCACTCCCATCGTTTCCCGCTTATGAAAAACACCCAGCGCCAGCTCAGCACGCCGGTGAGCACCCCCCGAGCAGGACGCCGGCGGTGATGCCAGGATGGCGCCGTCACCGTTCAGGCTGGCCAGAAACCGGCTTGCCCGGTTTGCCTATGCACTTCAGCACGGGCTGGACGAGCAGGGATGATTGGAGGCGGATGCAACCGAACGAACTTCCTCGCCATAGGCGGGTCATTTTGGCTGCGTACTAGCTCGGTGATTCTGCAAGCTGCCTGAATGTCTGCTCTTCCCGAAACTGAAGGTCAGCGATGGGTCGCAAGCGGCCATGTTTGCTCGTCCCCTCTGGTAGTGGTAGGGGGAAAACGTCGAAGCGGTAGTCTGACTGGCCGACAAGGTCTATGAAAGTGCGCGATTGTTGACGCCTGAGCAGGCTGTTCGCGTGCTCGGACACATTGGTGAATCCATGGTCGACGTTAGCCGTCCGCAAAACAAGGACGCAGGGCGGCAGACTCCCTGACGACCACGGATCGGTCATCCAGGCTCGAGATTTCAACGTGAATTCCGGGGGGTCATGGGTCGTGGATGAGCGATACCCTCAAGCCGGCATCTCTCGGACGGACCGAATTTGCTGCACACAGTGCTGGATCGAAGTTTGCTTCTCCTGCTGACCGTCCCATTGGACGGTCCCATAGGACGGTCCCAGTTTGGCGCAGAGTATTGGCTTCAAACTGGCGCCAACGCTAAACGAATGAAGTTGTATTCGAGCAAGCTGCGATCAGCTTTCCTAACGCCTTAGCTGGGTTACGCATGGACTCGTTCGTGGATCTGCGGTGGGTAGAACGTGCGGCTGACCGCTTGGTGGTGCTGCATCCCTTGCTCAGGTATGACGACGCGCTAGCGATGGCTAGAGCGCTGGCGATGCAACCGGCGTACAAAGTGGCGGAGCCTGAAGACGTCGTGACACACGCTTGTGAAAACGAGGATCGGCTCAGACGACTTGCAAATCGACCATAGACACCGAAGGCGCCGAGAGAGGTCGTACGTCGCCTCAGGAGGAGCCCTCACGCTCCCCATCGCCATCAGATGCCACGCGGACAAAGACGCGAAGACGTCTACGAAGGCAAAGTTCGCGAGCGTCTAACGCGCCTTGCCTGCCATTCGGAGGAAGTCATCCAGCGGATTGCCGTCGCCGTTCATGTCGAGCATCGCGGACAATCCAGATAATCCGCCTCCCGGACTCGCGGATTCACCGCTGCTTGCGTTTCGTCGTAGCAGGCCGCCCAGCAATCCGCCGAGACCACCGCCGCCTTCAACATTGGCACTGTGCTGCTTAGCGAGGTAACCAGAGATCAACATTGCCAGCAGCGGTAGCATCTTCTGCAGCAGACCGGGCTGAAGCCCAGATTGCGCGGCCGCATTCTGCGCAACCGTACGGCTGACATCCTTGGAGCCGAAGATCTGGCCGAGCACGGTGTTGCCGGGGGTCACATCGGTCTGCTGCGCGGACAGCACTTGGTCTAACAATCCGCCACCTCCGAATTGATCGAGCAATCCTCCTAGGCCGTCGAGGCCGGTCGGCTGCATCTCGACCTGCTTCCTCAAACCACCCAGGATCGCGGGTCCGAGTGCAGCAGCACCCTTCGCGGCCTCGGCATCGCTTACGCCGAGTTCTCGCGCTATCGATTCCAGCCCGCCCATCTGGGCGAGGATGTCGGTGATCTGCATGGAACTCTCCCTCGTCTTTCCGGATAATTCAGCATAGCGCAGCCCGCTCTGCTTTGGGGGCTAAATGGGGCAGGGTGGCGTTTGTCATGTATCAAGCGAACACACCTTCGAGCTGATCTCGTTGCCTCGAGGCACGCTAGCATCCATTCCGTCCTGTCACCATTGCGATTTATCGGAGCCGGCGTTGTAGTTGCGAGGCACGCAGCTACGGGCCGCAGGTGACGACGTCCGAACTGATCCGAAGACACAACCGTGCGGCATTCAAGCAGAGTGGCCAACGGCGAAAGTTTCGTCAATACTGCTTTACGCAACGCTCCAGGAGGAACCATGATGCAGCGACGAGCGTTCTCGACACTTTTGATTTGTGCCGGCAGTCAGGTGGTCCCATGCTGGTCAATCGCGCAAGCTGCGGACCTCAGCCAAGGCGATGCATCGCTTGGGATTCGCGCGGCGCTCGAACGTGCCGCCGCGTCGGCGGTGAGCTTGCTGGGCCGCAGCGGCGGCTTTCTGGACAACCCGAAGGTCCGAATTCCGCTTCCGGGCTTTCTGAACGAGATCGCGAAGCTCGCCAAATTTACTGGGCAGCAGAAGCGCGTCGACGAACTGGTCACCGCCATGAACCGCGCTGCGGAGACTGCAGTCCCCGAGGCAAAGGCGCTCCTGCAGAACGCTGTCAAGACCATGAGCGTTCAGGACGGCCGCAGGATCCTGACCGGCGGTGACAACTCGGTGACCGATTACTTCGCCGGCAAGACGCGAACACCCCTCGGCGTCAAGTTTCTTCCGATCGTCACCCGAGCCACTGAAAAGGTGGCGCTGGCCGACAAGTACAACGCGCTTGCGGGGCGAGCCGAGTCGACCGGACTGGTGAAGAAAGGCGATGCAAACATCCAGCAGTATGTGACGACCAAGGCTCTGGATGGCCTCTACCTGATGATCGCGGAAGAGGAGCGCAAGATCCGCAAGGATCCTGCTGGCACCGGCAGTGCCATCCTGTCCAAAGTATTCGGTTCGCTCAGGTAGACAGGCTCTTTGAGCCGGTAGAGGCGCTCAGGCAAGAGTCGCATTTGCCGAACCCCGGGGTGCGTGCGTCCGGCTGCCCTTCGCCCGTCTTGAAGTTCACTTGGCAGCGCCGGCACACATAGATCCGCGCGCCGGTAAACATCCGCCTGTGCGCTTCCGCACTCGGTCGCACGGTCGCGCTGCCCTCACGACGGCTATGACGCAACTGCTTGAGGTCGGCGTCGGGACGTGAGGGCGGGGGAGGCTTGGACAAGCGTCAGCTCCGAAGATGGTCGGGCGATGCAGTGAGCGCGCGCATGGTGTGGCGTGAGAGCATTTCTCGCTCGCTGGCTATAAGGCCCGGGAAACGTGTCATACCCGCCTCTCGCTCTACTTCTTCAGCGAGTCGCGGATCTGTCGAAGCAAGAGCACTTCTTCCGCCGTTGCCTCGGCCACGGGCGGCGTGTTCTTCTTCAATCGATTGATCTGCCTGATCATGATAAAGATGATCAGCGCAAGGATGATGAAGTTGATCGCTACCGTGATGAAGTTTCCGTAGGCGAACAGCGGCACCCCGGCCTTCGTCAGCGCGTCATAAGTCATTGGCCCTTTGAAGTCCGCGGGCGGATTGGACAGCATGATGAAATAGCTGGAGAAGTCCAGCCCTCCTAGCAACTTGCCTACCACCGGCATGATGAGGTCTTTGACGATCGAGTCGACGATCCTTCCAAAAGCTGCGCCAATGATGACCCCGACGGCCAGGTCCATGACATTGCCCTTGACGGCAAATTCTTTGAATTCAGATGCGAAGCTCATTGCTTCTCCTTGTTGTGTTGTTAAGCATTTAGAAGTGGTACGCCAATTCGTGCCTGGGCCGAGCAAGAGGGTGTCATGTCTAAAGTCGAGCCGAGTACACAAGCCACGTCCTAAGTCGCTGCCGAGTCCGGAGCGTCAGCATTGATCTTTGAGAGCCGCTTCGGGGGCATTGGCTTTGACAGAATCGATCCCTCTTTCCATCGCGGCGGACGACGAGTACATCTCACTCTTGCCGATGGTCTGGTGATTACCGGCGACCAGAACGAAGTAGTTCGCCGCGTTCTTCGCTACCTTGCGCAGGAAGCTCGCATCATTGGTAGCCTTCTTGCGAACGGACTCGATGCCCGCAAACGCGGCCGCCTTGCTGGTGTACTGCTCACTGCTGAGAATCACTTCGTGATTGCCTGACTTGAGGTTGAAGATGAACTGCCCGCTGGCAGAGGCCTTGCACTCGAAATAGCCTGGCATTCTTGGAACTCCCTGGGGTTGATCTCGGTTGTTGAATTCCCGAGCTGTGCGCACTTTAGGAGAGGTCGGAGGCGGCCGCTGGTCTATTGGTAGGTCGTGACGAACTCCGCCGCAAAGGGTTCAGGTTACGTGGCGCCCTGACGACCATGGTGAGAACAATTTGGCGGCCCCGACCTCGAAACTGTTATCAATGCTGTCCCAGATCGATTCGAATTTATCGACCAAGCCGAACGGCTTCACGCAATCGTCGGCTGACGCGTTGGCAGCGATCGAGCTAGGAACGCGTCGAGCGCTGCGTCGACCGGCCGACAACTTCGAGGGTGACTGAAGCAGTTCCCGCTCGAGTGAATCCGAGCTTCTTTGCGGCGGCCTGCGAGACATCAAGCATCCGGCCGGGGGTCGTCGGTCCACGGTCGTTGATCACGACCACAACGCTGCGCTTGTTGGCGGTATTTGTCACACGCACTCGGGTTCCGAACGGCAAGCTTGGGTGCGCTGCCGTCATGGCGGCTGCATTGAAGCGCTGGCCGGAAGCCGTCTTGCGCCCGTTGAATTTGCGTCCATACCAAGCCGCTGTGCCGGACATTGCATCGGACGCCGCCGCAGCATTGGCACTCGCCTGCGCCGGGGCGCTGGGCGATGCGCCGGGCGCTGACGCGGAACTGGCGGCGGGCTGCGCCGTCTGCGCCCATCCGGGCGACAGCAGCGCTGATCCGGCGCTGAAGACCAGGGACGCAGCGACCAAGGTACGGATTTGCATGCATTTTCCTTAAGAGCAACGGCGCCCGCGGTCATTCTGCGCGTCGCACATCCGATAGGCAACAGGAAAGCGCAAGGGACCGTTCCAAGCGCTTACGTCCCCTGCGGTTGTTCACCGACGAAAACGACAGCCGGCACGGCCGTCCTCCTTTCTCGGCGCGTGACGCTTCAGGCGGGGATGCGCAGCACCTGGCCCGGGTAGATCTTGTCCGGGCTCGTCAGCATAGGCTTGTTGGCCTCGAAGATCTTCGGGTACTCGTTTGCGTTGCCGTACTGCGTCTTGGCGATCGCCGACAACGTGTCGCCGCGCACCACGGTGTACCAGCGCGACTCGTCGGCCGGCTCGGCGGTGGTCATCGCGTCGTCGACCTTAGTCACGCCAGCGACGTTGCCGCAGCACAGCACGACCTTCTCGCGCGTCGCCTGGTCGGCGGCCACGCCGGCCACCGAGACGGTGCCGGTCGCGCCATCGAACGCCACGTCGAGGCCCTCTACTTTCAGGTTCTGCGTGTTGATGTACGCCTTGATTGCGTCGGACGCGGTCTTGTTCGCGGCATCGACGTCCGGCGCTGCGGCGGCGGCGGGCTTGTGGCCGAACAGCTTTTCGCCGGCTTCCTTGATGAAACTGATGATGCTCATGAGATGCTTTCGTGAAGAGTGATCGAACAGATGTGGCCAGGACCGAGAAGCCCTCGTTACTGAGCCGACAAACGCGGGTGCGTTCTCGGCGCCGAGGCGTAAGTCAAGCCACAAATACTGGCCCGATCCAACGCTTGACCAATGTAGCCGGAGACGGCCCGGGCCGGCAAACTTAGCGCGAGCTCATTCCTCGACTCCCGGGGACTCCTGACTCATAGGAGTCAAGTATTCCATGCCCGTGCGTGAGCTTGTCACACGACTGTAGCTTTGTCGCGCCGGCTCGAACCGCTGCTGCTACTTGCGTCACCGACGCGTGCGTGCTCAACGACTGTCGCGATTGCGGCAATACATACTGCGCGGTCACCGCATTCGGCCGCACACGAGCAGAATAATGTCAGAACACCTGTCACAGAGACTTATGGATGGGATCGCGCCGGCGAAGGTTCTAGCTATATCGCATCTCCTTGAAGAGAGCGAGGGCGCGGTGCACAGCGGCATCTGCGCATTAATCACGACGTTGCTTGCCGGTTTGTCCAAGAAGGCAATGACTTTGTCGGGCGCATCTGACGTGTTCTTGATGCTGACCGGCCCCGAGGTTGACTTGGCATTGCCTGAGGCTCTTGAGTTGATGGGAAGTCCTGGCCACGCCAACTCATTGAGAAATGCTGGAAGACGCATGCTCTCGACGCTGTTCGGCGCCCACCGGTTGGATGTCCTAGGCCCTGCGTTGGCCGACATCAGCGGGTTGCGGACCAGCAGTGCCAACAGCTTGGCAACGCTGGCCACTCCGCTTGTTTTTGGGATGCTCAAGAAAGAGATCTACGACAACGGCTTGGACGCCGAGAGCACGGCGTCCCTCCTGGCGGCGCAGAAGCTCATCTTGGCAAAACCGTTGGCGTCCATGACTGTATCGCCTGGGGATGAGCGTACGGACCTGTTGGCGAAGGGCAAGACAAATGCGGCCCCGAATGCCGGCCAGGCGAGAACCGCGTCCGCCAAGTCGGACTCTACGTTGTGGGTCACTTCAGTAATCGGCATCCCGCTCGCCGCCACGCTCCTTTGGTCGTTCGTCGACACGATTGGCACGAAGGCACCCGTCGTCAATGTGGCCGCAGGCAAGGCGATGAGCACGAAGGTCGTGTTGACCGGGTTTGATGCACCGCTAAAGATCCGATTTGACACTGGCAAGTCCGAGATCAGCGCAGCTGACAACCTGAAGATCAAGGATGCGGTCGTCTCGCTGACCAACCACAAGGGAAACCTTGTTTTGATCGGTTATGCCAGCAAGGGTGGTGGCAGTGCAGTGAGTCAAGAATTGACATCAAGGCGATTGCTTGCTGTCGCTGCCGCGTTGGACGCCGAAGGTTTCAGCAGCAGTCGGATCGCGATCAAGCCACCAGTGCTGATAGCGTTCGACGACGGTGTTGTCGCTGCCGAGGCGCGCATAGTCGAGATTAGGCTCCCGTAAAAGCTCCCGCTCTCGCCGACTCGTTGCCGCGAGGCGGTCGGCGTTGGCAGGTAGGGGTCGAAGCATCAGGCTCAGTGCAGTAAGTAGTCATGGTGCGGCGTACGTATGTTCGTTACATTGACGTGATCAAGTGGCCCCCGCACGTCAACGCCGGCAATTAAGAGCACTCGCAACGTTCGCCGTTGCGCAGGCAACGGAGATAGCCGCTTCAGTAACTAATTAACGGGCGGGCCGCTCGGTCACGCTTCGAGATTTGCCCAGTGTCGATGCCAGTTCGACCGGGTAGACGACCTGAAAGGAAAACGGGTCGGGCATGATGGACGCCGTGAGCGCAGGCGACGCGGTCTCCTGCTCCATCTCGTGCTTGTCGGCTCTCATTTGAGCGATGAGTTCGCCGGTTGCAGCGATGCGTACCCGACAAGTTACGCATGTTCCGCGCCACCAGGTCTGAATGGGGCGAAAGAATTTCAACGGCCGAAGGCCGCGCTGAAGGAGTATTCTGGCGCTCGTCTAAAAGATCGAGCCTAGGTTTACGACCACGCAGTCTCGCCCAGAGGTCGAAGTCGGTATAGGGACTTCCCGAATAGCAGACGTCGGTGCCGGAGACGTACCAAGAGGAGTCAGAGGTTGGATGCATGTCACCCGACCCGATGTTAGTTGTGCGCGGCAGCGCAGGTGACCCGTGAGGAGATGATGTCCTTGCAACGCGGCGCAACGCCTGCGAACACACTGAACCTGACGCGGCGCGCTGGCCCGAGCACTGGCGAGAGCTACGACAGTGCCCTCGCCCTCGCGCAGGAGGCGCTCGATGCGGGCAACTGTGATGCTGCGCGCGAGCTCGCGGAATCTATCCTGGAATCGGCGCGTTCTCAGGAAGACCGACATGCCCAGGGCAGTGCCTTGCTGTGTCTGGCGCACTGCGAACGCATAGACGGCAACCCGCGACGGGCCTGCGATCACGCGCGTGATGCTGTGCAACTCTTCGAACTGGTTGGCGACATCCCGGCCGAGCGATCGTCCCTGACGCTGCTCGCGCAGATGTCGATGCTCTTGGGACGCAATGATGAGGCGGTGGAGTCGGCGCTCATGTGCGTCCATCTCGATCAAGCCGACCCTCCTTCGGCGATGCAATGCCTGGCCTACAACACGCTCGGGAACGCATACACATGGGGAGGCGACTACGACCGTGCCACGATCGCCCTGCAAACATCCGTGCGCTTGGCAAGCCAATGCGAACCCCCGTTGAGTCCCTACCAGCCGGTGCTCAATCAGTTCTGGACTGAATGCGCCAGACTGGTCGACGAGCGGTTTCGAACGGGCACGCTGGGACACGTTGGGATGGGGCGCCTGAACAGGTTGGCTGCCGCGTGTCAGAGGCTGCAAGGAAGTCCGCCGATGCCGCTCGACAATCGGGTTCCGGCCATCGGGGAAACGATTCGCGCTGTCCTGGAGACCATTCGATCGACGTGGCAGGGCGCGTACTCCGACGCACAGGGCCATCTCGTGATCGCACAACGTTCACGTTCGTCCTGCAACGTTGCGAGTTGGGTCGACGCGGCGGTTTGCTGGGCAGCGGGAGAACTCGCGTGGGCAAGGCGAGCCTGGGAGAAGGCCGAATCTGCGTTCTCCAGAATGAAATCGGTCGCCATCGAGGTTGGGCACGAGCGATTTGCATGCGTCGCCCAAGAACTGCTGGCCCAGGTCTATGAAGGACAGGGCAAACACGTCCAGGCACGCATCGAACTGCGCGAATTGAGCATTCGAGAGCGGACGATCGGTCGCGAAAGCCTCGCAAGCCGTGAATTGGTAGTGCATTGGCGGCTCGGCGCCCGACGCAGTGAACGGCACCTGGCGCAGGCCTTGGCGGAGTCCCGGCAGTTTGAACGCTGGTTTGGAGGACGCGCTGACCGGCATCGCCAACCGCCGCAGTTTTGAGTTGTCGCTGGCCCAGCGCCTTGAAGATGGCGCTCGAACGAGGGGCACGCGCACGTCTTTGGCAGTGGCCATGGTTGACGTCGACAAGTTCAAAAGCATCAACGACAACTACTCGCACCTGGTCGGCGATCGAGTGCTGAAGACGCTCGCGGGCCTCATGTCCGCGTGCATCCGCGACCGCGATGTGGCCGCGCGGTGGGCCGGCGACGAGTTCGTGATCCTGTTCGACGGCGTCGGCGTCGAAACTGCCGAGCAGGTGTGCAGCCGCATTCACGAGGCCATTAGAGCATTTGACTGGCAGGCCATCGCACCGGGCCTACAGGTGACGGTCAGCGTCGGACTGAGCGCAGTCGCGCCTGAGGATTCTGTTGAATCGGTACTGTCGAGAAGCGATGAATCGATGTACTCAACGAAGACCCTCGACGACATCGCCCGGCAGACTTGAACGCTGGCGCCGTAAAGCCCAGTCGTCTCTCAAGTGCACTCTCGTTCAAGATGGTTCGCATCGAAGCCTATTCGGCAAGTGGATTTGTGCCGCCTCTTCGCAAGAATTGGCCTGCGTTGAGATGCGTCAATGTTTTAGCCTTGCGCGGTGCGCGTGCGGAGAGCAAGATGTTGACAGCCGAGTTTGGAGGAGCCTTTGTGAACTCCGATGCCGTGGGGTGGGTGAGCCGCGCGGTGCTGCGCTTACAGGTTCGTGATCCCATTCTTTGGGCAGGCGACGCGTGGGCGATCCCGTCGGCTTGGCCAGCGAGCGGGTTGGGGTATCGCCCCCGAATTGGCGGTCGCCGAATCGTCCATCGCCTCGCCTCATACGCGTCGGCTCAAGATAACGGGACTGCTCGACGATTGAATCGCGAGATGATCAAACAATTCGCGTCGCCGGCAGCATCTTCTTCGGCTCAACTCTTCGGAAAAGTCGCATGAACGACCAGCGCACCGCGGCCATCGGCCCATTGTCAGCCAGCGAGATTGAGTTCACTGACGACCCCGTTCCGGGAGGTTCGAGCAATTTTTTGCGACTTGTCGTTTGGGTTCGTAGCGAAGGCCCCTCCGATCAGCTGAGCGCCCCGGCCAAGACTATTGCAGTCGACTTTCTCGAACGTGCGCTATCTGCCTTGCGTCGAAGTTGAGGCACACGGTTGTGAAGGAGTGCATTTCGTCGCTTCATCGGCATCCCAGCGTTTCCAACGGAAGTTCGAGGCGTCTTGGTGAATGTGCTGGCCAAAACTCGGGGCTAACTACTCCTAAGCTATTTGCTGTGACGGGGGAAGATCCCCAGTGGTGCTGCTAGGCGGAATCGCTATGCGTGCAGCTCATATTCGACGCGCTGCCATTGCGCTCGGGGCTTTGCTGCTTTTGCTCGTCCTGGGCGCGGTGGCATTGCTCGCAACGTTCGATCCGAATCGCCACAAGCAACTGGCGATCGACTGGATGAAAAGCGAGCACCAGCGCACGCTGACGATTGATGGTCCGATCGACCTGTCGCTTTTCCCGCGAGTGGCGGTCAAGGTCTCCAGAGTGCGGTTGTCCGAGCGAGGCCGCGAGGACCAATTTGTGTCGATCGGCGAAGCGTCGCTCGCGGTTCGAGTTCTTCCGCTGCTTCGCAAAGAGCTCGAGATCAGCCGTGTCAGCATGCGTGAGGTGACGGGGAATTTTGTGCGCGACGTTGCGGGACGGCGCAACATCGACGACCTGGTCTCCGCAAGCGCCGGGACGGACCCCGGCGCCGGGCCTGCTAAGAAAACTGTCCCGGCGTTTCGTTTCGACGTCAACGCCGTCGAGTTTGCAGATCTGCGGCTGCACGTGCACGATAAGCTGAACGAGGTGGAGGGCTTTGTCGAGGTCGCTTCGTTTTCATCGGGCCGACTTGCCAGCATGGCAGAGTCGCCAGTGTCGTTGCGTGCGACGGTGCAACTGACACAGCCGCAGTCGATCAAGGTGGCGGTCAATGGTCGAGCAACACTCGCTTCGGACCTCGACAAGCGGTCGATTGCGTTGACGGGCATGGAGTTGGATGTCGAAGCACAGGGCGCGGGCTTGAAGCGACTGGCGCTGACCCTTTCAGGAGCGTTGGCCTGGGACGGCAGCGCGCTTCATGCTGGACCACTTCAGTTGGCTGTCAAAGGGGCGAGTGTCGGGGCCTTTGTGGTGTCGCCCTCGACAGTTGAGGTCACGGACATGCTGTTCAATCCGGGCAGCAAGCTGCTCGCGTTGGAAGCCTTCAAGCTCGCCTTGGTTGGTGCCCGTGGACCGGACCGGTTCGAGGCGCTCATCGATTGGCCGCGATTGGCCGTCGATAGCCATCAGCTGCAGGGAAGTGGCTTGTCAGGGCGCTTCAAGGTCATCGGACCCATATCCCTGACGGGGGCGTTCCGCTCGGCGACACCTAACGGAAGGTTCGATGCGCTGCGCTTGCCTGCCCTCGATCTGGCGCTGACCGGCAGTTCAGGATCCCGCAAGATTGACGTCGGCCTCAAAGGTGATTTGTTGCTCGATGTCGGCCGACGCGGCGCTGCGATGGAACGATTGGACATTCATGTCACTCTTGCGGATCCCGACGTGCGGCCGCTGGAGTTGACTCTCCAAGGCAGCGCAGGCGCCAGCGGTACGACCGGCACGTGGGCGTTGAACGGGCTTCTGAACGCGACGCGCTTTGACACTGAGGGGAAGATGGAGTTCGACGGCAACGTGCCCGAAGTCACGGCGAACGCCACGTTCGACGAACTGGATTTAAACAGGATACTGGCGCCCGACAAGCCGGCACCGACCACCAGCGCTACTGCGCCGGCGGGCACTCCAGTCAGTCTCGATGGGCTGAACGCTGTCAACGGCCGGTTTACCCTCGACGCTAAAGCGTTGGCATTTCGACAGTACAAAGTCGCTGACGCCAAGGTGGCGGCCGAGCTGGGCGGCGGGACCTTGCGACTGACGCGTCTTACCGGTCGGGCCTGGGGTGGCCTCTTCGAGGCGAGCGGCAGCGCCGAAGCGGGCAGCCGTCGAATGACCCTCAAGCTGGATGCGAGCGGCGTGAATGTGAATGCGCTGCTGAAGAACGTGGCCGACAAAGATCTGCTCGAAGGCACCGGGCGCGTGGTGGCTGACTTGCGCTCGGACGGCGCCAGTATCGGTGCGCTGCGATCGAACCTTTCGGGTACGACAGCAGTGCAACTACGTGACGGTGCGATCAAGGGCATCAACCTGGCCCGCGCGCTTCGCCAAGCTCAAGCCGCGCTGGCGCTGAGACAGGACGTTCTTACACAGGGCAGCAGCACCGAAAAGACCGACTTCTCTGAGTTACGCGCGAGCGCACGGATCGCGAACGGCGTGGCCCACAGCGACGACCTCGACGTGAAGAGTCCGTTCCTGCGGATTGGGGGTGCCGGACGTTTCGACATTGGCCGTGGCCGGCTCGATTACCTCGCTAGGGCCACCGTCACGGATTCCGCCCTCGGTCAGGGTGGCGCCCGGCTCGACGCATTGCGCGGTGTGACCGTGCCTGTGGCGTTGGCGGGCCCCTTTGATGCCATCGACTGGAAGATTCAGTGGTCGGGCGTCGCGGCGGCGGCGCTCCAGAACAAGCTCAAGGACAAGCTGGCGGATACGCTGGGGGGGAAGCTCGGATTGCCGCCGGCAAATCCGGATGCGGGTTCAGCGACACCGGGGACGCCGCGCGACCTCCTTAAGGACAAGCTCAAGGGCTGGCTAAAGTGAAGGGTCCCCGCAGTACCTGAGAAGAGTGATGGGCTCGGTTTTTTCTAGCGTGGTTGTGGCGAATCAGTACGGTTTCTTCTTTTCAGACTCCACGCGAGCCAGGCCCGCCGGCGAGAAGTTCGCCAGGAAAGATGACAGCCGCTTTTTCGGCTCAAAATGGGGCGTGTCTTCCATGGTGCGCATCGCCGTGCGAGTGGCCCCCGACGGCTGCGCAGCCTGCACTACTCAGGGCGTAGTAATTGCGAGGCGGGAGAAACCCAGCTGCTGTGCAATTCTGCAAGTCGGCTGAAAGCGTTTCCTCTCTTCATGAGGGATTATCACTTCCTGCCGTCCCGTCACTCGGCTGCCCGTCATCGAATACGCCGGGCGGTTCCTCAAGCAAGCAGATCTCCACTGCCTCTTTAGGCGTCAAGTCATCGGCCTTGGGAAATGTGGCCTCAACCAGTGCTAACGACATGGCTTCGTCCCCGGTAGCCTCGGGAATCATCTCTCGCAACTTCCTGGCAAAGCGAGGGATCCACTCGTCTTTCGGAATCGCTTGCATCAGGCCCTGCGCCTCACGTCGCGCTCGTCCACCTTTGTCTCGACGCGTATATCAGTCGCACGCTTTGCCGGCTTACGCGTGACCCTTAACGCTAGGAGCAGGCTCGCTTCAACCCTGTCGGCGATGCATTGGCCGCAATGGCTGTCAGGCCAGGCAGGCGACGGCGCGAACTGAGAACCGCATTCAGGGCAAATCGTCATGTTCCGGACTACTTGTTGGTGGAAAGGTGTCGCTGGACGTCCTCCGCACGATCGCCGACGGCGGCCACGGCGGATCTGAGCTTATCCGGAGTCACGCCGAACTTTTTGGACCAGGAAAACACCTCATAGTCTTCGGAAAGGTTAATGCGAGCGCGATCCTGGCCGCCCACCTTCATCTTGTCATCGGACATGTCTTTCTCCTGAGCGAAGCACATGCTTCGACTCAATAGTGCTCGCCAGTGAACGAAACCTCTGGCAGAGAAGATCGCAGACGCTTGACAGCGTCGTCCGACAAGCGCTCTGTCAAGGAACCACCCTTGGCAAGCCCTAAGTCCCGAGTCGGCGGCGTTTCTGTTGCACCGCTTACTGAGAGAGAGCCTGCGGATGCCGATCAGTTGGCATACCTTCCTCGTCAATGGAATGCGTTTCTTTCCCCCGACCGCCATCCTTTGCCCGCTCGGCCAGTCGCGCGTAGAACTCCGCCACTTCTCTGAGATCCTGTTCGTCCAAGTCTTCGATCCCGATCATCCGATTGCTGGCCTGCTTCGACGCCGCTAACAGTTCATTCAGCTTCAAGTGCAGCGCGATGCTGTCCTTGTTCTGACTCTGCTGGATCATGAACACCATCAGAAAGGTAACTATGGTCGTTCCGGTATTGATCACCAGCTGCCAGTTCTCGGAATAGTCGAAGAGGTGGCCGACCGCGCCCCAGACGGCTACGAGACCAAGAGCGATTGCGAACGCAAGTGGAGAACCCGCCACGCGCGTGACTCGTGACGCAAAGTGGTCGAACGTCCTGAGAATCAGTGAGCGCTGGGCGTAGGTCGCGCTCGTGGTTGTCGGCATTGAGCCGAGCGCATCGGAGTCGGCCTGGGTTTCGTGCATGGTGGAGGTAGCCTCGGCGAGGATCCATGGGTCAGCTACGCGGGCGACGATTGGCTGTTTGCAGCGCTAAGACGGGTGCCGGGATTGCCAAAGTCTGAACCGGGTCTTTTGGCGATACGTCGTCTTTCAACCGTTAGTAGCGTAGGAGGCGTCTGAATCTGACGGGGCAAGATTGGCTAATCTCCAGCGGCCCGCGTCGATTTTTTGAGCATCACGCCTGCGAGCTCTGTCTCGAGACGCGCGTAGTCGACGGGCTTCCCAAACCAATGGTCTACAAGGGGCAGAACTGCGACAACTCGGGGGTCCGAGTTGGTGTGGCCTGACATCCCGATTAGCAGGACTTGGTCGCTAAAGTACGTTCGGATCGTTTGCGCGAGTGCGTGGCCATCCATGACCGGCATGTCCATGTCGAAGATTACGCAGTCAGGCCGATAGGAGCGCACTAGCGGAAGAGCGAGTTCGCCGTTGTAGGCAACTTCTACCTCGCAGCCGAATGCGCGCAGCAGTTCGGCCATCGCTTGCAAGTTGTCGTGATTGTCGTCGACCAACAGTACCCGCAGTCGATTCGACCCATCAACGTTATGCCGCTCCATCTGGCGCACGCTAACCTAAGTGAACGCCTTTGTCGGGACCGCATCCTCGTCGAGCGGCAACGTGAGTACGTAGATAGCGCGTTGTCCTACAAGCCGTATGTTTCCCTTTGCATAGCTTTGAAGGAGTTGCCCTCAGTCTCTTTTGAAAGTCGCACATGCCTACAAAGAAAGCCCCACCGCCGTCGCCGAAACGCACGGCCTCGGCCAAGTCCGCTGCTCGCAACACCGACAGCGGGCCCGCCAGAGTCAGCATGGACGACGCATCCGACGCCGCCTCGTCGAAGGTCGCCCAAACGGAGCAACTCGCCGCCGGCATGCCATTCAATCCCACGAAGGCCGGCGAGCACGGCTTCGCTAACGGCGCAATGCCTCAGGCCGGCGTCACAGTCGAACCGGCCTCGCGGCTGCCCACCGGCAGCACGCTGTCGGAAGCCAACGGCTCGGCGAAGACGGGCAGCGTCGCGCCGGACGGTGTGAACGCCACGATCGACTCGCTCGATCGCGTGCGCGTCGATTCTGCCGGCCAGACGCTGACAACTAACCAGGGCGTCAAGATCGCCGACAACCAGAACTCGCTGAAGTACGGTGTGCGCGGACCCGCGCTGCTTGAAGACTTCATCCTGCGCGAGAAGATCACCCACTTCGACCACGAGCGCATTCCGGAACGCATCGTCCATGCCCGCGGCTCTGGCGCGCACGGGTACTTCGAGTGCTACGACGCGGCAACTGATTTGACGATGGCGGCCCCATTCAGAGAGGCCGGCAAGCTCACGCCTGTGTTTGTGCGCTTTTCTACTGTACAGGGCGAGCGCGGCTCCAAGGACACCGCGCGCGACGTGCGCGGCTTCGCCGTCAAGTTCTACACCGACGAGGGAAACTGGGACCTGGTTGGCAACAACATCCCGGTCTTTTTCATCCAGGACGCAATGAAGTTCCCGGACCTTGTCCACGCCGTCAAGCCCGAGCCGCATCACCAGATGCCGCAGGCCGCCAGCGCGCACGACACCTTCTGGGACTTCGTCTCGCTGATGCCGGAATCGACGCACATGCTGATGTGGGTGATGTCGGACCGTGCGATCCCGCGCAGCTACGCGACGATGCAGGGGTTCGGCGTGCACAGCTTCCGCATGGTCAACGAGCAAGGTTCGTCCGTGTTCGTCAAGTTCCACTGGACGCCCAAGGCCGGCACCCATTCGCTGGTGTGGGACGAGGCGGTGAAGATCTCCGGCGCCGACCCGGACTACCACCGCCGCGATCTCTACGAGCGGATCGAGTCCGGCGCGTACCCTGAGTACGAATTGGGAGTCCAGGTCTTCACCGAAGAGCAAGCGGAGGAGTTCAGTTTTGACATTCTCGACGCGACGAAGATCGTGCCGGAGGAGCTGATTCCTATCCGCCCGCTGGGCCGGATGGTACTCAACCGCAATCCAGATAACTTCTTCTCCGAGACCGAGCAGGTGGCGTTCTGTACCGCGCACATCGTGCCGGGTCTCGATTTCTCGAATGATCCGTTGCTGGCTGGGCGCATCCACTCCTACGTGGACACCCAGATCTCGCGCCTGGGCGGGCCGAACTTCCACGAGATCCCGATCAACGCTCCGCTTGCGCCCGTGCACAACAACCAGCGAGACGGCATGCACCGTCAGGCGATTCCCCGCGGAAAAGTCGCCTACGAGCCGAACTCGTTGGCCGGAGGGTGCCCGTTCCAGGCGGGGGCCGCGCACGGCTTCGTATCGGTGGCCGCCAGCATTTCGTCTAAGGAAGCACAAGGAAAGGTCCGCGCCAAGCCGGAGAAGTTCGCCGATCACTACACCCAGGCGACGTTGTTTTTCGAGAGCCAGACGCCGGTCGAGCAGGACCACATTGCCAACGCGTTCCGGTTCGAGCTCTCGAAGGTGACCGTGCCGGCCATCCGTGAACGCACCGTCGCGATGCTGCGCAACGCCTCCGAAGCGCTGGCCGCCAAGGTGGCCAAGGGCCTGGGCATGGACACGCTGCCTGACCCGCTACCGAAGGCCATGCCCGACGTGCCCACGCCCGAGGTGCTCAAGTCGCCCGCGCTGTCGTTGCTGCACCGGCCGGGCGACGGTTCGCTGGCCGGCCGCAAGGTCGCGATCCTTGTGGCACCCGGCGTGGAAGGCGAGTTCGTGCTCGCCGCCCAGGCCGCGCTGCTGAAGCAGGGCGCGGTGGCACGGATTGTCGGCCCGCGAATCGGCCCGATGGCGACCGCTGCGGGCGACGCGCTCGACGCCGACGCGTCGATGGAAAACGAGCCCGGCTTCCTGTTCGATGCGCTGATCCTGGCCGACGGCGCTCTGGCGATCGCGGCACTCGCGCAGGACGGTCACACGATGGAGTTCATCAAGGACCAGTTCCGCCACTGCAAGCCGATCCTCGCGGTCGGCGAATCGCGCCAGCTGCTGATGAAGGCCGGGCTGCCGATCAGCATGGACAAGAGCCTGGCGCAGGGCGGCACCGGCCTGATCGTGGCCGAGGCAGGTGCCGGCGACGGCGCGATGGACGCGTTCATCGAGGCGATGGCTCGCCACCGCCACTTCGGCCGGGAGATGGACCCGCCGCTGCTTTGAGATCGAAGCCCACACGAACCGAGGACGACCCATGCCCAAACACCTGACCAAGGACGCCTGCCAGCTGCTCGACGCCGATCACATCGCCGTCAAGCACCTTTTTGTTCAGTACGCCCAACTGGCCGCATCGAGCGACGAGGCCGCAACGCGAGCTGAGCGCTCGGCGCTTGCACGCATGATCTGCGACCAGCTAACCGTCCACGCGCAGATCGAGGAAGAGATCTTTTACCCGGCCTTGCGCGACGCGCTTCCGGACGATGCGGATTTGGTGGACGAGGCGAAAGCCGAGCACCAGGAGGCTAAGCAGCTGATCGCGGACATCCGGGTCGTTGGCGAAGCCGATGCGGCAATGGACACGCTGGTAGCAGAACTCAACGTCGCCATCGAGCACCACGTCAAAGAGGAGCGCGACCAGCTGTTCCCAAAAGCCAAGTCAGCGCCTGAGCTCGACTTGCAGGTTCTTGGAGAGCAACTCAGGTCACGACAGTTGGAGCTTTCAGCGGTAGCCGAGTGATGTCAAGGTCGGGCGGGGCTCTTGGCACGAAGAGTGGTGGCCTACATTTTCAGGAGGGCAAACTGTCGGTCGGTTTGGTCGCACCGCTTGATCCGCGATTCGTTGGTTGCGACCGACGTTGGAGAGTTGAGTGGTTACAGCCCTAGACAAGGAATTGAAGCGCAAAGTGCACGTCGATGGCGCCGACTACACGGTTGCCCTCGACGCTGATGGCTTGCGCATCGTAGGGAAGGGGAAGCGCAAACCCGATGTTGCGCTGCTCTGGAGTGATCTACTCAGCGGGGACGCGGCCATGGCTACCGCGCTTAACGCTTCGTTGGTTCTCGGTTCGAACAAGGCCCAGGGACGTAAGCGCGGCAGAACAATCCCAGATTCAAGCCAACCAAAGAAGCGTAAATAGCTGTGTTCGCGTCCCATTGCTGTGTAGCGCGGTTCGTCACCTGGTCGCGGAGCGTGGATCGCCGCCGATGCCGGCAAAGTTCGCCCGCTCGGTCGAAGGCCACCAATGGGCGTGCTCGGCGAGCCGCTCGAATGGATGTGTCACGATGAGAACCAGCGCCTCGCCAATGGCTCCAGATGGTCGCCGTGCTCAACGACGAAGAATGTGAGGATCTCGGCGAGGTCGTACTCGACATCCACGGTGAGGGACTCGGCGCGCATCTCGCGTTTGAAAAACGGGGCCCAGCCAGGTGAACCTAGAAGGGCCATAGAGCAGACCTCGATTGCCCGAGGATTGGGAATGCGGCAGCATCGCGACGTGCTGTCTTTCAGGATCTGTCATGGAAATGTTCGACCCGGCCAAGCACTCACCAGAAGAGCTGGAGGGCAAGGGGCTGGTGATCGCAGGTTGCTCGTACGTCTTAGGAGTACTCTCTCGCGAGAGCGAGCAAGGGTTTGCTCGTCACCTCACCAACCTGCGCTCGGGTCTATCTCTCCATATCGTGCCACTGCGCTATAGCTACCAGCTGGATCCGGCGGATGCCACTGCGAACAGCCACTTAAAAGTCGAGCTCACTCGCCAAATGCGCACCGGCATGCTGAGGAGCGGTGGGCCAGTACCCGTGAAGCCGCTTCGGACGGTGTCGATTGGTGGCGTTGCAGTGGAGCTGCACGAGTTCCCTGAAGGAGGGCCTGAGCTTTCACCCGACGTCGTCGAGCATCTCAATGCCAAGCGATTGGACCATGCGATCGAGGGGCTTAATCAGGTTCTACAGTCACAGCGAGAGAACACGCAGGTCCTTGCTCTCAGGGCCCGATGTCATCAGCTGCTTGGCGACTGGACCTCTGCTCGGAGCGACATCGATGACGCGTGCGAGATCGAGCGCAACTTCTCAGCGTATCGGCTCAACCAGATTGAATACGCACTCTGCGCGGATGATTTGGCGGAGGCGCACGTGCATCTTCAACAGTTTAAGCAAGACTTCCCGGGCGAGCACGATGGCGATGCGTTCGAGTTCCACATCGCTATTCGTCAAGGGCACTGGGAGGCTGCCGAGCGCGCACTTCGTGACGCAGCATTGCCACCGTCGGAGATCAAGCGCCTCCGAGCGGCCTTGAGTGACCTTCACGGCACGGCTGCCGCTCGAAGCATGCGGTCTTGGTGGTCAAGGCTCACAGGAAAGTCGTGATCGCTTGCCTCAAGTGCTAATCTAGAGCTGTTCCTTCCACTCCCCAGTCTTTCGCCTATGCCAAACTTCGCCGAATCGTTCAAAGCAGAAGTTTTTCGTATCGCTCGTAAAGAGACTCGTAAAGAGGTGGATGCACTGAAGAAGTCGGTCGGGGCATACAGAGCGGAGATTGCTTCACTCAAGCGCCGAGCACAGTCTGCGGAGCAGGGCCTTAGACAAGTCAAGAAGGGAGCTCCTATCGCTGTACCCAAGGCAGAGGCGGAGTCAGCACCGCGCACTCGGCGATTCAGCCCGAAGACGTTGCAGTCGCAGCGCAAGCGCCTCGGCCTGTCAGCGGATGATGTGGGACGGTTGGTCGGCGCCAGTGGCCAGTCGATCTATAACTGGGAAAGCGGGAGTGCCGTGCCTCGTCAGAAGCACCTCGCGGCCATTGCAGCGCTTAAGACTCTGGGCAAGAAGTCGGCAGCTGCGCATCTGGAGTCGATCTCTCAGGCAATGACGGCCGCAGACTAGTGAGGGCGTGGAGTGCTTGTAACTGTGCTGTTCGCTTCTGTGTCACGATCGAGAGATGAAAGCTCTCCTACTCGGCTTCTCGCTGATCCACGGCCTCATGGCGATTCTCTTCGCCGCTGCTGCCGTCGCTCTGATCACGATCGCGGGCAAGGTCGGATGGGTTGCTGTCGCGAGCGGGCTCAATCGCGATGCCGCTCTGCAGATCATCGAGGGCCTCGGCCTACTCGCCGCAGCAGTGGTGGCTCTTCAGATTGCTCAAACGATCGCTGAAGAGGAGGTCGTGCGCGACGCTCAGATCAGTGGTCCGACTCGCGTCCGCCGCTTTCTGTCGAGATTCCTGGTGGTCGTCGTTGTTGCGCTGACCATCGAGGGCTTGGTGGCCACCTTCAAGGCCAGTCACGAGAATCCAGAACATTTGCTCTATGCGGCAACGCTGGTTTCGTCGGCGGGGATACTACTGATCGGGTGGGGAGTGTTCCTCCGCATGAATCGATATGCGGAAGAGCTTGAGCCTGAAGCGATGGCGGATGCGAAGCGCGAAGACATGAAAATGAAGTAGGACCGGTTGTCTCCGCGAGCCTTTTGACCCGGACCTCACACGTCAACGAACGTCTGCGATGTCATCAGGAAGAGATTGAGTGGGTGGACGGCCGAGGGCGATGTACTGCATCCCTCACAACGTGTCCACCCAAAAGCCTACTTGCCGTCGCGGTCGGAGTCTCCGGGTACAGCGCGCTCCACCCTGTCACTCAGTCGATTCCATGCATCACGGGTGGCATGCTTCGCGCGATCCCACTCCAGTGACGAGTCGCCTCGGGCGCCGCTCCACCCACTGCTGAGATCTCTCTCGGCGTCATCGAATGAGCGGTCAGGACTGCGCTGGTACGAGTCCACGCCGTATCTGTAGGCGGGCCCGAAGTCGTCGTACGTCCCACCGTCGGCCGCGTAGGTAGTGCTGGAGTAGTTGTCCCGCCAGTAGCTATCTTCCGCAACAGGGTCCACGGCGTCGGCGACGCCCTTTCCGGCCAGTGCACCAGCCACGGCGCCAACTACGGCACCGACAGCCAGGCCCACCGGGCCGGTCATCCCGCCCACTGCGGCACCTGCGGCGGCTCCTCCTGCAACTCCGCCAGCGACACCGCCCACAGCGGCACCTACACCCGTGGCGACTGGGTGGTTCGACTTGTCGTTTGCATCTTTCATGGGGTCTCCTTGTTGAGTGAGACTCGACGTTAGAAGCGGAGCGTCACTGCCGAAGTCCCACACCGTCGTCAGTGCGTGCAGGTCCCGGACGCGACTCTATGTAAGCGCGCGCCGACGTAGGATTCTTTAAGCGGAGCCATCTGCGCTTCGTACACCCCAAGGGCGCCATCGCTTTTTCACTCGCGCGCTCCTCCTACGCATGTCGGGCGTCTCGGCTCTATCACTCCGGCTCCGTAAATGTGACTATGCGGCTGGGAGTGAAGCCAATGATTGACCTCAACTTTTTGCAATGGCCAGCGATGATCGTCACTGTGGCGGCAGCTTGGCTGGTTGCCTCTGACCGCGAGGGGCGCCGAAATGCGGGCTTTTGGGCTTTCCTCGTGAGCAACGCGCTGTGGATTGCCTGGGGCCTCTACGCGAGCGCGATGGCCCTGGTCGCCTTGCAAGTCTGCTTGGCCGCATTAAACATCCGCGGGGCATTGAAAACCGAAAAATGAGATGGTCAGTCAGACCGGTGACGGCTTCCCGCGAAGAAAGTTACGTGGGCGCCGTGCTAATGAGACCGTGACTCGCGAAAGGGCAACTGAAGCGACAAACGTCGGCCTTCAGTCAGCAGGTCGAACTCCGCGACAAGCTGGGTAGCCTGTACAGCCCCAGAACGTGGCCCCAGCATTTGTTCCTCGCTTGGCCGTTCGCAGAGTCATCTCACGTGAGCAGACCGGGCAGGACGGCTGCACGGCGGAGCCGAATGCAGCAGTTCGAACCAGCTCTTTAGGCACACGTGGTGGTCTCGCTGGCATCGCACCTGCATCGCCGATAGAAGCCCGTGCTGCTTCGATCATGCTCATCAGTTGGGGCCCGTCAACCAGCAGGACGTTCCGACCGTGGGCGAACTCGGTGGCCTCATCGGTGAACCTCCCGGAGGTCACCACATATCCCCCGGCTGCCCCGTGCGCAGCCATGAGCCCGTAAAGCTCCCGGACCACTTGCACCCCAACCTTGTAGGCCTTCCACTGTTTGCACTGGACAAGGAACCTCTCGTGGCCCTTGCGAAGAACCAAGTCGATTCCCCCGTCGGGTCCGCTG
>LNAP01004191.1_pt1 | contig 37396 bp, 36 predicted proteins | sample 602601 | NCBI WGS metagenome assembly LNAP01 (sample SAMN02440304, study PRJNA202911) | soil metagenome | biome: Subtropical and temperate rainforests or woodlands; isolation source: soil samples (1 kg each in a 20% v/v slurry with milli Q water) were... ... | reverse complement strand
AGCCTGACTGAACAATTTATTGCCGAACTGTCGGCGCTTAACGAACGCCATGGTTTGCCCAGCCGTTTGCGTGATGCCGGTGTGCCGCAGGAGATGCTCACGCAACTGGCCAGCGATGCCATGTTGCAACAGCGTCTGCTGGTGAATAACCCGCGCGAAGTAACCGAAGCCGACGCCTTGGCGATCTATCAAGCCGCTTATTAACGGAATACCCTATGACCGACCGCCAGCACCTGCGTAGCGACTATGCCCACTTCCAGCCGATTACCACGCGCTGGCATGACAACGACATCTACGGCCATGTAAACAACGTCACCTACTACAGCTTTTTCGACAGCGCGGTGAACACCTACCTGATCGAAGTCGGTGGCCTGGATATCCACAGCGGTGCAGTGGTGGGCTTTGTGGTCAGCTCGTCCTGCGACTATTTCGCCTCCATCGCCTTTCCCGAACGCGTCGACATCGGTTTGCGGGTTGGCAAATTGGGCAATAGCTCGGTGCAGTATGAGTTGGCCGTGTTTAAGGCCGGCGAAGAAGAAGCCTGCGCGGCGGGGCGCTTTGTCCACGTGTTTGTGGATCGCGAAAGCAATCGCCCGGTGAGTATTCCGGATGGGTTGCGCCGGGCGTTGAGTGATTTGCTGGTTGCCTGATTGGCGACGTAGGTTGGGTTGAGCCAACGGCGAAGCCCAACGGGCTCCGCGTGCAGATTCGCGAGACCGACACGCACCGTCCTGCGGACGGTCTGTTGGGCTTCGCTGTGCTCACCGAGCGCGGACCGACCCAACCTACGTGTAATTCGTTTTAATCATGACGACGGTGTTTGTTCTTTTTGTGGCCGTAGTGATGGCCATTGTCGTGGCGATAGTTGCGGCGCTTACCGTGGCTTTCGCGCTCGGCATCGGCGCGGCTGGCGCTGCCGTAGTTATTGCCCAGCGCACCACCGGCTGCACCGCCGAGGCCGGCACCGATCACGCCGCCGGTGCTGCCGCCGACCTTATTACCGATCACGTTGCCGCCCGCTGCGCCCAAGCCGCCGCCGATGGCCGCCTCGGTTTTATTACCCTTACGCGCGCCAACAGCGGCGCCACCTGCACCACCCACGCCAGCACCAATCGCTGCGCCGGTGGAACCGCCGACCTGTTCACCCACCACCGAGCCCAGCACACCACCAAGGGCACCACCAACGCCCGCAGGCAGGTTGCCTTCAGCGGCAAACGCTGAGCTGGCAAATAGAACGGAACACATCAGCAGGGAGGAATACTTCATAAAGGCCAAACCTGTGTGAGAGAGACGGCGCGATCGTGTATCGGCGCCGGTACACACACAAGGCCTAATCGACGGCTGGTAGCGCTTCGCTCACATTCTCTAAATATATGTTTTTACGCGGAAACTTTTGAATTTTGAGCGAGGTCTGAAGCTTCTTGGCAGCCCGGTGAATACGTGTGCGCGGCGGCGATTGACGTGTCACAGCACACCCTGCGGTTATCTGCCAGAATCGCCTGCACTTCCCCCCGCCAAGGAGCCGGCATGAACGCCGAACAGGCACAGCAACGACTCGGTCAGATCGAAGCGTTTCGTTTGGAGCTCAAGCAGCTGCAAGCCGAAAACGTTCTGACCCTCGCCGACGAGCAACGTCAGCAGGTCGATGAGCATCATCGGCAACTGCTGCAGCACTTTTCCACCACCCTCAATATCGACGCCGACGAGCGCTCGCGGCAGTTGTCGTTGGGTATGCGTGCCGCCTCATTTTTCGGCGCGCTGGCGTTGGCGGCGAGTCTGTTTTTTCTGTTCCATCAGTTTTGGGGCATGTTCAGCGAAACCGTGCAGATGGCGATTCTGCTCGGCACCACGCTCAGCACCTTCGCGCTAACCGTATGGCTGCATGGCAACGACCGCTCCGGCTATTACACCAAGCTGGCGGCGCTTTTGTGTTTTGTCGCCTTTGTGCTCAACCTGTCGTTGGCCGGGCAGATCTTCAATATCACGCCCTCTGACAAAGCCCTGATTCCCTGGGGCATGCTCGCCTTTCTATTGGCGTACCAGTGCAACCTGCGCCTGTTGTTGGCGGCGGGGCTGATGTGTGTGGGTGGTTATATCGCCGCGCGGGTCGGGGCGTTTGGCGGCGGTTATTGGCTGTCGGTGGGCGATCGACCGGAGAACTTCTTTCCGTCGGCCATCGTGCTGTTCTGTTTGCCGCTGGTGCTCAACCACGAGCGTTTTCCCGGCTTTGCGGCGCTGTATCGGGTGTTTGCCTTGTTGTTTATCTTCTTCCCGGTGCTGGTGTTGTCGTTCTGGGGCGAGGGCAGTTACCTGGCGCTCGACAGTAAAACCGTGGAGTCGCTGTATCAGTACCTTGGTTTTGTGATGGCGGGCCTGGGCGTGTGGCTGGGCATCCGACGCGGCTGGCGTGAGGTGAGTACCACCAGCACGGTATTTGGCGTGTTGTTTCTGTACACCAAGCTGTTTGATTGGTGGTGGGAGGCGTTGCCCAAATACCTGTTCTTCCTCGCCATCGGCGTCATCGCTGTGTTGTTGCTGGTGCTGATGCAACGCCTGCGTAAATACGCCGCCAAGGCCACGCAGGTGACGCCATGAGCCCGTTAAAGCGAACCTTTTGGCTTGGTACTGGGCTGATTCTGCTGACCAATGCAGTGGCGCTTGGTGGCGTGTATTACAACCGCAGTGGCGAGCCAGCCAGTGTGCTGACGCTTTCTGAGCGTGAGCTGACGGTGGCGTATCGCGGTTTTCTGGATGACAGCGACTACGCTAGCCGCGTGCTGCGTCTGGACTGGCGTGTGGCGGATGGCTGGGTTACCGCCGACAAGCTGCGAGCACTGGGCTTTAGCGTGCCTGACGACAGCCAGACTTACTGGCGCCACCGTGAAGAACGCGAAGGTTTGGTAGTGCTGGAGCTGGATGGCCCCTATTACCAAGCGCAGTTGAAAGCGGCGCAGGCGGCCTTGGCAAGCAGCCAGCAAGCGGCGCTAGCAGCACCGGATGACGCCAAGGCCAAGGTGGCAATGGACGATGCCGACTACGAACTGCAGCGCCTGAGTGCAATCACCACGCGCCTCTATGTGGTCGATGCCGGGTTGGATGCTGCCAGCCTGCGCGAGCGTTATCCGGACACCGCGCATTACGCGATCGCGCGTGCCGGCTTGAGCGTGGGTACGCGCTATTACGGCGAAAGTGAGCGCAGCAATGACTATTCCCTATATGCCGACCTCAACGAGCTGAACGTGCCCAGCCAGTGGAGTGAGGTGTTTCGCGAGTGGCCGCTGTATGGGCGCGATGCGGAGGACCGCAGCAAGGTGCGGGTGGAACTGGCGTTTGGGAAACGCTTTGAGCCTTGGGTGATTGGCGCAGAGAAGGTCGAGTAGGCCGAAGACGATCAAAAGCCTGGCCGCAGTAAGGTCTCCAGAGGCTCGTCACCCCTCGCCCGCTTGCGGGAGAGGGGCCGGGGGAGAGGGCCAGGGCAAGCGCTAAGTTAGATAATCCGCCCGTTATCACGCGCCGCTTCAAAGCGAATGGCGACAAACTTCGAGGTCGGCGTATAGCTGCCATCGCCCACGCTTTCCAGTGGCACCAACGGGTTGGTTTCCGGGTAGTAGGCGGCGGCTTGCCCGGCAGGAATATCGAAGGCCAGCAGGGTAAAGCCTTTGATACGCCGCTCACGGCCATCGCCCCATAACGACAACACATCCACCTTTTGCCCCGGCTTATAGCCCAGACGGATGATGTCGGCTTCGTTGGCGAACACCACATCGCGCTGGCCTTTTACGCCACGGTAGCGGTCGTCGAGGCCATAGATGGTGGTGTTGTATTGGTCGTGGGAACGCATGGTTTGCAGAATCAAGTCCGGCACTTCGCCACGGGCACGAATGCCTTCGTGGATCAGGTCTACCGGCAATTGATTGGCCTTGAAGTTGGCCAGGCCGGAAGCGGTATTCCAGCGCCGTTGCCCGGCCGCGTTACCCAAGTAGAAACCACCTTCTTCGCGGGCACGTTGGTTAAAGCCTTGGAAGCCTGGCACCACGTCGGCGATCAGCTCGCGGATGCGGTCGTAGTCTTCGATCAACCACTGCCAGTTCACCGGTTTATTGCCCAGGGTCGCAGCAGCGATACCGGCAACAATTGCCGGCTCCGAGCGCATCTGTTTGCTCAGAGGCTGCAGTTGGCCGTTGGAGGCATGCACCATGCTGAACGAGTCTTCCACGGTCACCGCTTGCGGGCCGTTGGCTTGTTTGTCGATATCGGTGCGGCCCAGGCACGGCAGAATCAGCGCTTGTTTGCCGATAGTGAGGTGGCTGCGGTTGAGCTTGGTGCTGATCTGCACGGTGAGGTCGCAGTTTTGCAGCGCTTGGTGCGCGCGCGGGGTGTCCGGCGTGGCTTGGGCAAAGTTGCCGCCCAGGCCGATAAACACTTTGGCTTGGCCATCAAGCATGGCGTGAATGGCTTCCACGGTGTTGTGGCCAAATTCACGCGGCACTTTAAAGTCGAAGCGACGCTCCAGCGCATCAAGGAAAAACGCCGGCGGCCGGTCGTTGATACCCATGGTGCGGTCGCCCTGCACGTTGCTGTGCCCACGTACCGGGCACAGGCCGGCGCCGGGCTTGCCGATGTTGCCGCGCAGTAGCATCAGGTTGGCGATTTCCTGAATGGTTGGCACCGAGTGGCGGTGCTGGGTCACGCCCATGGCCCAGCACATAATTACCCGCTCGGCATTGCGGTAGATGTGCGCCATCTGCTCAATCTCGGCCTTGCTCAGGCCGGATTGCTCGACGATATGCTCCCAGCTGGTGGCCTCGACTACTTGCAGATAAGCCTCAACTTCGGTGGTGTGTTGGGCAATAAAGGCGTGGTCGAACACTGTCGATTTGCCTTTGGCCTGGGCTTCACGGTCCCACTTGAGCAGGAACTTGGCCATGCCGCGCAGCGCCGCCATATCGCCGCCCAGTGCCGGGCGGAAAAAGGTGGTGCTGGTGGGGCGGTCGCCGTTGCTGAGCATTTCAATCGGGTGCTGCGGATGCTGGAAACGCTCCAGGCCGCGCTCTTTCAGCGGGTTTAAACACACCACTTGGGCACCACGTTTGACCGCCTCGCGCAGCGGTTCGAGCATGCGCGGGTGGTTGGTGCCAGGGTTCTGGCCAATAACGAAAATGGCCTCGGCATGTTCGAAATCGTCGAAAGTAACAGTGCCTTTGCCGACCCCGACACTTTGCCCCAACGCCACACCGCTGGCTTCGTGACACATGTTCGAACAGTCGGGAAAGTTGTTGGTGCCGTAGGCGCGTACGAACAATTGATAGAGAAAAGCTGCTTCGTTGCTGGCCCGGCCCGAGGTGTAGAACTCGGCCTGGTTAGGGCTGGCCAGCGCGTTGAGGTGCCCCGCAATCAACTCGAAGGCGGCGTCCCAGCTAATCGGTTTGTAGTGGTCGCTGGCGGCGTCATAGACCATCGGTTCGGTCAGTCGACCTTGGTATTCCAACCAATAGTCGCTTTGCTCGCGCAGGGTGCTGACGCTGTGTTTGGCAAAAAAGGCTGCATCCACGCGGCGCTTGGTGGCTTCCCAGTTCACCGCCTTGGCGCCGTTCTCGCAGAACTTGACCATGCCGCTTTCTGCCGACTCACCCCAGGCGCAGCCGGGGCAGTCAAAGCCGCCGTGCTGGTTGGTTTTCAGCAGCGCGCGGATGTTTTTCAGGGCGTTATCACTTTCCAGCCAGAAGTGCGCCACGCTTTTCAGCGCGCCCCAGCCGCCCGCGGCGCCTTTGTAAGGCTTGTAGCGTTGCGTGGGGTTAGGGTCGACGTGGTGGCTCATTGGGGAAACTCCGGGCTGTAGACCCGCGGCGCATTTTTCTGCGGCAGGTGGATCAGATTGAGGTTGTGGCGGCGCGCCCATTGCACGGCCAGGCCAGTGGGCGCCGACAGGCTGACCAGGGTGGTGATGCCGGCGCGCAGCACTTTCTGGATCAGCTCCAGGCTGCAGCGGCTGGTCACCAGGGCAAGGCCGCCGGTGGTGGAAATCTGTTGTCGGGTGAGGGCGCCGATCAGTTTGTCGAGGGCGTTGTGCCGACCAATATCTTCGCGGCCCAGCAGCAACTCGCCGTGGTTGTTCATAAACAGCGCGGCATGCACGGCGCCGCAGTGTTGGCCGAGGGGCTGAAACGCATTAATACGATCGCGCAGGCCAACCAGCCAATTGGCGGGCGGCAAAGGTGCTTGGGTGAGGGCGGTGAGTTGCGGCAGCGCTTGCTCAACGGCCTCCACACCACACAGGCCACAACCGCTGGTGCCGGTCATTTGCCGGCGTTGCTGCTTAAGATTCCAGAATGCGCGACTGCTGATCTGCACCTCGGCTTGGCGGGCGGAACCGCAGCCGCTGAGCTTGAGGTCATAAATCTCGTCGATGGACTCGACAATGCCGCTGCCCAAACTAAAGCCGATGACAAAATCGTCCAGATCATTGGGCGAAACCAGCATCACCGCCTGGCTGATGCCGTTAAAGGTAATCGCCAGTGCCACTTCCTCTGCGAGCGCGGCGGTGGCGGCCACACTGTGCTCCAACTCAAAAAAGCTGTAGCGGTGGCTGGCTTGAATCAGGGAGCTATCGACAGCGCCGGCATCGGCCGACGCCAGGGGTTGGCGCTTGGCGTTCATTATCGTCACCGAGTTGCACGAGGTTCGGTTGATCGTTATTTGAACAGGTTAGGCCGGTTGTGTGATGACGTCTAATCGCCAGTGCTGATGCGGTGATAGATGGCGTCGATGATGAGCAGCTCTTAGAGATACATCCGTAGGGTGTGCTGTGCGCACCGAGGGCTTAACGCATGTTCGCCAACGGTGCGCACGGCACACCCTGCGCCAGTTTACGACTCGAGCAACATCGCGCCGGCTTCCTGAAAGCAGGCTTCGGCCAGCGAGGAACGCGGCGCGCTACGGCGCATGATCAGACCCAGCGGGGCGAGGGTTTGTGCGTCTTCGATAGGTTGCAGCTTTAGGTGTTTGGCCAGCATATCGAGGCCGCCATAGAGCGGCATGATCGCGCAGCACAGGCCGCCGTGAACCGCCTGTACCAATTGATGCACCACATCGGTCTCCAGCAGCGGCGTTGGCGTCAGGCCACGGCTACGGAAGTTATGGTTAATCGATTGGCGAAAATGCATGCCGCTGGAAAGCATGCCCAGCGGCAGGTCGATCAACGCTTCCCAGGTCAGCTCAGCCGCTTCAAAGCGGAAATAGCGCTGGTCATACAGCAGGCCCATGCGTGTCTGCATCAAGTTGAGGCTGTCAAAGTGCTCAGCATTCAGACGGTCGAGGTAGGACACGCCCAAGTCCAGACGGTTGCTCGCCAACTGTTCAAGAATTTGCTCGGAGCTCAGCGCCGATAACTCAAAGCGCAGGCTGGGGTGTTGCTGGTGCAGGCGTTGCAGCAGTGGCATGGGGTCGTAGCTGGACAGCGGCACCACGCCCAGACGCAAGGTGCCGATCAAGCTGCCGCGACAGGCCGCCGCTTCCGCATTCAAGCCGTCGTAGGCGGCAATCACGCTGCGCGCCCAGGCCAACACGCGCTCGCCAGATTCGGTAAAGCCCTCGAAGCGTTGACCGCGCAGTACCAGGGGCAATTGCAGCTCTTCCTCGAGACTGCGCAGGCGCATCGACAAGGTGGGCTGGGTGACATGGCAGCGCGCTGCCGCCTGGCCAAAGTGCCGGGTTTCGTCGAGGGCGATCAGAAACTTCAGCTGCTTGATGTCCATCAGTCCGTCCTAAGCACAGTGTTCAAACCAGACCGTCGATCAGCAAGCGGTAATCTTCCACCGCCCTAAATTCTTCAGTGTCTTTGCGGCCTTTGCGGCTGTCCGGCTCGCGAACCGCCAGCAAGTGAGCCACGCCATACTCCCGGGCGCTGCGCAGAATCGGCAGGCTGTCGTCGATAAACAGGCTACGGCTCGGCTCGAAGGCAAAGTCCGCTTGTAGGGCGGCCCAAAAACGCTGGTCTTCCTTGGGGTAACCATAGTCGTGGGAGCTGATCAGGCGGTCGAAATAGGGCGCCAGTTCAATGCGCTCCATTTTCAGCGACAGCGAATCGCGGTGGGCATTGGTGATCAGCACTACGCGTTTGCCGGCTTGGCGTAGGGCAACGAGGAATTTGTCGGCGTCCGGGCGCAGGGAAATCAGGTGGGCAACTTCCCGTTTCAATTCGCGAATCGGCAGGTTGAGCTGAGCGGTCCAGAAGTCGGTGCAGTACCAATTCAACTGCCCGGCATGCTCGCGAAACAGCGGCAGCATCTGTGCCTCGGCCTGTTCGCGGCTAAGGCCATGCACCTCGGCAAAGCGCTGCGGCAGGTGTTCGAGCCAGAAATGGTTGTCGAAATGCAGATCCAGCAGGGTGCCGTCCATGTCGAGCAGTACGGTGTCGATATCGGCCCAGGGCATTAAAGGCATGCAGCTCGCTCCGCAGAAAAAGGCGTGACAGGACGCGCAAAAGGCTGGCGATTGCGCCGTAAAGCGCGACAATCGGAAAAGCCGCGTTATGATAACCCGCCAGGTCATGCCAAGGAGCCGTCCCATGCGTCAGAAACCCACCGTCCTCAACCGCGAAATCGTGGCCAGCAGCCGCCTGTTTCGCGTTGAGGAATTGCAGCTGCGCTTCAGTAATGGCGTTGAGCGCACCTACGAGCGGTTAGTGGGCAAGGGCGCAGGCTACGGCGCGGTGATGGTTGTGGCGCTGGCTGATGCCGAGCATGTGTTGTTGGTGGAGGAATATTGCGGCGGTACCGACGATTACCAACTGTCATGCCCCAAAGGTTTGATCGAGCCTGGTGAAGACGTGCTCGATGCCGCCAACCGCGAACTCAAGGAAGAGGCGGGGTTCGGTGCGCGCAAGTTGGAGTTGCTGACCGAGCTGTCGTTGTCGCCGGGTTATATGAGCCAGGTTATTCAAGTGGTGCTGGCTCGCGATCTGTACCCGGAAAGCCTGCCAGGTGATGAGCCGGAGCCCATGGGCGTTGAGCGGTTTAGCCTGCATGAGCTGTCGAGCTTGGCCCAGCACCCGCAATTCAGCGAAGGCCGCGCGCTGGCCGCGTTGTATCTAGCCCGCGACCTGCTGACCCAGCGCGGCGAATTCACCCCGGCGCCGCGCCCATGAGTGTGCTGCCGTTGATGGAGCAAGTGGTCGCCTTAGCGCGCGAAGCCGGCGCGGCGATTCTGCCGTACTGGCGCAGTGGCGTAGCGGTAACGGCCAAGGCCGATGATTCACCGGTCACCGCTGCCGACCTGGCCGCGCACCATATTCTGCTGGCCGGGCTAACCGCGCTAGACCCACGTATTCCGGTGTTATCCGAAGAAGCCGCCGATATTCCCCTGAGCGAACGCGCGCAGTGGACGCGTTGGTGGGTGGTTGACCCGCTGGATGGCACAAAGGAATTTATCAGCGGCAGCGACGAGTTCACCGTCAACGTGGCCCTGGTGGAAAACGGCAAGGTGCTGTTTGGCGTGGTCGGTATGCCCACCACTGGCCGCTATTTTTACGGCGGCGCTGGTATCGGTGCATGGCGCTGCGATGCCCATGGTCAGCCGCAGGCCGTGACAGTGCGCAATGCGCCGGAACAGGTCTTTACCGTGGTTGCCAGCCGCCGGCATTCCAGCCCTGAGCAAGAGCAATTGCTCGCCGGTCTGGCGGCGCTGTTTGGTGACTTGCAGCTGGCGAATGTTGGCAGCTCGCTGAAATTCTGCCTGCTGGCAGAGGGCGCGGCGGATTGTTATCCGCGCCTGGCGCCCACCTCGCAGTGGGACACCGCCGCCGCACAAGGCGTGCTGGAAGGGGCGGGTGGCGAGGTGCTGGATATTCACGGCGAGGTGCTCACCTATGAAGCCCGTGAGTCCTTCCTTAATCCGTTCTTTTTGGCCTTGCCGGCGAATGCCAGTTGGCGCGGTGATTTGTTGCGATTGGCTCGGGGGCTAAATTCGTAGGTTGGGTTGAGCGCAGCGAAGCCCAACAGGCCGTCCGCAGGACGGCGCGTATCGGTCTTGAGCGTATTGGTCTTGAGATAAACCGATACGCGGAGCCCTGCGGGCTCCTTGTTGGGCTTCGCTTCGCTCAACCCAACCTACAACATGTCCTTGAACCGCTCATCCTTCTTAAACACCAACGGCTGACTAAACCCAGGAATGCGCATCTGCTCGGCGCTGATTTCGATGGCTTGGTCTTCGATCATGTCCTGGCCGAAGTTGTAGATGATGTCGAGCTGACCATTCAGCGCGCGCTGATCGTAGGCCAGGGCATTGGCGCGGGTGTGTTCGCGGCGGGCGACGTAGGCGGCGAACGCTGCTTCACCATGACGCTTTTTCAGCATGCGTTCGGCCACGTGCGGCGCAAGGATCACGCCGCTGGCGTTGTTGCCGCCAAAGCCTTTGGAGTTGATAAAGCACACGTCCAATTGCTCGGCGCCGACATTGCGGTCCTTGGTGGCGATGGCCAGGTGTTGCTGGTGCACGTCTGGGGCTACGGCGTCGATGGTTTTGATGCCGGGGATGATGCCGTACTTAAAGGTGCCCAAGGCCGAGACAAGCTGGTCGCCACTGGCGGTGGCCAGCGAGTGGCCGACAAAGGCTTTCACGGCGGTCACCGGCCAGCTGTCGATGCTAAAGGCCGAGGCCACGCGATCGAGCAGTTCCGATTCCGTCACGCGGTTGGCTGGGGTGCTGGAGCCATGGGCGTGGATAAAGCTGCGTTTTTGCACGCTTTCCAAACCAACAATCTGCACCGCGCTGGCCACGGCCTTGGCGACGGTTAGGTAGTTGCCCGGGCCGGGTGCGGAGATGGACTTTTTAAAGCCGTCAGCGTTGATAAACACATCGGCCACCGCGCCATGGATATCGGCGCCCAGCTCCAGAGCCAGCTCGTCATCCATCAGCACGATGTACTGCGCGGACTCAGCCAGGGTAAAGCCGCAGTTTTCACCAAATGGGCGGCTGGCGCGGCGGAAGTCGACATCGTCGCGACCTTCGATCAGGCGCAGGCCTTCTTCGGTGGCCAGCGCACCCATGGCGCTGTAGCCCTCGATGCATTCGGACAGAATCGGCGCTTCGCTGTTACCAACAATGGCCACCCGAACGCTGCCGGCGGCAATCACGTCGATGGCTTTTTGCAGGTTGTAGAGAAAGGTCGCGCAGGCGCCCGTGACGCTGCCGGTGGTGCCGACACTGCCGAGCACATAGGCGTTGATAAAGTCGGTGGGCATGCTGTTAAAGCCCAGCGGCAATTGCTTGGCTGACACCCGATTGCCCTTGAGGCGCGACTGCATCATGCCGCCAAAACCGTTTTCGTCGAGCTGGCTCATGATGCTGCCGGAGAACACCGCCACTTCATCGGGCTGCACATGGCTGATCCAAACCGGTGGAGCGCAAGGCGTCGGTAGCGGCAACCACTGACATCTGCAGACCGCGCGGGTGAAAGCGCGAGTTGTACAGCTCGCTTGGTTCAAAACCGGCCGGCAATTGCCCGGCGGATTTGACGCTCAGGGCGCGGTAGCTATCAACTTTGAATTCGCAGCTGCCGTGAATGGTGACCTGCACCTGTTTGTCTTCGAGCTCTTCCACCGCCCAGTTGGCCGGCAGCGGCTCGGGCAGTTGTTTGCGTTGGGTAGTGAAGGTCAGCGGCTGGGCGGCGCTGGTTTCGACGTCCAGACTTTTTTGCCAATGCACCGCTTCGGGGTCCAGGTGCTGCTTTTCGATGCGACGCACCAACGTGGATTGCAGAATCTGCGCGGCAAATCGTTGTTCAATCTCGGCGGCATTGAGGGTTTTGCCGGTGCTGTCTTGATAGGCACCGTCGACCAGGCTCACCAGTTTCATCATGACTGCCAGGCCTACCAGGGTTTCCTGGCGGGCGGCGGCGTCCATTGATTCGATGACGGTACGGCGAAAACCGTGGTGAAAAGAGCTGCGGCCCGCTGCGTTGTACCCACCAAACCCTACGATGACTGGAAGTCGAGACATCTAGCGCACGCTCCTGAAAAAATACTTGGCCAATAGCCGATCACTAAAAATGATGAAGAGCGGCCCATTAAGTGGGCGCGCGTGATCGAGAGACTATGCTGACGCGAGTTGTGACTTATGAGTCACTGTCAACGGCAAGGTTGTTGCCGTCAATGCTGCTCGTCTGGCTGTAGGTAGGAGCTGAGGATATGTAGGGATGGGTCTGAAGCAGCAGACCTCCGTCGTCCCCGCGAAGGCGGGGACCCAGAATCGTGCATGGGAATATTGCTCGCGGGTAAAACTGCACGCCTGGATCCCCGCCTGCGCGGGGACGACGGGTGTTAGCGATAGGTGATGCCGGGTTTGCCGGCATTAACTCGGGTACCGGCCTTACCTTGCACGATGGCCTCGATATCCGCCAACGAGCCAATCACCGCGACCTTGCCGGTATTGCGCGCAAACTCGCATGCTGCCTGCACTTTCGGCCCCATGGAGCCGGCAGCAAAGCCCAGGCGTTCCAGTTCATCCGGATGCGCTTCTGCGATAGCTTTTTGCGTCGGCTTGCCCCAGTCGATATAGGTAGCCGCCACGTCTGTAGCGATCACCAATAAGTCGGATTCCAGCTGTTCGGCCAACAACGCGGAGCACAGGTCTTTGTCTATTACCGCTTCCACACCTTCAAGTTTGCCGGCGGCGTTGTAGCGGGTGGGAATGCCGCCGCCACCGGCGCAAATCACAATGGTGCCGTGTTCCAGCAGCCATTTGACCGGGCGGATTTCAAAGATCTGTTTCGGCCGGGGGCTGGCCACCACGCGGCGAAACTTGTCGCCATCCGGGGCGATGCTCCAGCCTTTTTCGGCGGCCAAGCGTTCGGCATCTTCTTTGGAATACACCGGGCCGATGGGCTTGGTGGGGTTCTGGAAGGCAGGGTCGTTGGCGTCCACTTCCACCTGGGTGAGCAGCGTGGCGAACGGCACTTCAAAGGGCAGCAGGTTGCCTAATTCCTGCTCGATCATATAGCCGATCATGCCTTCGGTTTCGGCGCCGAGGACGTCCAGCGGATAAGGGTTTACCGAGGTGTAAGCGGCGGCTTGCAAGGCCAAAAGGCCCACTTGCGGGCCATTGCCATGGGCGATGACCAGTTGGTTGCCAGGGGCGACTTTGGCGATCTGTTCGGCGGCGACGCGAACGTTCTCCCGCTGATTATCCGCGGTCATAGGCTCGCCACGGCGCAGCAGGGCGTTGCCACCCAAGGCGACGACAATGCGCATAGCTGTTCTCCTGAAAAAGAGCGGGGCAGCGTTGCTACCCCGCTAGCGCCTTAGATATCGGCCATGGCCGCGACGAGGATGGCCTTGATGGTGTGCATGCGGTTTTCCGCTTGCTCAAAGGCGATATTGGCCGGCGACTCGAACACGTCTTCGGTAACTTCCACGCCGTTGGCCAGGTGCGGATAGCGGCTGGCGATATCCTTGCCGACCTTGGTTTCGCTGTTATGAAACGCCGGCAAGCAATGCATAAATTTCACCCGTGGGTTGCCGGCGGCTTTCATCATCTCGGTGTTGACCTGGTAGGGCAGCAGTTGCTTGATGCGCTCGTCCCAGGCGTCCACCGGCTCGCCCATGGAAACCCAGACATCGGTGTGGATAAAGTCGACGCCTTTAACCGCTTCTTGCGGGTCTTCGGTCAGGGTGATGCGTGCGCCACTTTCCTCGGCAAAGCCTTGGCATTGTTTGACGAATTCATCGGTCGGCCACAGCGCTTTCGGCGCGCCAATGCGCACGTCCATGCCCAGCTTGGCGCCGATCATCAGCAGCGAGTTGCCCATGTTGTAGCGAGCGTCACCCAAGTAGGCGTAGCTGATGTCATGCAGCGGTTTGTCGCTGTGTTCGCGCATGGTCATGACGTCGGCAATCATCTGCGTGGGGTGAAATTCGGCGGTCAGGCCGTTAAACACAGGCACGCCGGCGTACTGCGCCAGCTCTTCGACGATTTCCTGGCCGTAGCCACGATACTCGATGGCATCGAACATGCGCCCGAGCACGCGGGCGGTGTCCTTCATACTTTCTTTGTGGCCGATCTGCGAGGAGCTTGGGTCGATGTAGGTGACGCTGGCGCCCTGGTCGTACGCGGCCACTTCAAAGGCGCAGCGGGTGCGAGTTGAGGTTTTTTCAAAGATCAGCGCAATGTTTTTGCGCTTCAGATGCTGCTGCTCGGTGCCGGTATATTTCGCCCGTTTCAGGTCGCGGGACAGGTCCAGCAGGTAACGCAGCTCGCGCTGGCTGTGGTGCATCAGGCTGAGCAGGCTACGGTTGTGCATGTTGAACGCCATTTTTCAAACTCCTGTAAACGCGTTGCGTGCGGTGTCGTTGCCCTTATGAGGTCGACACCGATGGCTGGTGGTGCGGATTAGTAGTCGATTGGGTCGCGGATAATCGGGCAGGTCATGCAGTGGCCACCGCCGCGGCCGCGCCCCAGTTCACCGGCGCTGATGGTGATGACCTCGACACCGGCTTTGCGCAGCAGCGTGTTGGTGTAGGTATTGCGGTCGTAGCCGACTACCACGCCTGGCTCCAGGGCCACCACGTTATTGCCGTCGTCCCATTGCTCGCGTTCGGCCTCGAAGGTGTTGCCGCCGGTAGGTACAACGCGCAGCTCTTTGAGCTTCAGGGCTTCGGCGACCACCTTGATGAAATGCTGATCTTCGCGGCGTACATCAAGCCCATCCGGGCGACTGCCATCCGGGCGAATACTGAAAGGCACGATGGCATCTACCGCTTCGGCAAATACGGTGACCAGGTCGCGGTCGCAGAAGCTAAACACCGTGTCCAGGTGCATGGCCGCGCGGGATTTTGGCAGGCCGGCGACAATCACCCGTTCCGCCGCCTTGCTGGCAAACAGCGATTGCGCCAGTTGGCCAATGGCTTGGTGAGTGGTGCGCTCGCCCATACCAATCAACACCACGCCATTGCCGATAGGCATAACGTCGCCGCCTTCCAGGGACGCGGCGCCATGGTCTTGATCGGGGTCGCCGTACCAGACCTTGAACTCGGCGTTAACGAAGTCCGGATGGAATTTATAGATGGCTGTCAGCAGCAAGGTTTCCTGCCGACGCGCGGGCCAGTACATGGGGTTGAGGCTTACACCGCCGTAGATCCAGCAGGTGTTATCGCGGGTGAATTGGGTGTTGGGCAGCGGCGGCAAAATAAAGCTGGAGCCGCCCAGGTAGCCGCGAAACATTTCGATGGCTTTGCCGCCGAATTGGTCGGGCAAGTCGCTGCCAGACACGCCGCCAATCAGGTATTGCGCCAGGGCGCGGGGCTCCAGGCTTTCCAGCCAGGAACGCACCTCGTTGACCAAGCCCAGGCCGACTTGGTTGGCGGTTATCTTGCGGTCCAGAATCCAGTTGCGGGCTTCAACGTTGCTGACGGTTTCGGCCAGCAGGTTATGCATCTCCACCACATCAACGCCGCGCTCGCGCATCTTGGTGACAAAATCGAAGTGGTCGCGCTTGGCTTGGCTGACCCACAGCACATCGTCGAACAGCAACTCATCACAATTGCTAGGCGTCAGGCGCTGGTGCGCTAAACCTGGGGAGCAAACCAACACCTTATGTAACTTGCCCGCTTCGGAGTGGACACCGAGTTTTACCTTGGACATGGCAGTTCTCCTTTCAGAAATTACAGGGTCAGGAAGCCGTCGTAGAGGCCGTAAGCCGCTACCAGGGCGCCAATCACCACCAGGGCGAAAATGCCTTTCTCGATCTGGGTAAAGATGGGTTGGCCAACTTCACGTTTGGCCTTGGCAAACAGGATGGCGCCAGGGGCATACAGCAGCGCCGAGAGCAGCAGGTACTTGATGCCACCGGCATACAGCAGCCAAACGGCGTAAATCACTGCTATGCGTCTTTGTTGCGCTCCTTGGCCGCTTGCTCGTAGGTTTCGCCGCGTACCGCCAGCAGCAGGGCGTAGGCCGCCGACCACAGGTAGGGCACCAGAATCATTGAGGTGGCGAGGTAGATCAGCGACAGGTAGGTGCTGGCGGAAAACAGCGTGATGATCAGAAAAACCTGAACCATGGCGTTGGTCAGCCACAGGGCATTGACTGGCGCGTGATTGGCGTTTTCCTTGCGCAGAAAGGCCGGCATGGTGTGGTCCTTGGCGGCGGCGAAAAGAATTTCCGCACACAGCAGCACCCACGACAGCAGGGCTCCGAGCAGGGAAATGATCAGGCCGACGCTGATCAACACGGCGCCCCAATGACCGACGACATGTTCAAGCACAGCGGCCATGGAGGGGTTCTGCAACTTGGCCAGTTCTGGCTGAGTCATGATGCCCAGAGACAACACGTTCACCAGCACCAGGATCAGCAACACGCTGATAAAGCCGATGATGGTGGCCTTGCCGACGTCGGAACGTTTCTCGGCGCGGGCGGAGAAAATGCTTGCGCCCTCGATGCCGATAAACACCCAGACGGTCACCAGCATCATGTTGCGCACCTGGTTCATCACGCTGCCCAGGTCAGGGTTTTTCAGGCCCCAGATGTCGGCGGTGAAGATGTCCAGTTTGAAGGCGAAGAAGGCGATCAGAATAAACAGCAGCAGCGGCACCACCTTGGCCACGGTGGTTACCAGGTTGATAAACGCCGCCTCTTTTACCCCGCGTAGCACCAAGAAGTGCACAGCCCAAAGCACCACGGAGGCGCCGATAACTGCGGCCGGGGTGTTGCCTTCGCCAAATACCGGAAAGAAGTAGCCGAGGGTGCTGAACAGCAACACGAAGTAGCCGACGTTGCCCAGCCAAGCGCTGATCCAATAGCCCCAGGCCGACGAAAAACCCATGTAATCGCCAAAGCCGGCCTTGGCATAGGCGTATACGCCGGCATCCAGATCGGGTTTGCGGTTGGCCAGGGTTTGGAAGACGAATGCCAGGGTCAGCATGCCCACGGCGGTAATGGCCCAGCCGATTAACACGGCACCCACATCGGCGCTGGCGGCCATATTTTGCGGCAAGGAGAAAATCCCGCCGCCGATCATTGAGCCGACGACCAGGGCGACCAGCGCACCTAAACGAAGTTTGTGAGCGGATTCCGACATGGTGTTCATCCTTGGCGTATTTGGTTGTAGGCATATACGCACGTGTTGGGCGTAGAGACCTGACCTGAATCAAGAGCGGGCTAACTGTCCGTGTTGAGCATCTCTCACTGCACGAGAAGGCACGTCGGATGGCGGGCTCAAACCGTCGAGCCAAAGGGATGAAGGTCACCCCCTTTGGCGCTGCCAAGAGAACGCTAGACCGCTTTACGCAATGCGCAAGGAGGCGGATTTTGGCTGGCTAAGGGCCATTGCAGGGTGTGGAAATAGCGGGAGGTGGGGGTGATTTCGAATAGGTCTAAGCGAGGGCGATTTGCGGGTTTTGTGCAGAGCGCTTGGTACGCATAGCACGCCCTACAAGAGCGAACTCGTGCGTAGGGTGTGCTGTGCGCACCAAGCGCTTTGGAACCTTACTCGCCGTCTTCCTGACTCGCGCTCAAACCATGCTTGCGCAATTTGTCGTGCAGGGTTTTGCGCGGCAGGCCGAGGGCTTCGGCGAGGCTGCGCAGGGAGTTATGCGGGCGTGCCAGTTCGGCGGCGATCAGGGCGCGTTCAAAGGCTTCCACTTGTTCACTGAGCCCGCCGCCGGCAGCTATTTTCGGCAGCTCTGGGGTAGCGCCTTCCAGCGACAACTCCAAGCCCAAGGCAAAGCGCTCAGCGGCATTTTGCAGTTCACGCACATTGCCCGGCCAGGTGTGGCAAAGCAGAGTGGCGCGCTGGCCCGGCTGCAGTTCGCGCACGGGCAAGTGGTGGCGGGCGCTGGCCGATTCGGCGAAGTGCTGGAACAGCATCAAGGCGTCTTCGTTGCGCTCACGCAGCGGCGGAATGCGCAGCGGCGCGACGTTGAGGCGGTAGTAAAGGTCGGCACGGAAGCGCCCTTGGTCGGCGCTCTGACGCAGGTCTTCCTTGCTCGCGGCGATTACACGGATATCCAGCGGAATCAGCTGATTGCCGCCCAAGCGTTCCACCACCCGTTCCTGCAAGAGGCGCAGCAGTTTGACCTGCACCTCCAAACTCATGCTTTCGATTTCATCAAGAAACAGGGTGCCGCCATTGGCGAACTCAAACTTGCCAATGCGCCGTTTCTGCGCGCCGGTGAAGGCCCCAGGCTCATGGCCAAACAGCTCGCTCTCCACCACCGATTCAGCCAGCGCCCCGGCATTGATGGCCACGAAAGGACCATTCCGGCGATTGGACAAGTCGTGCAACGCGCGGGCGACCACTTCTTTGCCGGTGCCGGTTTCGCCAAGGATCAGCACGTCAGCATTGATTGCCGCCAACGCGCCGATCTGTTCGCGCAGGCGCAGCATGCCGGGCGACTGTCCCACCAACCGCGCCGATAGCTCTCGGCGATCCGCCAGGGCCATGCGCAGGCTGCGGTTATCCAGCACCAGCTGGCGCAGGGCCAGGGCGCGGCGCACGCTGTCGAGCAGGTCTTCGCTGGCGAAAGGTTTTTCCAGAAAGTCATAGGCGCCGGCACGCATGGCTTGCACCGCCAACGGCACATCGCCGTGGCCGGTAATCAGCAGCACGGGCAAATCGCTGTCTTGCTCGTGCAACTGCGTCAGTAGCTCCAGGCCATCAACGCCCGGCATGCGGATATCGCTGACCACCACACCCGGCCAGTCGCGAGCAATGGTGCCGGCCAGCCCTTTGGCGCTGGCCAGACTGCAGACTTTCAGCCCGGCCAGATCCAGGGTTTGGCTCAATGCTTGGCGCAGATGAGGATCGTCGTCGATCAACAGCACCTGGGCTCGGTTATCGAAGGTGCTGTCGGTCATGAGCTGAGATCCTCAGAAGGTTGTCGGTTTACCCCTGGCGCGGCGGGGAGCAGGTGCAGGGTCAGCACGGCGCCGCCGTCCGGATGGTTGGCCAGATGCAGTTCGCCCCCTAGGGCGAGCATCAGGGTTTCGCAAATCGCCAGGCCCAGGCCCAACCCTTGCGCACTGGTCTTGGTGGTGAAAAACGGTTCGCGAGCGCGCTTGAGGGCGTCGGCGGAAAAGCCTGGGCCGTTATCACGAATGCTCAGGCGTACGCCGTGCTCGTCGTTGCTGGTGCTTAGCCAAATGCGCCGTGGCGGGGCTTTTTCTACCAAGGCATCAAGGGCGTTGGCCAGCACATTGCCGAGTACTTGGCGCAGGCGGGTTTCGCCAGCCTGTACCCAAAGAGTTGCATCGGGCAGGTCGCGGATCAGTTCCACATCCATGGCCCGCCGGCGTTTGGCCAATAGTGCCAGGGCATCGTCGAGCGCCGGTTGTAGCGCCACGCTTTCCGGCGCATGCCGATCACGCCGGGCAAAGGCGCGCAGGTGGGCGATGATCGATGACATACGGCCGGTCAGCTCACCAATCAATTTCAGGTTGCCACGGGCATCGTCGGTGCGTTGATGGTCGAGTAGCACCGTAGCGTTTTCCGCGTAGCTGCGAATCGCCGCCAGCGGCTGGTTAAGTTCATGGCTGATGCTGGCCGACATGGTGCCCAGTGCCGACAGCTTGCCGGCTTGCACCAGCTCATCCTGGGCGCGGAGTAATTCCTGCTGCGCGTGCTCGCGCTCGAGCACTTCGTCTTTGAGCCTACTGTTGAGGGTTTCCAGATCACGGGTTCGGTCGAGCACCCGAATTTCCAGCTCGCGCCGAGCACGGGCGTCAATGGCGATGCGTTCCAGATAATGCCGACGGCGTTGCATCAGCAAGCCGAGCAGCAAAATCAGCACCAGCAAGGTCGCACCGCCGACGGCCACAGCGGTTTGCACTGGGCGCGAAATCTGTTCGGCTGGCGCCAGAATGCTCACCGTCCAGCCGGTTTCCGCCAGGCTGCGGTTCTGAATAATCCAGGCCTTTTTACGCAGCTTGAGCATCTGCGGCTCAAGCGTTGGGTAGGGCTTATTGGCGGCAATTTCGCTGCGCTCTTGTGGGCTTAATTCGCGGCTGGCGCGAAAGCGCCATTCGGCACGCGAGGTAAGAATGACCACGCCATTGCTATCGGTGACCATCAGCTGTTCAGGCGTTTTACCCCATAGGGTTTCGGTGGTGTCCAGGTCGACCTTGACCACCAGCGCACCAATCACCGTGTCGCCCTCTTTTACCGCCGAGGCAAAGTAGTAACCGCGTTTACCCGAGGTGGTGCCCAGGCCGAAAAAGCGTCCCAGGTGCCCGGTCACTGCTTCGCGGTAATAGGGGCGGAAGGCAAAGTTGCGCCCGACAAAACTGTCCGACTGGCGCCAGTTGGAAGCGGCCAGCGTGGTGCCGGCGGCGTCCATCAAATAGATGGAGTCGGCACCGGTTTGCCCGCGTACTTCCTCCAGCAGTTGATTGGCGCGTATCTGCGCATCCAGGTTTTGCGGGTGGGAGAGCACACCGCGCAGCGCGGGCAGGTCGCCAAGAATCGGTGGCAGCACTTCATAGCGGCGCAGGCTACCGAGCAGGTTGGCGACGTAGAGGTCGAGAGTTTGCCGGTTTTGTTCGATCAGCTCGTTGCTGTAATAGCGCTCGGCCAGTTGTTGCAGTGGCCATAGCAACGGCGCCAGCAACGCGGCAAACAGCAGCAGGCTGCGCCAGCGTGGACGCCGTAGCGGCGAGTCAGTCGGCATGGCGCAGGCAGTCGGCGAGCGCTACTTGCCACTGCGGCAGGCGCACATTCCAGGCCGTTTGCAGGCGCGAGCAATCCAGCCGCGAGTTAGCGGGGCGTTGTGCCGGCGTCGGGTATTCACTGCTGGCGATGGGCACCAGACGTGCGCAGGGTTTGCCGGCGGCTTTAAGGTGTTCGCCGATGGCGCTGGCAAAGCCAAACCAGGATGTTTCGCCCTGGCCAGTCAGGTGATAAATACCCCAGGCGCCAGGGCTGCCGGCCTGCCACTGCTCGATCAATGCGCGGGTGGTGTCGGCGATAGTGCCGGCCCACGTCGGCGCGCCAATCTGGTCACTCACCACACGCAGCTCTTCACGCTCTTGCAGCAGGCGTTGCATGGTCAGCAGAAAGTTGCGGCCGTACAGGGAGTACACCCAACTGGTGCGCAGGATCAGATAGTCGCCGCCAACCGAGGCAATCGCCTGCTCACCGGCCAGTTTGCTTTGGCCATAGACGCCGAGCGGTTGGCTGGCATCGTTTTCCAGGTACGGTGAGTTTTTGCTGCCATCAAATACATAGTCGGTGGAGTAATGAATCAGTGGCACGCCCAAGGCCTTGGCCTCTTCGGCCAATACGCCGGGGGCGATGGCATTGATGGCGAAGGCTTGCGCGGGCTCACTTTCGGCTTGATCAACAGCGGTATAGGCAGCGGCATTGATGATCAGGTCGGGGCGCAGGGCGTGCACCTGAGCACGCACCGCATCAACGTCGGCCAGATCCAGCTCGGCGCGACCCAGGCAGATGATTTCGCCTAAGCCTTGCAGGCTCGTGAGCAGGGCCTGAGCAACCTGACCATTGCGTCCGCTGATCAACACCTTCATGGAAACAGCTCCGCCTCGGTAAACAGCACGCCTGTCTGGTCTTTAGCCGACAGCTGCGGTGCTTCGTTCAGTTGCCAGTCAATGCCCAGGGTCGGGTCATCCCAGCGAATGCAGCGCTCATGAGCCGGTGCGTAGTAGTCGGTGGTTTTGTACAGGAACTCGGCGGACTCACTGAGCACCACAAAGCCATGGGCAAAGCCTGCGGGTACCCACAGCTGACGTTTGTTTTCCGCTGACAGCAGCACGCCAACCCATTGGCCAAAGGTGGGCGAGCTGCGGCGAATATCGACGGCTATATCCAGCACTTCGCCGGCGCTGGCGCGAACCAGCTTGCCCTGGGCTTGTTCGATTTGATAATGCAGGCCGCGCAGCACACCACGTTGCGAGCGAGAGTGGTTGTCCTGCACAAATTGGCAGTCGACGCCCGTGGCCGCTTTAAAGGCATTGGCGTTAAAGCTTTCGTAGAAAAACCCACGCTCATCGCCAAATACTCTGGGCTCAATGATCAGCACGTCTGGAATGCTGGTGGCAATAACCTTCACACCTGTTCTCCTGCCAGCCGATAGAGGTATTGGCCATAGCCGGTCTTACCAAACGCCTTGGCCTGCACCAGCAATTGCTCACGGTCGATCCAGCCATTTTGGTAGGCGATTTCTTCCAGGCACGCCACTTTCAAACCCTGGCGGTGCTCGATGGTTTGCACATATTGCGAAGCGTCCAGCAGGCTGTCGTGGGTGCCGGTGTCCAGCCAGGCAAAGCCCCGGCCGAAGCGCTCTACGCGCAGGTCACCGCGTTGCAGGTAGGCGTTGTTTACGTCGGTGATTTCCAGCTCGCCACGCTGCGACGGTTTTACCGCCTTGGCGATTTCGATCACGTCGTTGTCGTAGAAATACAAACCAGTGACCGCGTAGCTGGATTTAGGCTTGGCCGGTTTTTCTTCAATGGAAATCGCCTTGCCCTGGGCGTCGTATTCCACCACGCCAAAACGCTCAGGGTCGTTTACCCAATAGCCGAACACGGTGGCGCCGCTGGTGTGGCTGGCGGCACGTTGCAACTGCTCGGTGAAGTGCTGGCCGTGGAAGATATTGTCGCCAAGGATCAGGCACACCGAGTCGTCGCCAATAAACTCTTCACCAATCAAAAATGCCTGCGCCAGGCCATCGGGCGAGGGCTGCACGGCGTAGCTGAAATTGACCCCGAACTGGCTGCCGTCGCCGAGCATTTTTTCGAACTGTGGCAGGTCGTGGGGGGTGGAAATCAGCAGGATGTCTTGGATGCCGGCAAGCATCAGCACCGAGATGGGGTAGTACACCATCGGTTTGTCGTAGATCGGCAGCAGTTGTTTGGACACCGCCAACGTAATGGGGTGTAAACGGGTGCCCGAACCGCCGGCCAGAATGATTCCTTTCATGCTCAGTTACTCCGTTGCGCCAAGGCGTTCGCGCTGGTAGCTGCCGTCTTGCACATGGCGGCACCAGTCGAGGTTATTCAGATACCACTGCACGGTTTTGCGCAGGCCACTGGCAAAGGTTTCTTCGGGTATCCAGCCTAGCTCGCGTTCGATTTTGCTGGCGTCGATGGCGTAGCGCAGGTCGTGGCCGGGGCGATCTTTAACAAAGGTAATCAGCTGTTCGTAACGCTCAACACCGGCCGGTTTGCCTGGCGCCAACTCTTCTAACAGCGCGCAGATGCTGCGCACCACGTCGATATTCTGCTGCTCGTTATGGCCGCCAATATTGTAGGTCTCGCCCACCTTGCCCTCGGTCACCACCTTGAGCAGGGCGCGGGCGTGGTCTTCAACAAACAGCCAATCGCGAATCTGCGCACCGTTGCCATACACCGGCAGCGGTTTGCCCTCCAAGGCGTTGAGAATCACCAGCGGAATCAGCTTTTCGGGAAAGTGATACGGCCCGTAGTTGTTCGAGCAGTTGGTGATCAGCACCGGCAGGTTATAGGTGCGTTGCCAGGCACGAACCAGGTGATCAGACGCCGCCTTGCTGGCCGAGTACGGCGAACTGGGGGCGTAAGGCGTGGTTTCGGTAAAGAGGTCGTCGACGCCATGCAGGTCGCCGTAAACCTCGTCGGTGGAAATGTGGTGAAAACGAAACGCCTGCTTGGCCTCGTCGGCCAGGCCCTGCCAGTAACCGCGGGTGGCTTCCAGCAGCGCATAGGTGCCGACGATATTGGTTTGGATAAACGCCGATGGGCCGTCGATGGAGCGGTCGACATGCGATTCGGCCGCCAGGTGCATGATCGCCTCGGGCTGGAAATCGTCCAGCAGGGCGCGTACTTGCGGCTGGTCAGCGATATCCAACTGAGCGAAGCGATAACGTGGGTTGCCTGCCACGCTGGCGAGGGACTCGAGGTTGCCAGCGTAGGTCAGCTTGTCGAGGTTGAGCACGTGGTGCTCGGTGTCGAATCAGCGCCGAGCCAATAAAGCCCGCGCCGCCGGTGATCAAAATACGCATGCCAAGTGGCCTTGTCGGTTCGCAGGCGCATAGCTTGTCGGCAGGCTAGGTAAGAAGCAAGCGTGAAAGGCCTTGGGGCGCGGGGCGAGCCTGTGCAAGCAGGGCAGAAAACAAAACGCCGTCGCACTTGCGGGCGACGGCGTTGGGGCCAAGCGTTAAGGCGTTACATCAATTTGGCTTTTTTCAGCGACGCCGTGGAAGCCGGCACCTGGATGATTAACGGGTGGTCGGTCAGGTTGACCTGAACCTTGCTGACGTTACGCAGCGACTGAACGGGCTCGGTGCCGACGATAGGGTCGTAAATATTAACCGTGGCCTGGGTAGACCCCAGGTTCACCGTTACTGGTGCCGATTGGCCTGGGAAGGAGTCCGGTTCTGCCCACACGAGGATATTGGTTTCATAATTGCTCTTTTGTAGAGCGAGGAACCGGCCAGAGGGGGGCAACCCTACGGTAGAGAATGGGATCAGCTTGGTCAGGGTGAAGTTCGATGCGGTAGGCGTCGAATCCAGCAGGATGGTGTTGAGGTTATGCCAGGCCGTTGCCGCTGGAGTTGGCGCGTTGTCAGCTTTGGCGAATAGGCCATAACCATCGCCTTCATCCATCAGTTGGTAGATGTAGGTGCGATGAATCTCGTTATAAGCGCTGTTGGCCAGAATGCTCAGCAACCAAGAGGCGCTCGCTTGGGCTGTGGTTTTTGGCGATTGATAGCCGGTTTCGGTGTACACCGCAGGGCCAACGCCGGCGGGCGTGTTACCCAATACCGAACGTTTTACGTACTTGGTCGGCGGTTTGCCGGCCGCAGGGTAGGGGTGCTGGTTATTGAAGTCGGCGAGGCCTTTGGTCACCGCTGGGTCCGGACCTTTAGGGATACCGCCCGCGTTGTAACCGGTGAAATAAAACACTTGGGTGTTTTTGAACAGCGGGTGCGCCTTGGTTTGTTTATACAGCTCTGCCTGGAACGACAGCGCCGCCGGTAGGCCTTTGGTGCCATCGGGCTGCCAAATCAGCGGGAAGTTATTGATCTCGTTTGGCCCTTCCACCGCCAGGGTTGAACCCGGAACGGCTTTCTCCACGGTGCTGATATTGGTCAGAAAGGTGGCGATGGTGGTTGGCGACTTGGTGCCGCCGACGGCAGCGATGTAATTCCACTTCACGCCAGCCTTGGCCAGGGTGGTGTAGTAGTTATACGGCGGATTGCCCCAGAACGGGTTGTAACTGTCGCGGGCGTTGACGATGCCCAGGTACTGCATGTTGCTGATGACCATGGGCATCTTCGCGTAGTTCGAAGAACCCTGGCTGACGTGCAGGTTTACGCCCATGGCGTTGATAAAGTCGGCTGAGCGCATCAACGTGGCGGCTGCCTGCGTCTGCATGCTTAACGTCCCTGCTCCAAATAGAAGCAGCAGGGTTGTAGTGCGGACGATCTGGTTCATGGTCTACCCCCTTTCAGAAATTTCGAGAACGCTAGGAAAACGCTAGTTGGCACAAATGGCGTTGTCGAAACCCTAGTCGCAAAGTGCCACGGTATCTGCTAAACGGTCCGTTTTAGACGCGTTTTGCAATAGAACATATTGCAAAAAATTGCCTGAACTTCATGACCGTTTCAGCGCCGATACAGTTCGTCGTGCTTTCGCTTTCAACACCGCTTGCAACGACGCGGCCATGTTTCACCAGGCGTCGCCACTCTCAGACGAGCTGCAGTTTGTTAATCCGCGCTGTCGAGGTAGCGCATCAGCAGGCCGAAGCGCCCATCGGCGATTGGAGGCAGCGCAACATACACGATGTGACCATCGCCGGGGGCTAAGGTGATCGACTGGCCCGCCGCATTTTCCAACGTACTCAGAGAGAAGTGCTGATTGCCGGAGGGCGTCATTAGTTCAAAGCGATCACCGACGGCGAAACGATTTTTCACCCGCACCTCGGCAAGGTCGCCGCGCCATTGCCCGGTTAATTCGCCGACAAACTGCTGACGTTCGGCGCGCGAGTTACCGTGCTCATAATTCTGATAGTCATCATGCACATGGCGGCGCAAAAAGCCTTCGGTATAGCCGCGGTTGGCCAGTGATTCGAGGTTAGTAAACAGGTGCTGAGCGAAGGGTTTACCGGCTACCGCATCGTCGATGGCCTGGCGATAAACCTGGGCGGTACGGGCCACATAAAAGTGGCTTTTGGTGCGGCCTTCGATCTTCAGCGAATGCACGCCTATCTGTACCAGACGCTCTACATGCTGCACGGCGCGCAGGTCTTTGGAGTTCATGATGTAGGTGCCGTGCTCGTCTTCGAACGCCTCCATCAGTTCGCCAGGGCGGCTGTCCTCCTCCAGCAGAAACAGTCGCTCAGTGCTGTTGCCTTCCCCTAGCGTCGGAGTACATGGGCGAACGATTTCACCCAATTCATTCTGCTCACCCTCATGCGCCTGGTACTGCCAGCGGCACGCATTGGTGCACGTGCCCTGATTTGGATCGCGGCGGTTGATATAGCCGGACAACAAGCAGCGCCCCGAATACGCCATGCACAGCGCACCGTGGACGAAAACCTCCAGCTCCATCTGCGGTACCTGCTGGCGGATTTCCTCTATTTCTTCCAGCGACAGTTCGCGAGACAAAATCACCCGGCTCAAGCCCTGCTGCTGCCAGAACTTCACGCTGGCCCAATTCACCGCATTGGCCTGCACCGACAAATGAATGGGCATCTTCGCGAAGTGCTCGCGCACCAGCATGATCAAACCTGGGTCAGACATGATCAGCGCATCTGGCGCCATGGCCACCACCGGCGCCAAATCCTTGAGAAAGGTACGCAGCTTGGCGTTATGCGGGGCGATATTGACCACCACGTAAAAGCGTTTTCCCTGTGCGTGGGCCTCGGCAATACCCAGCGCCAAGTTAGCGTGATCGAACTCATTGTTACGCACCCGCAAGCTATAACGCGGCTGCCCGGCGTAGACCGCATCAGCGCCATAGGCAAAGGCATAACGCATGGCTTTCAGCGTGCCGGCGGGGCAAAGCAATTCGGGAGAGAACGGACGGGACATACGGAATCGCCTGGCTGATTGGGCGCGCGATTCTAGGGGCTGCCAATGCCACAAGTATTGATATAGGTCTACGGCCCCTAGCTGGTCAAAAAGTAACCTTGCCGCGCCGTTTTAAACCGCGCGCTGATTGCATCGCCCCTCTTTAATCATCACCGGCACGAGGCAAGTATTTTCAACCACAACACAACCCCACACAGCGCGCCTCCATCACCAGCGGAGCGTACTCATGCGTATTTTTACCCTCGTCATCGCGTTTTTGTCGGTTTGTTTGCTCAGTAGCGGAATCACCGCCATGGTCCTAAGACCCACTCCACCTACCCCAGCCAAGACGCCGGACGCACCGCCCGGCTTTGTCGCCAAGCCCACAGCGGGCGGCGGCATCCTTTACCAACGCCAAACGATCGCGCAACTCCCCAGCCAACCCGCCCTACGAGCATTTCCCAAAGTAATGAACCTCAGCGAATCCGCCAAATGCGTACTCACCCTCGGCCAAGACCGCTCCTCGCAAGGCGCGAAATGGGTGAAACCTATGGATGACTACTGCGAAAACGTGATCAGGTAGCTCCCGTTTTCCTTATTACGTGTGAGCTGAAGCGAAGGCGGGATTCTGTGGCGTGCGTGGCGGCTTGTTACGCTCTGGCAACCATTGAATATGGTATTCAGCTGAACGCGAAAGTTCGGGAGGGATGGGCAATGGAAAGGAATGATCCGGAGCAGATTCGACCGCGTTAAGCCACTTTCTGGCGAGCGGACCAAGGCTTTCGGTATTGCAGCGCTAACAGCGGGCGCTCCAGCCAGCGGTGTACCAGATAGCCGGCGACGCAGGTCGCGATGGTGGCGAACACTACGAAAACCAGATGGTTGACCCAGCTTGGTGAAGTGAAGACCCGCCCCCAGACACGCCCCAGCGCAGAAATCGCAAAAACGTGGGACAGATAGAGCGAGTACGAGGAGTCGCCCAACCGCAGAAGCCACGTCGGCAAATGCAACCGCCCCTGGGCCTCCAGCATGACGGTGCCGGCGATGAGCAGCAGGCCTGCGCCACCAAAACAGCCAATTTGCGTCCAGAGATCGATGGTCGTCGGTCCCCCGGCCGGCAGTAATGCGGCGGCGCCTATTGCGAGCAATACACCGCTCATTACCAGTGGCCAGGCGAGTTTGGCGGGAATACGGTGCCAGTAGAGGCCCAGGAAAGCGCCGGCAATGAATTCGTAAGTCATTGAGCTGGTTGCCACGGAAAGGGCGTAAGGGGAGTCCGCCTGCAGCATTGCGCTCCCCACGGCTATAGCGGTACCCCACGCGAACAAGTAGAGGGGAACAAAGCGCTCCGCCACCAGGGCGATGGCTAGGGCGAATACGAGATAGAAATACGCCTCGTACACCAAGGTCCAACCTACGCTGAGGATCGGCATTTGCCTGTCCGGGATCAGCAGATAAGAAGCCAGCACACTCTGGTTCGCGTAGGAGCTGTTAACCATGGAGGGCACGATGGCCATCAACACCACAACCAGGGTCGTGAAAATCCAATAGAGCGGCAAGACGCGCCACGCCCGTTTGCCGAGAAACTCGCCAGCGGCCGCTGGGCCGATATAGCGGCCGGCCGTGATGGTGGTCATCAGAAAACCGGACAGCACGAAGAACAGGTCAACCCCTGCCGAGCCGTAGCGAGCAATATCGTCTAGAAAGGCAGTGCCTTGCAGATACTTGAATTCCACGATTCGCAGGTGGAACAGTACGACCGCCAATGCAGCGATTCCGCGCAGGCCTTGCAGTGAATCGAACCGAAGCTTATCCATCGAACTACTGCTCGTTGAGGGGCCGTCATTCTAACCACAGTTGCGATGTTGAACAGGCTGCTAGCGTTTGCCCAAGTCGAGCAACCTAACCCAGTCAAAACGCCGGCCAACAAAAAAGGCCTTCGACTTCTCGAAGGCCTTTCTTTTATATGGTGCCGGCACCAGGAATCGAACCCGGGACCTACTGATTACAAGTCATCGAGTCTATACAGTAGTTAGGCGATTTGAAGATTTATTTTTTACTATAATTCTGCTCTGTAGGCACCGTGATTGCTGGGTTTATGGCGATCTTACTGGGCTGCAGGTAAAAATATAACTACTGTATAAAATGTCGTCAAATCCCTACCCCAATCCTACCCCAGGTGCTATAGTCCTACCCCAGGCCTACCCCGGAATCGGTCAGGATTTTGAGTATGACGATGCGCAAAGCAATGAATGAACACACCCTCAAGCGGCTCAAATATGACCCTAAAGTGGGGCGTGTTGAGCACCTTGATCCCTCTATGCCAGGGCACGGCACGTTCGGGGTAAGGGTCAACAAAACATGCATATCTTTCATCTTGCTTTACAGCTTTCATGGCGCTCCAAGACGCTTAACGCTGGGCAACTACCCTGATCTCTCCTTGGATGTTGCTCGCAGTAAGTGCGCCCAGGCCATCGAGCTGCTGAAGCAAGGTGTTGATCCTGGCGTAAAGAAAATCGCCGAGGCCTTTGAGTATCGAGAGAGCCCCGACGTCGCCCAGGCAGTGGCGACATATCTGGAGTGGGCCAAGCTCAACAAGAAGTCCTGGAAAGAAGACGAGCGCGTGCTGACCAAGGAGTTCGTAGAGCCCTTGGGTCGTATGAAAATTCAGGACGTGAAGCGTAAGCAGGTAATGGCGCTGCTTGACGAAAAGGCTAAGACCGCTCCAGTTCAAGCCAACCGAATGCAGTCGGTTATCCGCAAGCTTTTCAACTTTTGTGTGGAGCGGGAAATCATCGACGCCACACCGTTGGTGCAGATGCCCAAGGTCGCGAAAGAGGTGGCACGTGAGCGCGCTCTGAACCGACACGAGCAGGTATGGTTTCTGCGCCAGCTGGCGGCCGCCAGTTTGACTGCAGGCACTCGCTTTGGGCTGCTGCTTAGCTTAATGCTCGCCCAGCGTTCAGGGCGGGTGATGGATATGCGGTGGGTTGATATCGACCTGGAGGAGGGGATCTGGGATCGCTCAGGCAAGTTCGAGAAGAACAATAACCCCATTGCTATTCCTCTCTCTGAAGATGTCAGGGCGATTCTTGCGTACCTGCGAGAGTGCCAAGTTGCCAAGGTCGTGGCTCAGGATCCAGAGCGTTGGGCAAATAGCAAAACTAGACCCAGTCCTGGCAAATATGTGTTTCCTGGTCGGGCAGTGGGCTCGCCCCAGACTCAGCCCTCGTTGAATCGGGCGATGCGGCGTATCTATGATGAGTACGTTAAGGATGCAGCGCGGGTGGAAGAGGAGGCGCTGTTGAGGGTTGCTGATGGTTACCCTCGCCCTACTGTCCATGACCTTCGGCGGTCGGCGACTACTTATATGTCCAGCCGCGGTTTAGGGAAGGATGTTCGGAGTCGGATCCTTAACCATAAGGATCTTTCAGTAGATGCGATCTATGACCGGTACTCCTACTTTGACGAAAAGACAGCGGCGCTCAACGAATGGCATGGTCATTTGCTGGGGCTGCTAAGGAAGGAGTTTTCGGGGGCGGATTGGGTTGAGTTTTATGGGCGGAGGATGGAGGAGGTTGGATTGGCGGGCGAGTCCCAAGACGATGACTGTGAGAGTGAGTAGCGCAGATTGGTAGGAGCTATGCTTCGTGCCCCGACGACGTTTGAAGCGATGTAAAAGCGCTGCGCGGACATGACATGGTAGGGGGGCTCCTCACGGGACCGGCTCCCGTAGAGGTGCAGCATCTGCAGAGCTACTTTTCCCCCGTTGTCTTGATTAGGTAGTGGCTCCCTGAGACGCACAACCCAACCACCAGTTCAGCCTCATCGAATGTTGGCTCACGACCTTCCCTGAGGTGCCGTCCGAATTCTGAGGCATACGCCCAGGTCTTGATGATGGCCTGATCCAGGGGCGCCGGAATGAGACTCCTGTTGTCGTTCATGATCGTACCGAGCGTACCCTTGGGATTACTGGTGATCTGCCGCGCAACGCACTTTAGGGACGCCATTTAGTGTTGAATGGCCCCGGTTGCATCAGGGGTTGGCCGGCGCGAAAGGTCACAAATGGCTTGATGTAGCTCGCTGCTGGCCGTGTTGTAGCCCGCCAGGTGCTCCGCATCTCATGCTGCCTTCAAGACGATTTAAAAAGACTCGGGGCCTCGTACCTCGAGTCGACTAACCAATCCGTTTGGTCGCTGCTTGAATATTGGTACTACCTAATATGCTCGTTCTCACCGAAGTTCCATTGTGGCGACTGTGTACATCAGGGCTATAGCTTCCTTAGCACGATGGTAGAGCACCTCATTTGGCTGTTGTCTTGTGCATAACGATAGTTGGCCGATTGTGTGCTCATGTTCAAAGGGCTTTAGATGCGTGAATGGATTACGAAATGCTCGCAGTCGATCAATGCTTTTTAAGATAAAGGAGTGTTGTGGGCGAATGATCCGCAGCCGTTTGATAATTGCGCTTACCCCGCGGGTGGCTGCATCTGCCTCACCGATATATATCATGAAGAGTTGAAGCCTATGCTCAATCAGAGCTAGCGCCAGGGTGACTGTCGCAACATAAAGGCCGCTCACAAAAGCATCTCTGGCTTCGGTGATAACCAGGAATGACTCATGTGGCATCAGTAATCCGTGCTCCGGTGCGACGCTGATGACGTAGTTGAGATTGGCTACTCTAGCCTCGATGGTCTCCTGATCGAGCTCCGCAAGATATTTTTCCGCTTCGTCTGTGGTAGTTACATCGTGGCCAAGCAAGTCTTTCATAGGAAACCTACCTCAATTTGGCAAAATACCTGCTATTTGACTTCGCCAGCTACCCCATTGGCGCCAGGTGTAGGAGGAGGTACCGATTTCTTTGCGGAAGATTTGGCCATTGATTGAATGATAGACTCTTTTTCAGAAATGAAACGTGTATACATTTCTTTTGCTTTAGGAGAGTTTTCTTTCTTTGAGGAAAAAATTTTATAGTATTTATTGAAAAGCTCTTTGTCTGTCTCGAAATCTTTAGTCCATAGGGGGACGGCTTGTTTTTTCTTATCCCCTTTTCCTGATGGAATAGTGGGGAATGTTCTATCCAGCACAGCTTTGTAGGCTGAGTTATTTATAGTCTTTACAACTGAGCGTAGCGTGCTAGAGACTACAGATAGGTCTGACTTACTTAGTGTTAGTGGCTTTTCAAATAGATTGCTGTGAGACGTTAGCCCTAGACTCATAGCGTTTTTTGCGCCGAGTTTTCCAAAACGGTGAACACAGCAATGGCGCAATTGACATATTTTGTCTAACTCTGTTGTTATGGTTTCGTCAATTACGATGTCGATTCCAGCCAGACTCTTGAAAGTTTTAAGAATATTTTCAGATGCGGTGAACGAATGATTATCCATGAGGGCTTCGGGTAGCAGTTGTTTGTTGTGATGTAGGGCTGCACCGAAGGTTATCTGAAGTGACTCAGCGCATTTTTGAGAATATGTGTCGTGCTGAATAAGCGTCCTAACCAGTGCCCGGACATAACTTTCTACAGCCGAGAAGTAACCTAAGAATAATATGTTCATGAACTCGCTTGAAAGTATTCCTTCATTTGTTATCCATAATAAATTTAGCTTGTTGGCGTTCTCAATGAAGTCATCTATTGGGGAGAGCTTGCTAAGTTTGTAGGTTTTATCAAAAAGACTTTCTGTTGTTATCGGCTGGGTGATAGGGGTGACTTTAACTATCGCCGTGTAATCTGCTGAAGATGTAGTTGGGTTTGAAGGTTTAGTTTTCATTGTAAGAACTCATCTACGAAACTTGTGACGAGTTTTATGATTTTTTCTGCCCTAGCTTGACCTACTCTATGTATTTTCCTTAATTCGGTGCCAGGGTCCTGTACGGAAAGCAAGTCTCCGATGGACTTGAAGCGAGGTAGATCCTGCTTTAATTTTGATACAGTCCACTTCGTAAGGCCTGGCACTTCATGTATTAACATTGACATGCATGTTTCGAAGGTTGAGCTGTCCATAAGTTCAGATCCGCACTGGTGGCAGAATTTCTGAGTAGGTGTGATGCGGTCTTTTCCACAGGAAGAGCAAGGCGGTAAGTCGAATTTTAATGACTCAAGGTCATCGCGAGAAAATAAGCTTGTAACAGAGCGGCGTAAGGGTTGCCGACTCGTTTTCTTATTAATATTTTCTACTACCTGTCTGGCAGACCAGCCTCTGGTTTTCGCCGAAAAAGCACGCTGATTTAATAATGCGGAAATATGCGGAATATATCTATCATATTTCCTGTCCTCGCCATGGGACACCTTCTCTGCAACGGGAAAAAGAAGACCTGCTTCAATCAGTAGGTTTATCATTCGCTCGACCATAGGTTGCTCGGTAATTCCATTTATACCGATAACGAGCTGTTTGGTGCCCGTCTCCTTTGCGGCGAGGTTGTCGTTAAAGTCTTTCAGTAAAGTGACTATGTGAATGAATGCTGCGCTGCCTTGGGCTATTATGGTTTTTAGTTTTGGGGCCTTAATGGAAAGACTAAGAAACTCTGTAGTCCTCGCTTCTGCGTGGCCTTGAACTATGCGGTTTAGTCCTTGCTGAGTGGTCGTAAAGTTTTTTTTCTGAAATTCGATAAGCATATGCAGATACGCTCTTGGAATTCCAAAAGCTGCATAAGCAAGGTACTGCTGGATGTCTTCGGGGATTTTATCGAAATCGGCTATGCGGTGAGACGCAATGGCGTGCATAGTCTCTATATAGTTGGTATGGTTAACGGAAAGCCATACGTTTTCAAATCCACCTTCTTGAGTCGGGTGGAACCTTGCTCCATATTCTGTTGTTCCTGGATAGACAGATGCTTTTGGCGATATCGTTGTGCTCTTAATGCTGCGGAATATTTCAAAAAATTCCGCCATGTACTCAGGCGTCAATGTAAGCGCTGCGTCGTCCAGCAGCAGTACTGCGCGCGTTCTGCCTGCAAGTTCTGTGTGATTTAATATTATTTTTCTAGTGGTGTGTAAGTTTATATTGTTCGATATATCTAGATCCTCTTGTGAGAGAGGTAGGCTTCTCTCCAGCTTGGATATAAGTGCGTGAATGTCATTGATATCTATGTATTCCAGCGCTTCTTCGAGTTCGTCTTCGGAAAATACTTCAGCCTGCTCTAGGAGGGATTCTTGGGTTGCTAGAATTATTCTTGATAGGGCCCAGGTGTGGAAAAGATTTATCGCGTTTGCGCGGCTGAACAACATCGGCTCTAGGCGGTAGTAGCGGTTGAAAGATGCATATATGGCGAACGGTTTTTTAGCGTCGTCTTTGCATAAGATTGATGCATAGCGCATCATGTGGGTCTTGCCACATCCTCTTGGTCCTACTATTAGAGTGGTTTGCTTTTTGAGGAGAGTATTTACAATGTCGTCAAAAAAATCGCTCTTGGCAGTTCCATCCTTAAGCTCTTTGTTTGTTATGTAGTCTGCTCGTTGTTCTAAAGCAATATCAATTTCTAGCTCTTTGATTTCAGTGTCCATTGCTTTAGATCTCTCCTTTTAAAACGGGTAGGTCTAACAGATAGTCTCTTGGCAGGTGCCTAGCGCTTACACCATGAGCTCTCGAGCTCAGAAATTCTCGTCCTGCATGAGTGGTAAGGGCTGTAAAAACTTTATCTCTAACGGAAATTGGAGCCCGAACTCGATAGATGCAGTCGGTTATTGGCATTGATCCAGATGTAACTAAGCATACTCTTGTATGTAGATCTCTCCCGACGCGTGCAACAAGAATATCACCGGGTTCAGCTAGCACCAGATTCGGTGCCTGAGGGTTGTTGGACTTTTCAAGTGCAATATGCGTGTGCCATGGACGTAACTCGCTTGTGTGTAGTACTTTGAAGGGCACTTCGCGTGCTTCCTTGGAGTTGAGTTTCCCGCGGACAACTTCGCAACCAAGATCTTTGAGTCGAGTTGCGCCTACTGTCATTGCTTGGTTTTCACATGAGTAATAACCATAGTCCAAGCTGTTTGTCGCGCTCCTCTGATCAATCGTTATTGTGTTCTTTTCATGGTCGGAACTCACCAGGCTTTTTATTTTTATGGGGTTTTCCGGGTTTCCGTTTTTGGTAATTACGATTATATGTGCTTGTGCTTCTGTGCCAACAAACATGTTGCGAGGTAGTTTGATTACTGTGTCAATGGAGTTTTCATTAAGAATTGCTTGCCGCAGAGATCTATTTTTTTCGCCAGAAACAAAGCCGTCTGGAACTATCAGTCCAAGTTGTCCTCCTGGTCTCAGGGAGCTAAGGTTCTGCGCAATAAATATGAACTCGGCTGAGGAGTTTTTAGTGGCTTTTAAATCTACAGTAAGACCTGCTGACTTTAATATTTCATCATAACCAGACTGCCATTTCTGCTTAATGAATGGCGGGTTGCAGAGAGCGATATCAACCGATTCAGGAATTATTCCAATCGAGCGAATAAGATCGGGGGAAAGCACGTCAGCGTGGTGGTGGAAATGCTTTACTGGAGCATCTAAACCGTTCTGATCAAAAGTGAAGATGTCGGGCTTTTTATCGATGTCGACGGTTACGTATAGGGCATCGGCCCAGCGCGAGGCTGCTGCACGTGACAAAGAGCCATCCCCGCAGCCTAGATCAAGAACTAGCTTAGGTTCCGACTCAGAAAGTTCAGAAATCAGAAGCCTGCTAATTATTTCTTTTGTGTAGTATCTGCCGAGTGGGTCACTGAAAGATCCGATTGGAGATCGCATTTTTTAACCCATGAAAATTGGCTGCGGCGAGGGCTCATGCCTCAGGCCGCCCATGTTCCGCCAATTGTGCCATGGGCCGGTACCGTTGTAGAGACCAGTATCTCTGACTAGGTCCATTGATTGTTTGGTATAGCAGATATGTCACCCTCAGTCGCCCATCACGGGGGTGGTTAGAGTGAAATTGTCGATGGGATTTCTTGTGCGCTCAAGGCTTTAGGACCGGGGCTTGGCTGATAGCAACCGGTCCACTCCCATCAGGACACGGTGATGTCTTGAACAAACGAATCCATGTCCGAAGGCTCCGGGTATGACAGGCAGCTCTCGGCCAGAAGCGCTCCTTGATTCCCCGAGTTACAACGGCAGCTCCCGCCCCTCGATTACCCGCTTCATCACCAGCGTAGACGTCAGTCGCTGTACGTTCGGCAGCCCGGAAAGGTTCTCGTCGTAGAGCTTCTGAAAGGCTGGTAGATCACGGGCAACCACGTGCAGCAGGTAGTCAGGCTCACCGAATAAACGCTGCGCGTCCACAATCTGTGGGATATCGACCAACGCGGCTTCGAATGCCGCCACGGCGTTCCTATCGCCTTCACGCAATGTGGCAAATACCAGTGCCGAGAAGTTGAGGCCCAAGATGACTGGGTCGAGCTGGGCCCGATAGCCTTGGATCGCCCCGGACTCCTCCAGGGAGCGCACTCGACGATGACAAGGGGAAAGGCTGAGCCCCACGCGCTCGGCCAACTCCGTAAGCGAAAGCCGACCATCTTTTTGAAGCTCAGCAAGAATCTTCCTATCAAGCCTGTCCAAGTCGAATTACCTATCTCAATACCGATTTTTCCAGATTAGTTTAAAAGATAATTCTTACCACGCATCTATATTCTTCCTTTCAGAACCTATCCCGGTTGCGGGGCCATTGAGTCGTGCAGCCAACGGCTATTCGGATGATGAAATGAGCTTCAGCACCTTTGCCGCCTTCTGGGCCGTGTCGTTTCTTTTTGTGATTACGCCGGGGGCTGATTGGGCCTACGCGATCTCTGCTGGCATGCGGGGGCGCGTGGTTGTGCCTGCCGTCGGCGGGTTGCTCAGCGGACACCTTCTGGCGACCGTGATCGTCGCGGCGGGCGTCGGCGGCGTCGTGGCCGGTTATCCCGCCGTGATGCTGGCAATAACTGTCGCCGGTGCGGCTTACCTGATCTGGCTTGGCATCGGATTGCTGCGCAAACCTTCCACACCTCAGGTTGGCGAGGCTGAAGCGTCTGGGTTCTGGTGGCGTTGGGCCTTAAAGGGCGCCTGTATCAGCGGCCTAAACCCAAAGGTTTTCCTGCTGTTTCTGGCGTTGCTACCACAGTTTGTCGAACCCGGTTCCACCTGGCCCGTACCTGCACAAATCATCGCGTTGGGTTTGGTGCATACCCTGAGCTGCGCAGTGGTTTATCTGCTGGTCGGCTTCAGTTCCGCGTCTGTGCTCAGGGCACGGCCAGGCGCGGCGTTAATCGTCAGTCAATTCTCGGGGGCGGCCATGATTCTGGTCGGTCTTATTTTGCTTGCCGAGCAGGCATTCGGTTGAACCACAAGAGCATGAACATGAGCGAGCAGACCTCTCCCTATGGTGGTGTGAACAGCGCGGAAAAACCGGCTCGGGTGAGAATTCCTCACCTCAAACAGCTGAAGG
>LNAP01010229.1_pt1 | contig 37397 bp, 43 predicted proteins | sample 602601 | NCBI WGS metagenome assembly LNAP01 (sample SAMN02440304, study PRJNA202911) | soil metagenome | biome: Subtropical and temperate rainforests or woodlands; isolation source: soil samples (1 kg each in a 20% v/v slurry with milli Q water) were... ... | reverse complement strand
GAGGCCCCGATACAGCTTGGCGTGCTGACCCATGAGGGGGCGCTCGCGAAGCTGCCGGCCGGCTATGAGCCGCTGATCTGCCCTGCCGGGCAGGAGCTGTCCGTGGCGCAGTTGATAGAGGACGAATTGTTGCTGGTTCTGCCGGATTACCCGCACCATGCCGACGGCATGTGCGGCGCCACGGCGGTACCGGCGCAGCAGGCGGGGGAGCGGCGGCCGTTCGCGGCGCTTGCATCCCTCAGGAAAAACGACCCGCCCGGCGGGCATGACGACTGACAGGACCATCCATGGCCGTTGCACAGGACCACAAGAGCCGCTCCAAGCGCGGCATGCGCCGCTCACACGACGCGCTCAAGCCCCCCACCCTGTCGGTTGAGCCGACCACCGGCGAAATCCATCGCCGGCATCACGTCAGCCCGACCGGCTACTACCGCGGCCGCAAGGTCATCGACACCGGCAAGGGCGAGTAAGCATTGAGCCTGGTGGTTGCCGTGGACGCCATGGGGGGCGATCACGGCCCCTCTGTGGTGGTCCCGGCGGCGATCGGCTTCGTGCGCAAGCACAGTGATGTGCGCCTGATCCTGGTTGGCGACGAGCCGGCCGTGCGTGCCCTGATGCCGGCCGATGCCGCCACCTTGGCCGTGGCGGTCCACCATGCCAGCCAGGTGGTCGACATGGACGAGGCGCCAGCCAAGGCACTGCGGGGCAAGAAGGATTCCTCGATGCGCGTGGCCATCGATCTGGTTGCCGCCGGCCAGGCGCAGGCCTGCGTCAGCGCCGGCAACACCGGTGCGCTGATGGCAACTGCTCGTTTCGTGCTGCACATGCTGCCCGGCATCGAGCGGCCGGCCATCGTGCGCGCCCTGCCCACGCAGCGGGGCGAAACGCACGTGCTGGATCTTGGCGCCAATACCGAGTGCAGCGCCGAGCAACTGTGCGAGTTCGCCGTGATGGGCGCGGTGCTGGTCGAGGCGCTCGGCAAGCGCCAGAACCCCAGCGTGGGACTGCTGAACATCGGCAGCGAGGCCACCAAGGGCACCGACACGGTGCAGCGCGCAGCCGAACTGATCCGCGCCAGCGGGCTCAACTTCCACGGCTACGTCGAAGGCGACGATATCTATGCCGGCACCACCGACGTGGTGGTGTGCGACGGCTTCGTCGGCAACGTGGCACTCAAGACCAGCGAGGGTCTGGCGCGCATGATCAGCCAGGTGCTGCGCGAGGAATTCAGCCGCACGCCCCTGCGCCGGCTCGGCGCCTTGGCCTCGCTGCCGGCCCTGCGCGCGCTGCGCCAGCGGCTGGACCCCCGCGCCTACAACGGCGCCAGCCTGCTCGGCCTGCCGGCACCGGTCATCAAGAGTCACGGCGGCACGGATGTGGTTGGCTTCACCCAGGCCATCGCCGAGGCCGCCGCGCAGGCCAGGGCGCAGGTGCCCCAGCGCATCGGCGAGCGCCTGGCAGATTTCCTGCCACAGGCGCTGACCGCGTGATGTACTCGCGCGTCATCGGCACCGGCAGCGCCCTGCCGGAACACATCGTCACCAATGCCGACCTCGAATCGAAGGTCGACACCAGCGACCGCTGGATCTTCGAGCGCACCGGCATCCGGCAGCGGCATATCGCTGCACCGGGCGAGACCTCGACCGACCTTGGCGAGCGCGCGGCGCGGGCCGCACTGGCCATGGCCGGACTCGACGCTGCCGACGTCGGCCTGGTGGTCGTCGCCACCTGCACGCCGGAAAACGTCTTTCCGAGCACGGCCTGCCTGCTGCAGAACCGGCTTGGCATTCACGGCGGCCCGGCCTTCGACGTGGCGGCCGCCTGCGCCGGCTTCATTTACGCGCTCAGCGTCGCCGACAGCCTGCTGCGCAGCGGCGCTGCCGACAGGTCGGCACCGAGACCATGTCGCGCATCATCGACTGGCAGGACCGGCGCACCTGCATCCTGTTTGCCGACGGCGCCGGCGCCATGGTGCTGCGCCGCGAACCGACGCCCGGCATCCTGTCCACGCACCTGCACGCCGACGGCAAGTACAAGGATCTGCTGTGGGTGCCCGGTTGGGTATCGGACGATTACGGCAGCCTCGCCGAACATCCGCCGCACATGGTGATGGAAGGCGCCGACGTGTTCCGGGTGGCGGTCGAGAAGCTCGGCGAGTCGGTTGAAGAAGCACTCGCCGCCAACGGCCTCGACAAGGGCGCCATCGACTGGCTGATCCCGCACCAGGCCAATCTGCGCATCATTGCCGCCATTGCCAAGCGCCTGCGCCTGCCCATGGAGCAGGTGGTGCTGACCATCGCCGAGCACGGCAATACCTCGGCCGCCTCGGTACCGCTGGCGATGGACGTCGCGGTCCGCGACGGCCGTGTCAAGCCGGGCCAGACGCTGCTTCTGGAGGCCTTCGGCGGCGGTTTTGCCTGGGGCTCGGCGCTGCTGCGCTTCTGAGTCCACCGCACTGGTCGACATTCAGGTCCGGATTCCCGCATGACATTGGCACTGGTATTTCCCGGTCAGGGCTCGCAATCGGTCGGCATGCTGGCCGAACTGGCGGGCGAGTTTGCGCAGGTCGAGCAGACCTTCGCCGAGGCCAGCGAAGCCCTGGGTTACGACCTGTGGCGCCTGATCCAGGACGGCCCCGACAGCGAACTGCAACTGACCGCTGTCACCCAGCCGGCCATGCTCAGCGCCGGCGTGGCGGTGTGGCGGGTCTGGCAGGCCGCCGGCGGACCCGCCCCGGCGGTGATGGCCGGCCACAGCCTTGGCGAGTACAGCGCGCTGGTGTGCGCCGGCGCCCTGCCGTTCGAGCAGGCGGTGCGGCTGGTACGCCAGCGAGGCGAGCACATGCAGCAGGCGGTTCCGGTCGGCAGCGGCGCCATGGCGGCCGTGCTGGGCCTGGATCGGGCAGCAGTGGAAGCGGCCTGCGCCGCCGCGGCAAGGCCCGATGAGACCGTGGCTGTCGCCAACTACAACGCGCCCCTGCAAAGCGTGATCGCCGGCCACACAGCGGCCGTGGCACGGGCCGGCGCGGCTGCCCAGGGCGCCGGTGCCAAGCGGGTCGTGCCGCTGCCGGTCAGTGCACCGTTTCATTGCAGCCTGATGCGCCCGGCCGCCGACGCGCTGGCGCCTGCGCTCGTGGCAGCAAGCATCCGCTCGCCCGAGGTGCCGGTCATCAACAACGTTGATGTCGCCGCGGCCAGCGAACCGGCGGCCATCCGCGACGCGCTGATCCGGCAGATTTACTCGCCCGTGCGCTGGGTCGAGGTCATCGAGGCGATGCGGGCGCGCGGCGTCACGCACGTCGTCGAGTGCGGTCCCGGCAAGGTACTGGCGGGGCTGACCAAACGCATCTGCGGCGAGCTCGAAAGCCTTGCCGTCCAGGACCCGGCCAGCCTGCGCCAGACGCTGGCAGCGCTCGGTTGACACGCTCCGACTGAAGGCACGGGAACGGCCATGGACATTCGACTGGACGGCGAAATTGCGCTGGTGACCGGCGCCAGCCGCGGCATCGGCAAGGCCATCGCACACGAACTGGCGCAGGCCGGCGCAATCGTCATCGGCACCGCCACCACCGACGCCGGTGCACGGCGCATCGGCGAGGAGCTGGCCGCGGCCGGCCTCAAGGGCGCGGGCATGACATTCAATGCCGCTGACCGGGACGGCACGACCGCCCTGGTGGAGGCGATCAAGGCCGCGCACGGCGCCGTTTCGATCCTGGTCAACAACGCCGGCATCACGCGCGACAACCTGATGCTACGGCTCAAGGACGATGACTGGGACACGGTGCTGGACACCAATCTGGGCGCCGCATTTCGTCTCTGCCGGGCCTGCGCCAACGGCATGATGCGGGCGCGCCGGGGGCGCATCATCAACATCGGTTCGGTGGTCGGTGCCATGGGCAACGCAGGACAGGTAAACTACGCCGCCGCGAAGGCCGGCCTGGCCGGCTTCACGCGCGCCCTGGCGCGCGAACTGGCCAGCCGCAGCATCACCGTCAACACGGTAGCACCGGGTTTCATCGACACCGACATGACCGCCGCCTTGACCGCCGAGCAGCGCACTGCCCTGCTGCAATCGGTTCCGCTGGGCCGCTTTGGCAGCGCGGACGAGGTCGCGGCGCTGGTCACCTACCTGGCCTCGGCGCAGGCCGGCTATATCACCGGGCAGACCCTTCATATCAACGGCGGCATGTACCTGGCCTGAGCCGGTGGCGCCGTTACGCACGAGTTTTTTTGTGATTTTTTCCCTGGGAGGATGTTGAGCGATGAGCAGCATTGAAGAGCGCGTCAAGAAAATCGTGGTCGAGCAGCTGGGCGTCAAGGAAGACGAAGTCAGCAACGACTCGTCCTTTGTCGACGACCTGGGTGCCGACTCGCTGGACACGGTCGAGCTGGTGATGGCCCTCGAAGAGGAATTCGAGTGCGAAATCGCCGACGAAGCGGCCGAGAAGATCACCACCGTGCAGGAAGCCATCGACTACGTCGAGAAGGAACTGGCCTCCCTGCCAGGGCATTCGATCGAGGGCTGCCGGGATTTGACTAAGCGACGGGTCGTCATTACGGGGCTGGGCATGGTCAGTCCGCTGGGGCTGGACGTGCCGACCTCATGGGCCGGCATCCTGGCCAGCCGAAGCGGTATCGGGCCGATCACGCAATTCGACACCAGCGCATTCAGCGTTCGGTTCGGCGGATCGGTCAAAGGCTTCGAGGTGGAGCGCTACCTGAGCGCCAAGGAAGCCCGCAAGATGGACCCGTTCGTCCATTACGGCATCGCCGCAGCCGAGGAAGCCTTGCGCGATTCAGGCCTGCAGGTGACCGCCGACAACGCCGAACGCATCGGCGTTGTCATCGGCTCGGGCATCGGCGGCCTGCCCGGCATCGAGGCCGGACACCTGGATTACCTGAACGGCGGACCGCGGCGTATTTCGCCGTTTTTCGTGCCGGGCAACATCATCAACATGGTGGCCGGCAACGTCTCGATCCGCTTCGGGCTGAAGGGACCGAACCTGGCCGTGGTGACGGCCTGTGCCTCGGCAACCCACAGCATCGGCGACTCGGCGCGGCTGATCGAATATGGCGACGCCGACGTGATGCTGGCCGGCGGCGCCGAGATGGCCACCTCGCCGATGGGGCTGGGTGGTTTCGCGGCGGCACGGGCACTGTCCACGCGCAACGATGACCCGCAGCGCGCCAGTCGGCCCTGGGACCGCGACCGCGACGGCTTCGTGCTGGCCGATGGTGCCGGCATTCTGGTTCTGGAAGAGCTGGAACACGCCCGGCGCCGTGGCGCAACCATCTACGCCGAGGTGCTCGGTTACGGCATGAGCGGCGACGCACACCACATGACGCAGCCGGACGCCAGCGGCGACGGTGCCTTCCGCTGCATGCGTGCGGCGCTGCGAAACGCCGGTCTGGATCCGCAGGACATCCAGTACATCAATGCCCACGGCACCTCGACACCGGCCGGGGACGTGGCCGAAACGGTCGCCATCCGGCGCGCGTTCGACCACCACGCCGATCGCCTGGCAGTCAGCTCGACCAAGTCGATGACCGGCCACCTGCTGGGCGCCGCCGGCGGCGTGGAGGCGATTTTCTGTGTGCTCGCCCTGCGCGATCAAGTGGCCCCACCCACCATCAACCTCGACAATCCGGGCGAGGGCTGCGATCTGGACTACGTGCCGCACACCGCGCGCCCGATGCGCATCGCGCACGTGCTCACCAACTCCTTCGGCTTTGGCGGGACCAATGCCTCGCTGGTGTTCGGCCGCCTGCGCTGAAGCCCGGCCGCGCTGGCGTCATCGCCAATGACAAACCGTGACCGTCGTGCCACGCTGCGACCCGGGCGCCGCGCATGGACGGTCGCGGTGATAGTGCTGTGCGTCGCCACAGGCACCCTGGCCTGGCTCGGCCAACAGGCGCAAACGCCCCTGAAACTCGCGGCACGAGACAGCATCGACGTGCAGCCAGGCGACACGCTGGCGATCGTGATGCGCCGACTGGGCGCTGCCGGCCAGCTCGAACATCCGCTGGCCATCCGTGCCTGGGCGCGCCTGAGCGGACGCGGCGACCGCATCGTGGCCGGCGAGTACAGCCTCACCCCCGGCACCACCGCCGCCGGTCTGCTGGCCGATTTCGCCGCCGGCCGGGTGCGCCAGCACGCCGTGCGCGTCCCGGAAGGCGCAAGGTTTCGTGACCTCCTGACCACGCTATGGGCCTCGCCGGTGCTGACCGCCACCCTGCGCGACCGCACCGAGGCCGACATCATGGCGGCCCTGGGAGCGCCCGGCCAGCCCGCCGAAGGCAGCTTCCTCCCGGACACCTATTTCGTCACCCGCGGCCAGAGCGATCTCGATGTGTTGCGCCGCAGCCATGCCGCCATGCGGGACCGGCTGACCACCCTGTGGCAGGCTCGAGGCCCCGGTGCCCCCGCCTCCATGTCACAGGCGTTGACGCTGGCCTCCCTGGTCGAGAAGGAAACAGGCCGTCCCGATGAACGCCCGCTGGTCGCAGCGGTGTTGCTGAACCGCCTGCGCCTGGGCATGCCGCTGCAGATCGACTCGACCGTCATCTACGGCCTCGGGACGCAATTCGATGGCAATCTCACTCGGCGTGACCTGCTCACCCCGACGCCGCACAACACCTATACCCAACGCGGTCTGCCGCCGACGCCGATAGCCCTGCCGAGCGCGGCTTCCCTGCAGGCGGTGATGAACCCGGCCACGGTGGACTACCTGTACTTCGTCGGCCGCGGTGACGGCAGCCACGTGTTCTCGCGCACGCTCGCCGAGCACAATCAGGCCGTGGACTGCTACCAGCGCCGGCAAGCGCAGCGCTGCACGTCGTGACCGGCGCCTGTTTCATCACGCTGGAAGGCCTGGAAGGCGCCGGCAAGACCAGCCGCCTGGCGGACCTCAAGGCGTTTCTGGAACAGCGCGGCAAGGCCGTGCTGGCAACCCGTGAACCCGGCGGCACGGCCCTCGGGGAACGCCTGCGCGAACTGCTGCTGGCACCGGACCAGGGGTCGATGGCGCCCCTCACGGAACTGCTGCTGATGTTCGCCGCCCGCAGCGAACACGTGTCGCGCCTCATCCTGCCGGCGCTGGAGGCCGGACAGTGGGTGCTGTGCGACCGCTACGTGGATGCCAGCTACGCCTACCAGGGTGCCGGGCGAGGCCTCGGTGAGGCGCCCGTGGCGGCGCTCGAGGCCCTGCTGCCGGCGCGCGCCCGGCCGGATCTGACGCTGCTGCTGGACCTGCCGGTCGAGCTTGGACTCGCGCGCGCCAATCGCCGCAGTGCCGCGGATCGCTTCGAGCAGGAAACCGTCGCCTTTCATCAGCGCGTGCGGGAGGCCTACCTGGCCCGGGCGCGCCAGCATCCGCTGCGCTACTGCATCATCGATGCCGCGGCCGGCCCGGACCAGGTCCAGGCGGCCATCGAACGGGCCGTGGAGCACCTTCTGTGAGTGCGCCCCTGCCGTGGCAGACGTCCCAGTGGGAGGCCGTCAGCGGTGCCCGGGCCGCCGGCCGGCTGCACCATGCCCTGCTGGCTGCCGGCCCGCCCGGCGTCGGCAAGGCGGATTTCCTGGCCGCGCTCTGCTGTGCGAGACGCCCCGCGGCGAGGAACCCTGCGGCGAATGCCGCGGCTGCCGGCAACATGCCGCCGGCAGCCACCCGGACTGCATCGTGCTGAGCCCCGACTACCAGAACCGTCCGGTTCTGGGGGCCTATCCAGGCCAGCGCTGCCAATACGAGCCGCGCAAGAAGCCATCCAGCGTCATCAACGTCGATCAGGTGCGCGAACTGGGCGAACGCCTGCACGCCAGCGCGCACTACGGCGGCTTCAAGCTGGCACTGCTGCTGCCGGCCGACGCCCTGAACACGGCTGCTGCCAATGCGCTGCTCAAGCTGCTCGAAGAGCCGCCCGATAACACGCTGTTCCTGCTGCTGTCGCAGCGCCTGGCGCATCTGCCGGCCACCGTACGCAGCCGATGTCAGTTGCTGCGCTTCAGCACCCCGCCGCTGGCGCAGGCGCGCGCGGTGCTGTCCCGAAGCGGGCCGGAAGCGGATCTGGCGCTCGACCTGGCCGGTGGCGCGCCGCTGCGGGCGCAGGGCCTGCTCGGTCAGGACATCGGCGCCGTGTGGAAGGCCGTTGGCAGCGGACTGGATGCCCTGCTCGGCGACAAGGCCGACCCGCTGCGACTGTCGCGCGAGTGGCTCAAGCTGCCGCAGGAGGCGCTGGATGCGGCGCTCTACGGCTGGCTGCGACACGCCCTGCGCCGGGCCGTTGGTGCCACATCCGGCGACGCGACTGCGCACGCGCCCTCGGTGGCCCGCCTGCGGACATTCGGACATGAGCTTGATGACTTTCTGCGCCTGCGCGAGCATCCTCTGGTCAAGGAACTCGCCCTGCAACGCCTGCTCTATCCCTTGTGGGCGGGCGCCGGATCAGCGACCTGACACCCCGGAGCGGTCATGGCAGAACACACCCCATCGGACACACCCACTGGCGTATTGGCGGTCGCCATCCGCGACAAGAACGCGCTGTATGCGTCCTACATGTCCTTCGTCAAGGGCGGCGGCCTGTTCATCCCCACTACGCGCGCGGTGCACCTGGGCGACGAACTGATCCTGCTGCTGACATTGATGGACGAGGTGGAGAAAATCCCGGTCGCCGGCAAGGTGGTGTGGATCACGCCGCGCGGCTCGCAGAACGGCAAGGTGGCCGGCGTGGGCGTGCAGTTCGTCGAGGACGAAAGCAGCCGCGTGGCGCGCAACAAGATCGAGACCTATCTGGCCGGCGCGCTCACCAGCGAACGCCACACGCACACGATGTGAGCATGCTGGTCGATTCCCATTGTCACCTGGACCTGATCGATCCCACGCTGGAGCGGGTCGAGGCCCTGCTGGCGCAGGCGGCCGCAGTTGGCGTCGGGCACTTCCTGTGCGTGAGCGTGAGCCTTGGCAACGCGCCGGTCGTGCGCGCGCTGGCGGCACGCTATGCGCAGGTGTCCGCCTCGGTTGGCGTGCACCCCAATCAGGTCGGTGACGACGAGCCGGATGTCACCCGGCTGGCCGGTCTGGCGGCCGATCCGCTGATCGTCGCCGTCGGCGAAACCGGCCTCGACTACCACTACGGGGCCGAGCACATCACCCTGCAGCAGGCGCGCCTGCGCACCCATGTCCGCGCCGCGCGGGAAGTGGGCAAGCCGCTGATCGTGCACATGCGCGAGGCCACTGACGACACGCTGCGCATCCTCGCCGAGGAGCGGGCGCAGGAGGTCGGCGGCGTCATGCACTGCTTCACCGAGGACTGGCCGACCGCCCAGCGGGCGCTGGAGCTGGGCTTTCACATTTCCTTTTCGGGCATCGTCACCTTCAAGACCGCCGAGCCGATCCGCGAGGCCGCCCGCCGCGTTCCGGCCCAGCGCCTGCTGGTCGAGACCGACGCGCCGTATCTGGCGCCGGTGCCGCACCGCGGCAAGCAGAACCAGCCGGCCTACGTGCGCCAGGTGGCCGACTATGTGGCCGCGCTGCGCGGGATCGAGCCGTCGGCGCTGGACGCGCAGGTGGCGGCCAATTTCTTTGAGCTGTTCCCGCTGGCGAGGAAGGATCAGCCGGGCTTGCGCGCCGCCAGCAGGTAATTGACGTCCACCTGCGGACGCAGCCGGGCGCGGCGCGTGAGCGGGTTGTAGCCAAGGCCGCTCAGATCGACCACCTCCAGTCCAGCCGCCCGGCACAGGCCAGCCAGCTCCGCCGGGCGCAGGAAGCGCGCGTAGTCGTGCGTGCCCCGCGGCAGCAGACGCAGCGCGTATTCGGCGGCCAGTACCGCCTGTGCATAGGCCTTCGGCGTGCGACTCAGGGTGGAGAAAAACGCCAGTCCGCCCGGGCGCAGCAGCCCGGCACAGGCCTGCACCAGAGCGGCCGGATCCGGCACATGCTCGATCAGCTCCATGCAGGTCAGCGCGTCGAAACCGCCCGGCGCACTCGCCGCCAGGTCCGCTACCGACACTTGCCGGTAATCGATCGCCAGGCCTTGCGCGCCTGCATGCTCGCGCGCGGCGGCCAGGGCGTCGGCGGCAAGATCAATGCCGGTCACCGTTGCCCCGGCGCGCGCCAGTGCACCCCGCCGCCGCAGCCCACGTCGAGCACCCGTGCCCCATCCAGGCGAACGTGCCCGGCAACCCAGGCCAGGCGCACCGGGTTGATCTCGTGCAGCGTGCGCAGCGGACCGCGGGTGTCCCACCACTGCCCGGCGTGGGCGTCGAACTTGGCGGTCTCGGCCGGATCGACATTCGCGTGCATGGTGAAAACTCCGTCAATCGCGGTCGGCAGCGCGCACCAGATCCGCCAGCGCATCCAGCCAGGCCGGGCTGTCATTCAGGCTGGCAATGTACTGGAACTGGCCACCGCCGGCGGCCTGAAAGATGTGCCGACCGCCGATGGCGATTTCCTCCAGCGTCTCCAGGCAGTCGGCAACAAAACCGGGGCAGATCAGGTCCACGCGCGCCAGGCCCTGCGCGCCCCAGGCACGCAGCGTGGCGTCGGTGGCCGGCTCCAGCCAGCGCGCCTTGCCGAAGCGGGACTGGTAGGCAAGCTGCCACTGGTCATCGTCCAACTCCAGCGCATCGGCCAGCAGGCGCGCCGTGCGCATGCACTGCCCGGCATAGGGATCGCCGCGGTCGACGTTGCGCTGCGGCAACCCGTGGAAGGACATCAGCAGGCGATCCCCCCGGCCGTGAGCCGCCCAGTGCGCCCGCACACTCGCGGCCAGGGCGTCGATGTAACCCGGATGGTCGTGAAAATCGGCCACGAAATGCAGCGTCGGCAGACGCATGGCGGGTCGCAGCGCCGCCGCCAGGGCGTCGAATACGGCGCCCTGCGTGCTGGCCGAATGCTGCGGAAACATCGGCAGCACCAGCACCCGCTCGCAGCCGGCCAGCTGCGCGAGTCCTTCCGCCAGCGACGGCGCGCCATAGCTCATGGCAAACGCCACCGCGACGCCCTGCCCGGCCAACCGCGTGGCCAGACCTGCCGCCTGGCGCCGGGTGTTCACCACCAACGGCGCGCCCTCGGCGGTCCACACGCTTTGATAAAGCCGCGCCGAACGGCGCGGGCGGGTGGTCAGAATGATGCCGCGCAGGATCGGCTGCCACAGCAGCGGCGGCAGGTCCACAACCCGCCGGTCGCTCAGGAACTGCTTGAGGTAGCGCCGCACCGCAGCGGGCGTCGGCGCCGCCGGGCTGCCGAGGTTGACCAGCAGCACGCCGCTGCGTGGGCTCATGCGCGATCGGCCCAGCGGGACATTCGGCCGGCCGGTTTCGGCATTGGTCTCAGGCTGCCTGCTCCATCTGCGCCTGGTACTCGCCGCGGCAGGCAGCGCCGTTGAGCAGCGCGCGCTTGTGCAGCGCCCGCTGGCCGGCGGCGACATTTTCCTTCTTGCCACCCCAGGCCTTCAGCGCTGGCGCCTGCAGGGCGCGGCCGTAGGAGAAGCTGAACACCCACGGGTGGTGCGCCGACAGCGCATTGATGGCGTTCAGGTTCTCGGTCGCCTGCACGTCGCCCTGGCCACCGGACAGGAACATGATGCCCGGCACCGCCGCCGGCACTGTGCGCCGGAAACAGCGCACCGTCGCCTCGGCCACCTGCCGGGCACTGGCCTGTACCGGGCATTCCTTGCCGGAAATCACCATGTTGGGCTTGAGCACCATCAGCTCCAGCGCCACACCTTCGACGGCCAGTGCCTGGAATACGGCCTGCAGCACGGCGGTGGTGACCTCCTCGCAGCGCTCGAGGGTGTGCGCGCCGTCCATCAGCACCTCGGGCTCTACGATCGGCACCAGGCCGGACTGCTGGGTGATGGCGGCATAGCGCGCCAGGCCCTGGGCATTCAGCAGGATGTTGCGCGCCGAGGGCAGCTGGTCGGTAATGCTGTACACCGCACGCCATTTGGCGAAGCGGGCGCCCAGCCGGTAGTACTCCTCGTAGCGCTTGGCGAGGCCATCGAAACCTTCGGTCAGCTTCTCGGTGCTGCCCGGCGCCATGGCGAGGGTGCCCTTGTCGACCTTGATGCCCGGCACGATGCCCTTGGCCTGCAGGATGCCCGCCAGATTGCGGCCGTCATCGGTGCTCTGGCGAATGGTCTCGTCGTACAGGATCACGCCCGAGATCGCCTGTTCCAGCCCCTCGGTGGTGAACAGCATCTGCCGATAATCGCGGCGGCTGGTCTCTGTGGAATCAAGACCGATGCTGTCGAAGCGCTTCTTGATGGTGCCGCTGCTCTCGTCGGCCGCCAGCAGGCCCTTGCCGCGGGCAGTCATGGCGCGCACGGTGGCTTCCAGTTCGGTCGTGTTCATCGGACGGGTCCTCAGGGCGGGTGTGAAACAGGCCACGGCGCATGCGCCGAGCATCAGGCGGGCGATTATAGGGGGTGTGCATGACACCCACTGGACGGTAATCAACGTCAACAGCGCCCGTCGCAGGTCACTGCCGTATCGATCAGCGGAGGTACCCGAATACCGCCAGATGGCGATCGGTCAGCTCGCGCACGACAAGTTCCTGCAGCCCGGCGAGGCCGAGTTGGGTCTGCACTTCCCTCACCGTGAACGCCGCCCGCAGCGAGGCCTCGAAATCGCGCCGCAGTAACGCCGGTTCAGGCTCACTGTAGGTGTCGACCAGATGTCGCAGGACGCCCGCGTCGGCCGGACGCCGCAGGTCCGTGACATACACCGCCGCGCCCGGCGCAGCGGCGGCGCCCCCCGCCCGCCACAGCACCTGCGGCCGGTGCAGGTGGTGCAGCAGGCTGTTGCTGAGGATGACCTGGTAGCCGGCACCGGGCAGCGGGTCGTTTGGCAGCAGCGCCCGGTGCAAGCGCACCCGCGCCGCGAGCCCGGCGGCAGCCACCTGCGCCCGGCCGAGTTGCAGCATGGCTTCGGCGCCGTCCACGCCATCGATCTGCCAGCCGGGAAAGGCGCGTGCAAAACGCAGGCTCACGTCCGCCGGTCCGCAGCCCAGGTCGAGCACCCGCGCTGCCACTGGCAGGACCGGCAACAGGCGGCTGATCTGATCGACCAGGAACTGGTGCGGAGCGGAAAAATCGGCACTGGCATAGGCCGCGGCCTGCTCGGCCGCGTCCATGAGTTCCGGTTCCGGTTGCCGCTGCATCCCGGCGCAGGCGCTCAGACCAGCGTGGCTAGGACCTCGCGCCGGAACGGCGCCAGCTCCTGCCAGCGTCCGGCCCGCACCTTGGCGGCCCAGTCCGGGTTGGCGACCATGGCACGGCCGACCGCGATCAGGTCGGCATCGCCATCGGCCAGCAGGCGGGCGGCCTGGGCCGGATCGGCAATCTGGCTGTCGGCGCCCATCAGCGACTCGCCGATGGTGGTGCTGTAGGTCACCCCGCCGGCGGCGCTGACCGGCAGGCCGGAGGCCTGACGCACATGCCAGGCCAGGCCGTGCCCGGCCGGGTCGGCAGCGGCGGGGAAGCCAGGCGTTTCGATGCGGTGCGCGGCGACATGAAAGCCGTCGACCCCGGCCGCCTTGAGGCAATTCACCGTCACCGCCAGGTCGGCCGGCGTCGGCCAGGTCACCCAGCCGTAATCGCTGACCGAGAACTGCGACAGGCCCATCAGCAAGGCGAAGCCAGCGCCGGTCTTGCTGCGGGCCGCACGCACGATGTCGCAGGCAAAGCGCGCGCGAGCGGCCGTGTCGCCGTTGTAGGCGTCGTCGCGGCGGTTGCTGTCGGCGTTGAAGAACTGCTGGATCAGGTAACCGCTGGCGCCGTGAAACAGCACCCCGTCGAAGCCGGCGCGCTGCGCGCGGCCGGCAGCGGCTGCAAATTCGCCGATCACGGCATCGATGTCGGCCTGCGTCATCGCCCGCGGCTCCACGTAACTCAGGTGCCCGTCGTAGGTCGACGGGTCCGCCACGTCGATGTATGGCCCGCTCGCCGCCACGGCACTCGGCGCAACCGGCTGGGCGCCGCCGGTGGCCCGCGGGTGTGACAGTCGCCCGCAGTGCCACAGCTGCACCATGATCCGGCCGCCGGCCGCGTGCACGGCATCCACCACGGCCCGCCAGGCGGCTTCCTGCGCGTCATCACACAGGCCGGGTACGCCCCGGTAGCCGCGCGCCGGGCCCATGTCCACCACCGTGGCCTCGGTGAAGATCAGACCCGTGCCAGCCTCGGCGCGGGCCGCATAGTAGCGCGCCACGTCCGCCCCGGGCACCCCGGCCTCACCACAGAACGAGCGCGTCATCGGTGCCATGACCACCCGGTTGGGCAGGGCCAGGCTGCCGATGCGGACCGGTTCGAACAATGCACTCAATTCGTTCATGACCATCACCTGAGAGGGGTAGCCGAGCCGACGACACCCGCCGATGGGGCCGCCCGGCGGCGATTGTAATGCAGGATGCGGCTGCGAACCGCCGCCGCGACGCCCGGACACCGCAAGGCCAAACGGCCACCGGGCCACCTCAGCGCCGCAGCATTCCCGGCAACAGTGGCAGCAGACTTGCCGCCGCGATCAGCCCCCACTGGCGCGCATCCGGCGGCGCCAGATGCAGCACCTGCGCCAGCGGCCGGCAGTAGACGGCCAACGCCAGCAGGCCAAGGCACAGGCCCAGCGCGCCCCACACGTAAGGATTGCGCGTGACGGCATTGTCCAGTCGCCCGCTGCCGGCCGGGCGCATGTTCAGCACGTGCCACAGCTGCGCCAGCGCCAGGGTCAGAAACGCCACCACCACCGCCTGCTGCGCCGTAGCCGCAAGCAGCTTCAGAGCCAGCGCAAAGGCCAGCAGCGTGGCGGCGGTGATGCTGCCGCCGTGGCCGACGATCTGCCACCAGTGCTGCCGGGTCAGCAGCGGCTCGCCCGATGGGCGCGGCGGCTGGCGCATCTCGCTGCCGTCGGCCTCGCCGGCCCCCAGCGCCAGCGCCGGGAAGACGTCCGTCACCAGATTCAGAAACAGGATCTGCAGCGGCAGCAGCGGCAGCGGCCCACCGGCCAGCGTCGCCAGCCCGACCACCAGCACCTCGCTCAGGTTGCAGGACAGCAGGTACACCACGAAGCGCCGGATGTTGCCGAAGATCACCCGCCCCTGCGCCACCGCTGCGGCGATGCTGGAGAAGGCATCGTCGCGCAGCACCATGGCGGCTGCCTGGCGCGCCACCTGCGTACCGCGCAGGCCCATGGCGATGCCGATATCCGCCTGCTTCAGGGCCGGCGCGTCGTTGACGCCATCGCCGGTCATGGCGACCACCTCGCCGCGCGCCTGCAGGCGCGTCACCAGCGCCATCTTCTGCGCCGGGCTGACGCGCGCAAAAACGGTCGCGGCCAGGACTGCATCTTCGCCGCCGAAATCCTGCGGGCGTTCGAGGGCCTCGCCGGGCAGCACCCCGGCGACCGGGCCATCGGCGTGGGGCTCGATCAGATGCAGCGTCTGAGCCACATGGTTGGCCGTAGCCGGCTGATCACCGGTCACCATCACCACCCGGATGCCGGCGGCCCGGCACTGGTCGATGGCCGCAAGCACGTCACCGCGCGGCGGATCCATGAGTCCGACCAGGCCCAGCACGGTCAGGTCCGCATAAGGATCGACCGCCACGTCGTTGCAGTAGCGCTCGGCCAGCGCCAGCACGCGCAGCCCGCGCCCGGCCAGCGCGTCATTGGCGGCCAGCCACTGCTCGCGCAGCGTCTGGGTGAGCGGCGGCGACGAGTCGCTACCGTCGGCCACCGCCACGCAGCGCGCCAATACCGCCTCTGGCGCACCCTTGACCGCGACCCGGTAGCCACCGGGCACGCGGTGCACGGTGGCCATCAGGCGCCGCACCGGATCGAAGGGCTCCTCGCGCAGACGCTCCGGGTCCGCCAGCGTTATGCCGCGGGCCGCCTGCAACAGGGCCACTTCCAGCGGATCGCCGACGCCACCGTCGCCGTGCAGGGCGGCGTTGTTGCACAAGCGGCCGACATGCAGGAGCCGGTCCCGCACATCGGCGAGGGATGCCGGCACGGCATCGGCAGGCACTTCCAGCGGCCCTGGGCCGGGCAGCACCAGGTGCGTGACGGTGAGCCGATTCTGGGTCAGCGTGCCGGTCTTGTCCGTGCAGATGACGCTGGTGGCGCCCAGTGTCTCCACCGCCGCCAGGCGATTGATGAGGGCGTTGCGGCGCGCCATGCGGTGCATGCCGCGCGCCAGCGACAGCGTGGCCACCACCGGCAGACCCTCCGGCAGCGCAGCGACGGCCAGCGCGATGCCGGTCATCACCATCAGCATCAGATCGCGATCCGCGGCCAGACCGGTGGCCGCGATCGCCGCCGCGATCAGCAGCGCCAGCCCGGCGAGGCGTTGGCCGAGGCGGTCGAGACGTTTTTCCAGCGGCGTCGCCTGCGGCTTGGCCTGGGCCACCAGGCGGCTGATCATGCCCAGTTCCGTGGCAACGCCGGTGGCGGTCACGACGCCGAGCACGGTGCCGGCGCTGACCGCCGTGCCCCGGTACAGCATGCAGGCGCGCTCGGCCAGGGGCGTGCCGGGCGGTACCGGATCGGCATGCTTGGCCACCGGCAGGGACTCGCCGGTGAGCGCCGATTCGTCCACCTGCAGGCGCGCGCTGTCCAGCACACGCAGGTCGGCCGGCACCAGATCGCCGCCCTCGAGCAGCACCACATCGCCCACCACCAGCGCCTCGTCAGGCAGCTCCTGCAGCGCGCCCTCGCGACGCACCCGGCAGGTGGTGACGCCCAGCCGGCGCAGCGCCTCCATGGAGCGCACCGCCCGCAGTTCGCTGAAAAAACCGATGGCCGTGTTCAGCGCGATCACCGCCAGGATGGCGTAGGCCTCCACGGTGTCGCCGAACAGGAAACCGATGCCCGCCGCCAGCGCCAGCAGGCCCACCAGCAGACTGCGCAGCTGCGCCCACAGGATGGCAGCCAGGCTGCGCGACTTGACCTCAGGCAGGCGGTTCGGGCCATCCCGCCGCAGGCGCTGCTCCACCTGTCCCGAATCCAGACCGACCGCCGGATCGACGCCGAGCCCGCTGGTCACCTCCGCCGCGGTCTGGCTCCATGGCACCTGTGGCGCACTCATGACGCGGGCTCGAACTGCGGCACCAGAAAACCGTCGGCCCGCGCCTCCCAGCACGCCCGCAGCAGCATGCCGATGCGCACCTGCCGCCAGTCGCAGCCGACCAGGTTGCTCATCATCTGCGGGCCTTCGGCAAGGCGCACCGTGGCCAGCACGTAAGGCACTTCGGTCGCATAGCCTGGCAGCGGCGCGTAGTGCACCACCGAGTAGGTGAACAGTTCGGCATCTCCGCGCAGCGGGCGCTGCCCGTAGCAGGCGCGGCACCAGGGCTGCGGATGCCAGACGTAGGCACCGCAATCGGCGCAGCGCTGCATGAGCAGCTGCCTTTGCTGTGCGGCGTCCCAGAACGGCCGCGTCAGCTCATCGATGTTCGGCAGCAGCTTGCTCACGGCGCATCCCCCAGCAACAGCACGGCATGCTCGCTCATCATGCCGCCGTAGCAATGCACCAGTGCGACAGGCGCCGTCACCTGCCGCTCGCCGGCACGGCCCATCACCTGCAGCGCCGCCTCGGCGATCACCGACAGGCCGGAGGCGTCGCCGGTGTGACCGAACGACAGTAGGCCGCCGTTGCTGTTGACCGGCAGGTCGCCACCCGGCGCGCCGCGGCCGTCCTGGAAAAACCGCCCGCCCTGCCCGGCCGGCACCAGGCCCATGTGCTCGACACCCAGAATCGGGTTGTAGCTGAACGAGTCGTAGAGCTGCGCCAGGCGCACGTCGCCGGGCGTGAGACCTGCCATGCGGTAGGCCACCCGGGCCGCCGCCTGGCCGCCCACGTCGTCCAGCGATCGCAACTGGCTGATGTTGGCGCGGCGGTGGATTTCGCCAAACCCGCGCAGCCAGGCCGGCCGCGGATTCAGCCGCCTGGCCAGCCGCTCGCCGGCGACCAGATAGGCCCCGCCGCCGTCGCAGGGCACCGAACAGTCCAGCAGGTGAAACGGCGAGGCGATGGGCCGGGATTCGATCACCTCGTCGGGCCTGAGCGGGCCCTTTGGCGCCATCAGCGCCTGCGGGTGGCGCAAGGCCCAGGCGCGCTGGCCGACCGCAACCGCCGCCATCGCCTCGCGGCCGATGCCGTACTCATGCATGTGGCGCGTGGCCACCTGGGCGTAGATCGGCGGGATGTACGGCCCGTACAGGCTGTCGAAATCCGGGTGGGCAAAGATGCGCGTGTTGCGCTGCGCACCGCCGCCTCCCACGTTCGGAAAGCGTCCGGCCGACACGCACAGCACACCGTCGGCAAGACCGGCGCGAATGGCCAGCGCGGCGCGGATGGCCATCACCGCATGGGTGGAGCCGCCGACGTTGAGGGTCTCGGCAAACGCCGCCTCCAGGCCCAGTTCCTCCACCAGGCGCTCGTGCACGAAGATGTTATCCGACACTCCGTCGGCCATGCCGGCCGGCGCCACCAGCAGACCCTGGATGTCGCCGGGCTCGATGGGCCACTCGGCCAGCAGCCGGGCGATGGCGGCCTGATACAGGCTGTGGGTCGAACGCTCCGGATACCGACCGGGCGTGAGCTCCGACACGGCAGCAATGGCAACGGCGGCGGACATGCGCGCTCCGTGATGCGGAAAGAACCAGGCCGCCGGTCAGAAAGTGGCCGCGTGGCGCGCTGACTGAAGATCCCCGCACCGCGCGCCGACGGCGTACCAGCGCGGCGCCCGGCGGACCGCATCAGTCCGCCGGCAACACCTTGATGTACGGCTGAATCCAGTAGTTCTTGAACACCCCTTCGGCGTAGTAGGGGTCTTCCTTCAACCACTGCTCGGCGGCTTCCGCACTGTCGAAGTCGGCCACGATCAGGCCGCCGGCAAAACCGGTCTTGGTCGGATCCTCGCCGGCCACCCTCGGAAACGGGCCGGCCATTTTCACCTTGCCCTCGGTCACGAAGCCGCGCAGGCGGTTCAGGTGCGCCTCGCGCACCTTCAGGCGCCGCGGCAGGCTGTCGGCCACATCCTCGATCCAGATTGCATAAAGCATGGGAACCTCCTTACTTCGTCTTGCGTTTGGCGCCGCCACCGGCCGGCGCGGTGGATTTGACGGCCTTCGCGGAAGCTGCCGCCTTTGCCGCTTTGACGGTCTTGCCAGCCTTGCCGGGCTTGGCCGTGGCCGCCAGGGGATCGGCAGAATCGGTCGGAAAGCCGAGCTTGCGCAGGCCGACCAGCGAGCACTCGATGTCCAGCTCCACCGGCCCGCCGCTGGTGCCGACGCCGCCGATGATGTCGCCTGCCTCGTCCTTGATCGGAAAGCCGCCGGCCACCATGCAAAAACGCTCGTCGGTGAACTGCAGGCCATGGCCGAAGCGGTCCGGCGTAATCATCAGTTCGCGCACCTGGGCCGTGCTGCGGTGCAGCGCCACAGCGGTCCAGGCTTTCTTGATGGCAATGTCGGGATTGGCGATGCGGCCTTTCTCCGGGCGCAGCACGCCGCGCAGATTGCCGCCCATGTCCACCACCGCCACGGTGGACGGAAAACCCTTGGCACGGGCCAGGGCCACACCCTCGGTGAGGATGGTCTGTACTTCTTCCAGGGTCAGTTCGCGCACCGTGCGCTCCTCGCTGTGTGGCTGGTGTGAATCGTGGGCGGCCTGCTGACGCCGCAAGCTTGGCACAGCCCGCCGTGGACGGTAAACGCGCCGACCGCCGTCAGTCCGGCACGCTGCCCAGCAGCGCCGAGTGCTGCGCCAGGGCGTAGCGATCGGTCATGCCGGCGACGTAGTCGGCCACCGCGCGCGCGCGGCCACGCCGGCCGTGATCCCGCTCGCGCTGCTCGACGCGGGCCAGAGAATCGGGGGGCAATAGCAAAGGGTCGTCCAGGAACGCGCCGAACAGGTCGGTGACCACGCGCCGGGCGCGGCTGCTCATGCGCCGCACGCGATAGTGCTGGTAAACGCGCCGGTTCAGGATGGCCTTGAGCCGGTCGTTGTCGGCGCGCATGGCATCACCAAAGGCGATCAGCGGACCGGCGCTGCACCGCACCGCGTCCAGGCTCGTCACGCCGGCCGCGGCCAGCCGCGCGGCGCTGGTTTCCCGCAAGTCCGCGATCTGCGCCTTGATGATGCGACGGATGATCTCGTGCTGACCGACCCTGCCGGGCAGCGCGCCGAATTCGCGGTGCACGGCATCGTGGTGGGTCTTGAAGAAGGTCGACTCGTCGGCCAGTTGCTCGAAGCTGAGCATGCCCGCGCGCAGGCCGTCATCCAGGTCGTGCGAGTTGTAGGCGATCTCGTCGGCAAGATTGGTCAGCTGCGCCTCGAGCGTGGGCTGCCCGCCGCTCAGAAAACGCTCGCCGACGTCGCCGAGCTTGGCCGCGATCTGCGGCGCGCAGTGCTTGAGGATGCCCTCGCGCGTCTCGAAGCTCAGGTTGATGCCCGGAAACGTCGGGTAGCGCTGCTCCAGGCTGTCGACGATACGCAGCGACTGCACGTTGTGCTCAAAGCCGCCGTAGTCGGCCATGCAGGCGTTCAGCGCGTCCTGCCCGGCGTGGCCGAACGGCGTGTGGCCCAGGTCGTGCGCCAGTGAGATGGCTTCGGCGAGTTCCTCGTTCAAAGCCAGCGAGCGCGCCAGCGAGCGACAGATTTGCGCCACCTCCAGCGAGTGCGTGAGGCGGGTACGAAACATGTCGCCTTCGTGGTTGACGAACACCTGCGTCTTGTATTCGAGACGCCGAAATGCACTGCAGTGGATGATCCGGTCGCGGTCGCGCTGATGCTCGGTGCGATCAGCGGGTGCCGGCTCGGCATGACGCCGGCCGCGGCTGTTGTGATCGCTCGCGGCGTACGGGGCCAGCGCCATCAGGCGGCCCTGGACGCCCGTGCGGCGTCGATTACGGCCGCCAGAACCTCTGTCTCGACGCCGCTGACGATCACGCCCTGACCAATCGCATCCAGCGCCACCAGCCGCAGTTGCCCGTCCTGCACTTTTTTGTCGCCCGCCATGTAGCCAAGCAGCGTATCGGTGGCTATGTCGGGCGGCAGTTGCGTCGGCAATTCGGCACGTTCAAGTAATGCTGCTACGCGCGCAACCGCCTCGGCAGGCAGGCGCCCCAAGCGATGCGACAGATCGGCCGCCATCAGCATTCCCAGGCCCACCGCCTCGCCGTGCAACCAGGCGCCATACCCGGTTGCCGCCTCCACCGCATGCCCGAAGGTGTGGCCCAGGTTCAAAAGCGCCCGCTGGCCGGACTCGCGCTCGTCGGCGGCGACGATCGCGGCCTTGATCTCACAGGACCGGTAGATGGCATGCTGCAGCGCAACGTCGTCACCCTCGAACAGCGTGTCCAGTTCCCGCTCGATCCAGGACAGGAACGGCGCGTCCGCAATCAATCCGTACTTGATGACCTCGGCAAGCCCGGCCGCCACTTCACGTCGGGGCAAACTGCTCAACGTGCCGGTGTCCGCCAGCACGCAGCGCGGCTGATGGAAGGCACCGAGCAGATTCTTGCCGCCCGGCCGGTTGACCCCGGTCTTGCCGCCGACCGAGGAGTCCACCTGCGCGAGCAGTGTGGTGGGTATCTGGATGAAGTCGACGCCACGCTGGTAGGTGGCTGCCAGAAAGCCCGTCATGTCGCCGACTACGCCGCCACCGAGCGCCACCAAGGCCACGCGCCGGTCGAAACGGCCTTCGATCAGCTGGTCGGCGAGCGCGGCGTAGGTTTCCAGGGTCTTGGAACCCTCCCCCGGCGGGAACTGGAGCAACAGCGGCCGGTAATCGGCCAGCGCCGCACACACCCGCGTCCCATACAGCCCCGCCACCTGACTGTCGCTGACCACCACCACCCGCCGACCCAGGATATGCGGGCGGTACAGCGCCGCGTCGTCCAGCAGGCCGGAGCCGATGTGAATGGGGTAGCTGCGATCAGCCAGGTCGAGTCGTAAAGTGCGCATCCGCCAAACGATCCAGAACGTCCTTGACAGTGGCGCCCACCTTGCGGCCCGGTGACTCGACCACGATGTCCGCCACGGATTCGTACAGCGGCTCGCGCATCTCGGCCAGATCGCGCAGGCGCTGCTCAGGATCGTCGGCCTGCAACAGCGGGCGATGAGTCGAACTTCGCGTGCGGCGCAACTGCTCGGCGACCGAAGTTCGCAGGTACACCACCGTACCACGGCTGCGCAGCAGTTCCCGGTTCTCCGGCAGCATCACCGCGCCGCCACCGGTAGCCAGCACCACGCCGGACAAGGCTGTCAGGTCGCTGAGCACCTGATGTTCGCGCTTGCGAAAACCGGCCTCGCCCTCGATCTCGAAGATGATCGGGATCGTGGTGCCGGTGCGACGCTCGATTTCCTCGTCACTGTCGAAGAACTCCAGCCCAAGACTCTGCGCCAGCCGACGCCCGACCGTCGTCTTGCCGGCCCCCATCGGGCCTACAAGAAAAATGCTGCGCCGCGCCATGCAGTCGGTGCCTTAGGGACTGGCGGTGGCCAATCCCTCGCGCACGATCTTGGGCGTCACGAAGATCAGCAGTTCCTTCTTCTCGTTGCTGCCGCAGCATTCCGACGTAGGGCAGGTCGCCAAAAAACGGCGTGCGGACCACGTTGTTTACCTTGGTCTGCTCATAGATGCCGCCGATCACGATGGTCTCGCCATCGTTCACCAGCACCTGCGACTGCACCTTCTGCGTGTCGATGGCCGGCTCACCATTGTTGTTGGTGGCCGTGGTATTGAGAGCGTCCTTATTGACCTCGATATCCATGATGATGTGATCGTCCGGCGTGATCTGCGGCGTCACCTTCAACTGCAACACGGCTTCCTTGAACTCCGTGTTGGTCGCGCCGCTGGCCGACGCTTCCTGGTAAGGGAACTCCGTGCCCTGCGAAATGACGGCCTCCTTCTGGTTCGACGTAACCACACGCGGATTCGAGATGATTTCCCCTTCACCCTCGGCCTGCAGCGCCGACAGTTCAAGTTCCAGCAAGCGCCCGAAGGGTAGCTTGGCGATGGCAAGACCGATGGATGTGGGGTTGAACGGTACGCCCTGCAAGCGCTGGGCGGGCATGTTGACGTTCAGTCGACCGTTCGGATCACCACTGCCGAATCCCGCCGTCAAGGTCTCCTTATTAATCAGTTGCTGGGTGCCCTGCAGCGTGCCCGAAACCGCCGTTGTCCCGCCGGCGATGTCGCGGGTGTCGCTGGCACCGAAGCGGACGCCGAGATTCTTGCTGAAGTTGGTGCTGGCATTGACGATGCGCGACTCGATCAACACCTGCCGGACTGGCACGTCCAGCACCTTCATCAGCTCGCGGATCTCCGCCAATTTCTGTTCGGTGTCGTTGACGATCAGCGTATTGGTGCGCTCATCGACGGTTACGTTGCCGCGCTCGGTCAGGACCTTTTGAGCAAACCCGCCACATCCGTCGCCTTGGCGAAATTGACCGGCATGAATTCCGTGTACAGCGGGGCAAGCTCTGCCAGCTTCTGGCGCGCTTCATACTCTGCCTGCTCGCGCGCGGCGATCTCCTCGGCCGGAGCGATCCACATGACGTTGCCGTCCTCGCGCTTGCCCAGGCCCTTGGTGGTCAGAATGATGTCGAGCGCCTGATCCCAGGGAACGTTCTGCAGGCGCAGCGTGATGTTTCCGGCAACCGTGTCGGCAGCGACCAGATTCTTGCCGGTGAAGTCGGCCAGCAACTGCAGCACCGCGCGCACCTCGATGGTCTGGAAATTGAGCGATATGGGCTCCCCGACATAGGCCTTCTTCACATTCCGCAGCGCGGCCGGGTCATCACGCACCGGAGAGACTTCGAGCGTGTACAGTCCGTTCGCCTGGTAGGCCAGATGCTCGAACGGCCCGGTAGTGGCCACTTCCATCCGCACGCCCCCGGCGTACTGGCGGGTTTCCACCCGCGTCACCGGCGTCGCAAAATCGGTCACGTCAAGGCGGCGGCTGAGCTCGGCCGGCAGGCCAACGCCCTTGAAATCAATGACCACACGCCCACCCTGCGGGCGGGTGTCCACCTGCACATTCGGCGACGACAAACTGACGACGACGCGGCCTTCACCGCGCTCGCCGCGGCGAAAATCCACCCCGCTGACGCGCGGCGCGCCCGATGACACCGCGGCCCCGGTCCCGGCGCGAACCGCCGCCATGCCCGCGGACGAAGGAGCCTCGAGCATTATCAGGAGCTTGTTTCCAGCGGGCCGCGTGGTCCATCGCACCGCCTGATTCAGGTTCACGACCAGCCGCGTGCGACCTTCCGCCGGCACCACCGTCACGCTCTGCACGGCCCCGGAGTCGATCTGCCGGGTACGCTGGGCAAGCGAGGAACCCACCGCCGGCAGGTCGACAACCAGGCGCGGTGGATCGCTGATCATAAAAGTGTTGCCCGACGGTAACTCACCGTCCGCCTGAATTTGCAACTGCAGCCCCCCGGCCGGGGTTGGCGCATGGTCGATGCCGGTCAGCGTCACCGCGTGCAGGCCGGTGCTCAGCAGCAGCATCGGCAGCATGACCGCCGACCAACTGACGGCCTTTCGGAACAAAGACCGATGACGACGTTTCATTTGATTCATCTCCCTGGCCATCGTCATACTGTTACTGTTCCACGATTGCTACTGATGCCTGACGCTCCATCCAGCCGCCGGTGCCATTTGGAACGAGCTCGACCAACTGCACCACGCTGGGCTCGACCTGCGTCACACGGCCGTAGTTCTCGCCAATGTAATTCCCAACCCCGACCCGGCTGATGGTTTGATCCGGCGCCTGAATCAATGCCCAGGTCGCGCCTGCCCGACTGAGCGTACCGACCATCCGCAGCGCATCCAAGGGATAGGCCTCCAGCGCTTCCTTACGCCGATCGAGGTCGGGACGAGGCCCCTGGGCGCCTGCGTCTGCGACATTCTCGATCCGCTGTTCCTCCAGCGTGTCCAGGAAAGGGTCTTTGAGGTCGTCCGGCTTGTAAACGAACTGCTCGTAGGGCTTCAGGACCGGCAACGGATCAATCGACACCTTCTCCGAAGCCCTGACCTCATCCATCCAGGCATACAGATCCTCATGACTTCTGCCGCAACCGGCCAGCGCCAGGCAGACCAGAGTCAACAGCGCACTACGGCCCCCGCTCAAGGTTTGTCCTCGTCCTGGTATTGGTAAGTCTTGGCCATGCCCTTCATGACCAACAAATTCGAATCCTTGCCAACCGGCGTCAAGCTGAGGTCATGCAGGGTCACAATCCGCGGGAAACCGGCGACATCACTCGCGAACTCCGCCAGCTGATGATAGGTACCCGTCACCTCGATGCTGATGGGCAATTCCGCATAGAATCCGACCGGACGTGCCTCGCCGGGCTGGAACAGCTTGAACTCGAGACCGCGCCCCAGCCCGGCCTGGGTAATCTCGACCAACAGGTTTGCAATCTCCTGCCGGCGCATGGTCTCGAAGCTCTCCTTGAGCTGGACCAGCTGCTCGCGGTACGCGTCCAGATTGACTGCCTGTCGGTACTTGACGACAAACTGTTGCCGCAGCTGCTGCTCGGCCTGGCGCCGCGACTCGAGATCTTCCAGCGTTTTGCTGATGACGAAATAGTAGCCGGCAATCAGTATCAGCAAACCCACCAGCGCGATGGCAAACATCTTGCCCGCCGGCGGCCATTCCCCGGCCGCCCGCACATCGATGTCACGCACGTCCAGACTGCGAAGATCGAACTTGCGAAGATCATCCAGAGTCATTGCGCTGGCTCGTCCTTGGCTACGTGTTGCGGCACCCGAAGCTCGAACTGACTCGCGTGCATGCCGCGGTACTCGCCAGCGCGCGCAACAAGCAACGTCGAAGGATCGAACTGCTCGGAGTCGTCCAGTTGATGCATGTAGGTGGACACGCGTGCATTCGACTGGGCCCAACCCTGCAAGCTGAGGGTCGAATCGCGCTGCACGAAGTTGGTAAGAAATGCACCTTCCGGCGTGCTGCGCGCCAAGGCATCGAAAAGGCGTACCGACATCGGGCGCTTGACCTGCAATTCCTGGATCACGTCCATCCTTGCCTGCAGCTTTGCCTTTTGTGCCTGCAGATCCTTGATCTCACGGATTTTTATGTCCAAGAGAGCAATCTCGCCACGCAAGATGTTGTTCCTGTCTTCCTGCCGGCCAACCGCCGCCAACGCGATCAATTGCCACACCACCACCATTACGACAGCGGCAAGCGCTCCGGCCCCGAGCATCGCCAGAAATTCGTTCTGCCGGCGCTGCCTGCGCACGCGCCGCCATGGCAGCAGGTTAACGCGAGACATCGGTCGTGCTCCGCATGGCCAGACCCGCCGCGATCATCCAGGCATGACCGTGTTCGCGCAAGCGGGCAGCGTCAATGCCCGGCGCAAACTCCACCCCCAGAAACGGATTACCGACTCTGGTATCCAGCCCGAGATAGCGACCCACGATTCCAGCTGCTCCGGCCAACCCGGCACAGCCGCCGCTGAGCACGATGTGATCCAATGAAGACTGCCCGGTGGCGGAAAAAAACACCTGCAACAAACGTCCGACCTGGTTGGCCAAGGAGTCCAGAAACGGCTCGATGATGGTGCTGCGCCATTCTTCGGGGAAACTGCCTTCCAGCAGGGCCGCGCTGGCCTCGGGATAGGCCAGACCATAGCGCTCCTGGATTTGCTGCAGCAGCTGCTCGCCACCGAAGGACTGTTCACGCGTGAACAGCGTGACACCACCCTGCAAGACGTTCAGTGTCGTGGTTGAAGCACCGACATCCACCATTGCGGTAACACCGGTGCGCGCCGTGGGTGGCATCTGCGGCGCAATCAGGGGAAAGGCCGATTCCAGCGCATACGCTTCGACGTCTACGACCGCGGCAGCAAGTCCTGCTGCCGAGAGCGGCTCGAGCCGTTTGTCAACCACCTCGTTTCGGGCAACGATCAGCAGCACATCCGCCGTCTGCGGGTTGCGAGCATTTGGACCCAGGACCACGAAATCGAAATAGACATCGTCCAGTGGGTATGGAATGTACTGATCCGACTCCAAAGTGATCTGTTGTTCGATATCAGCGTCCGAGAAATCCACCGGCATGGCGATCTGGCGACTGATGATCTGCGATCCCGAAACCGCCAGGGCAACGCGACGACGTTTGCTGCCGGCCCGGGTCAACGCTTCGCCGACGGCCCGCGCAACGGCCTCTGCATCCGCCACTGACCCTTCGGCGACCGCTCCGTGCGGCAACCGAACCTGCGCGCAGGACTCCACCCGGAACCCCCTGGAGGTGCTGTCGAGGGCCAGGAGCCGCACCGCCGACGTGCTAATATCGAGCCCCAGCAACGGCGGAATTCTTTGTTTAAAGATATTGTGAATCAAGTGATTACCCGAACCTTGGGTGTCCCCCGCCCGATCGCCCCAGCGACCCCCCGCTGCCACAGCTATCGACCCTTGCGCTCAAGGCTTGAGCGTTTATATCACAGGGTGCTGAGGAAAACGCCAGCCGTTGTGCAACCGCCCGGCGCCCCGGCCCGGCGCATCACAATTCGCCTGGCCCGCCGTTTGCCAACGCAACAACCGGACCAGAAATTCAATAGGCGCCGGGCGGCATCGGCATACCCCCCGCCCGGACTGCTCCATTTAGTGTGCCGCCTGTGCCACGGAACCAGGGTGCCGGGTAACCGCCCTGGGGCTGCGTCACTCCGGCGACTTGTCGGGACCCCAGCACCATTATGAAGCGTTGGTCGCCTGTGGTCGCGGCGGCTATCGCGAACCTCGCTTTACTGCTTTCGCTGGTGGCCGTCGGCGGATACCTCCTGCTCGAACGGGACCTGCCGGCGGTCGATCAGCTGGCCCAGTCCCGGCTTGCACAGCCGCTGCGGATTTATTCCCTGGACGGGCTGCGCATTGCCGAGTTCGGCGACCAGCGGCGCGTGCCACTCGACGGCGGCGCCCTGCCCGAGCATCTGGTGCAGGCGATCCTTGCGGCAGAAGATGCCAATTTTTTCGAACATCCCGGATTTGACACCGGCGGCCTGGCAAGGGCGGCCTGGCAACTGCTGCGCACAGGAAAAATGCGCCAGGGCGGCAGCACCATCACGATGCAAGTCGCCCGCAATTTTTATCTGAGCCGGGAAAAATCGTTTCGTCGCAAAGCGCTCGAAATTCTGCTGGCGATCCGTATTGAGCAAAACTTGAGCAAGGACCAGATTCTGGGCCTTTACGTGAACAAGATATTCCTCGGCAACCGGGCCTATGGCTTCGGCGCGGCTGCCGAGCTTTATTACGGACGACCGGTCGACCAACTCGACGTGGCTGAGATGGCGCTGCTGGCAGGGCTGCCTAAGGCGCCCTCGCGTGACAACCCGCTGGTAAATCGCCAACGCGCACTCGAACGACGCGACTATGTGCTCGGACGCATGCATGCCCTGGGCTACCTGGACGCGGACGGCTACCGCCGTGCGCTGGCGCATGTGGACACGGCCGGTCACCACGGCTTCGCGCCGCAACTCGAAGCCGACCATGTCGCCGAAATGGCGCGCGCCTGGATGCTGGAACGCTATGGCGACGCCGCGTACGAGAACGGCTACCAGGTCATCACCACGATCCTCGGCACACAGCAGCGGGCCGCCAATCAGGCGCTTCGGTCGGGTTTGCAAGCCTACGACCGCCGACGCGGTTTCCGTGGGCCGATCGGCCGCCTGCCGGACACCGAACTGGACGATCAGGCGCAGCTGCAGGCCCGCCTGCGTGCCTTGCCCACGGCCGCAGATCTGCTGCCAGCCGTGCGCCTGTCGAGCGGCCAATACCTGTCGGCTGCCGGCCCCATCAATCTGGGCGACCGGAGCGCCGATCGCTTTGGCGCCCGCTGGCAGCCGCGCAGCGGCGACGTCGTTTACCTGTCGCAGGGGGCCGACGGATGGCGCCTTGCCCAGCTGCCGCAGGTGGAGGGGGCATTCGTGGCCCTGCGGCCTGGCACCGGCGCAATCACCGCCCTGGTCGGCGGTTACGACTTCAACCGCAGCCGCTTCAACCGGGTGCTACAGGCGCAGCGCCAGCCCGGATCCACGTTCAAGCCGTTCATTTATGCAGCGGCCCTGGCCACCGGCTATACGGCGGCATCGATCATCAATGACGCACCGGTGGCCTTCCCGGCCGAAACCCCCGACGGGTATTGGCGACCGGAGAACTACACCGGCCGCTTTTACGGGCCGACGCGCCTGCGTGAGTCCCGCAATCTGGTTTCCGTGCGCCTGCTGAACGCGGTCGGCGTCGATTTCACGCGCCGCTACTGCCTCAGGTTCGGTTTCGCGGCCGAGCGCTTGCCGGCCAACCTATCGCTGGCGCTTGGCACGGCCTCCGTCACGCCGCTGGAGCTTGCCGCCGGCTACGCGGTGATCGCCAACGGCGGCTTTCGCGTCGACCCCTACGTGGTCGAGCGCGTGCTGGATTCGCAGGGTCGGGTGCTGTGGCAGGCCCCGCAGGTGGTGTCCTGCGAGGCTGATTGCGCAGTCGACCCCGCAGCAACCGATGCGGTGACACACGCGCCCCGCGTGCTGCCCGCCACCGATGCCTATATCCTCAATTCCATGCTGCGGGATGTGATCGACCACGGCACCGCCGTACGCGCCAAGAGCCTGGGACGCGCCGACCTGGCCGGCAAGACCGGCACCACCAACGATGAGCGGGACGCCTGGTTTGCCGGTTTCAACAGCCACCTGCTGGCCACGGCATGGGTCGGCTTCGATCAACCGCAATCGCTTGGCAAGGGCGAAACCGGCGCCCGCGCAGCGCTCCCCATCTGGATGGATTTCATGTCGGCAATACTGCCGGAGCTCCCGGTCGGCTACCCGCCGGCACCCGCCGGCCTGGTCGCGCTGCGAATCGACCGTCACAGCGGCCAGCGAACAGTCGACAGCGGACCGGACACGCTGTTCGAGTGGTTCAGTGCCGATCGGCTGCCTGCCATCCTGGCGACCCAAACCTCGGCGCCGGACGACACGCCGACACCGGCGCAGGAATCAAATCTGTTCTAGGAATCGAAGCCACCTGGCGGCCGCCCCTTTGTGGAGCATGCGTGATATGCATGCACCAACTTGGTGAATGCCGAAGCGGTATTTTCGGTGGATAATGCCGGCCATGTGCGGATACTGGCTTGGCACATCTGCTGCTTTCCAGCCTTCGTCCTCATATTGGCCCGAAAGTCGATGTCCGACCGGACATCCGCCCGGGCTGTTTTCCCGTTCGCCTAGTCAGCAATCCGCCCTAAGGAGCGTACCTACATGTCAGCGTCTGATGTGCTCAAGAAGATCGGTGAGCAGAACGTCAAGTTCCTCGACCTTCGCTTCACCGACACGCGCGGCAAGGAGCAACACCTCACCATCCCCACCGCGCGCATCGATGGCGACTTCTTCGAGCGCGGCATGATGTTCGACGGCTCGTCCATCGCCGGCTGGAAGGGCATCAACGAATCCGACATGGTGCTCATGCCCGACACGCAGACCGCGGTCATGGACCCGTTCACCGACGAGGCCACGATCAACATCACCTGCGACGTGCTGGAACCCCACACCATGCAGGGCTACGAACGCGACCCGCGCTCCGTGGCGCGCCGCGCCGAGGCTTACCTGAAATCGACCGGCATCGCCGACACGGCGTTTTTCGGCCCGGAGCCGGAATTCTTCATTTTTGACGACGTGCGCTGGGGTGCCGGCCTGAGCGGCAGCTTCGTCGAAATCGATTCCGAGGAAGCCCACTGGCGCTCTGGCACCGCGTTTGATGTTGGCAACAAGGGCCATCGGCCGGCTACTTTCCGGTGCCCCCGGTCGACTCCCTGCACAACATCCGCACCGCAATGGTGCTGGCGATGGAGGAGATGGGCCTGGAAGTGGAAGTGCATCACCATGAGGTCGCCACTGCCGGTCAGTGTGAAATCGGCGTCAAGTTCAACACCCTGGTGCGCAAGGCCGACGAGGTCCAGGTGCTCAAGTACGTGGTGCTGAACGTCGCCCACAACTACGGCAAAACGGCCACCTTCATGCCCAAGCCGCTGGTCGGCGACAACGGCAGCGGCATGCACGTACACCAGTCGCTGTCCAAGGGCGGTGTGAACCTGTTTGCCGGCGACAAGTACGGCGGCCTGTCGGAACTGGCGCTGTACTACATCGGCGGCATCTTCAAGCACGCCAAGGCGCTGAACGCCCTCACCAACCCGGGCACCAGCGCCTGGTGCCCGGCTTCGAGGCACCGGTGATGCTGGCCTACTCGGCCCGCAACCGCTCGGCCTCGGTGCGCATCCCGTGGGTGTCCAGCCCCAAGGCTCGGCGTATCGAGGTGCGCTTCCCGGACCCGACCGCCAACCCCTACCTCGCCTTTGCCGCCATGCTGATGGCGGGCCTCGACGGTATCAAGAACAAGATCCATCCGGGCGAGGCGATGGACAAGGATCTGTACGATTTGCCGGCCGAGGAAGCCAAGGCCATCCCGCAGGTGTGCCATTCGCTGGATATGGCGCTGGACGCGCTGGACGCGGATCGTGACTTCCTGACCGCAGGCGGCGTGTTCACCGACGACATGATCGACGGCTACATCGAGCTGAAGATGCAGGACGTCACGCGCGTGCGCATGACGACCCATCCGGTCGAGTTCGACATGTACTACAGTTGCTGACCCATCCCGTGGGGGCTTCGCGAGAAGCCCCCACGGGATATTTCAGCCGTCGGCATATCGATTGGGCGTCAGCATGATTTCTTTCCGCCCGGTAGTGTTCTGTCTCGTTGTTTTGACCCTGCCCCTGCCGGGTCTGGCGACGCGGGTTTATCAGTCGAAGGGACCGGACGGCTCGACGGTGTTCTCGGACCAGCCCAGCCCGGGCGCACGCGAGATCGATATCGACCTGCCGGCCGCCAGTGAGCCCGCGGCGACGGCAGTACCAAAGCCAGCCGCTGCCACCGCGTCGCCCACTGAGGCCGACAAGACCGAGGCTTACACCACCTTGCTGATCACCGAACCGGCCAACGATTCCGTGCACTGGTTCGCGCAAGGACCGGTGAGGGTGCAGGCACGGATCGTCCCGCCGCTTGCCGAGGGACATGTCCTGGTCCCGCTGCTGGACGGCGTGGCGCAAGGCGATGGCGTCCCTGCCAGCGGCTTTGCCCTGACGGATCTCGACCCCGGCACGTACGAGCTGTCGGTCGTCATTCGCGACGCGCAGGGCAAGGACCTGAAGCAAAGCCCTGCCATCCGCTTTCATTTCAAACGCCAGTCCTTGAACCTTCCGGCCCGCAAACCACCACCCCGCAGCGGCAGCTGATACATCCTTCAGCGGCATCTGCTCTTGCCGCGATCTGCCCATGCAAATCCCCCTGGACCACGATGTCGCCAGCACCGACCACGCCGGGCGTGCGGTACTGGACAACCTGCAAACGGCCGTGCTGGTCATCGATGACCAGCAGCGCGTGGCCTACCTGAACCAGGCGGGCGAGATCTTGCTGGGCGCAAGTGCCCGCCAGTTGCGCGGCCAGCCGCTTGGGCACCTGCTGCATGATCCGGCCCTGCCCGCCCTGGTTGCGGAAACCCTCGAGCGTCAGCAACCGGTGCTGCGGCACGACCTCAATTTCGAGCTGCCCGGCAACCCCGCCAAACGCTTCAACTGCTGGCTGACGCCGCTCGACGGGCCAGATGCCAAAGGACTCATCCTTGAAATTGCAGCCACCGGCCCGCTTGGCGATACCCAGCGCGAGAGCCAGCTGCTGGCCCAGCAGGAAGCCAACCGGCTGATGCTGCGCGGCCTGGCACACGAGATCAAAAACCCGCTCGGTGGCCTGCGCGGTGCCGCTCAGCTGCTGGAGCGGGAACTGGCCGACCCAGAGCTTGCCGAGTACACGCAGATCATCATCGGCGAAGCCGATCGCCTGAAGAAACTCATCGATCGCATGCTCAGCCCAGAACTGGCACCCGAGATGGCCCGCGTCAGCGTGCACGAGGTGCTGGAACGGGTCCGCGCGCTGGTGGCCGCCGACCTGCCGCCGCAACTGAGCATCGAGTACGACTACGACCCCAGCCTGCCGGACCTGTGGGCCGACCGCGAACAGCTGATACAGGCGTTTCTGAACCTGGTCCGCAATGCCGTCCAGTCGGTGGACGAAGCCGATTGCCGCCCCGGCCGGGTAGTGCTGCGCACCCGGGTACGCCGCCGCATGACCATCGCCGGCCGGCACCACCGTCTGCTGGTACAGGTGGACGTGATCGACAACGGCCCGGGCGTGCCGGAGCACCTGCGCGAACAGATTTTCCATCCGCTGATCACCGGTCGCAGCACCGGCACCGGGCTTGGCCTGTCGATTGCTCAGTCCCTGGTCAGTCGGCACGAAGGCTGCATCAACTTCCACAGCGCGCCGGGGAACACCGTGTTTTCCGTGCTGCTGCCGATTGCCGGAGAACGCCGATGAATCGCCAGGGACGCGTATGGGTGGTCGATGACGACCGTTCGATACGCTGGGTACTGTGCCGCGCGCTGCAAAGTGCGGGCTTCCAGGCCATTGAGTTCGAAGACGCCGAACGTGCCAGCGCGGCCCTGGCCGGTGACGAGCCCGATGCGATCGTTTCCGACGTGCGCATGCCCGGTCGCAGCGGCTTCGATCTGCTGGCCGAGCTGCGCGAGCGCGCGCCCAAGGTACCGGTGATCATCACCACCGCCTACCCAGATCTGGACAGCGCGGTGTCGGCCTTCCAGGGTGGCGCCTTCGAGCACCTGCCAAAGCCGTTCGACATCGACGATGCGGTTGACCTGGTCAGCCGGGCCATCGCGCAGCGGCGCGAGAACACGACCACCGCAGAGCAGCCGCAACCGGCCGCGCCGTCTGACATGATCGGTTCCGCGCCGGCCATGCAGGAGGTGTTTCGGGCCATCGGGCGCCTGTCGCGGTCCAGCATCAACGTGCTGATCACCGGCGAGTCGGGTACTGGCAAGGAGCTGATCGCGCGCGCCCTGCACCGCCACAGCCCGCGCAGCAGCGGGCCGTTCATCGCGCTGAATATGGCCGCCATCAACCGCGAACTGCTCGAATCCGAGCTGTTCGGCCACGAGCGCGGGGCCTTCACCGGCGCCCAGGCGCTGCGCCGCGGACGCTTCGAACAGGCGCATGGCGGCACGCTGTTTCTGGACGAGATCGGCGACATGCCGGCCGAACTGCAAACCCGACTGCTGCGCGTGCTGCAGGAAGGCGAGTTCTACCGGGTCGGCGCCCACGCGCCGCTGCAGGTGGACGTGCGGGTGATCGCGGCCACCCACCAGAATCTCGAACTGCAGGTACAGGCCGGCAAGTTCCGCGAGGATCTGCTGCACCGCCTCAATGTGGTGCGCGTCCGCGTGCCGCCGCTGCGCGAACGGCGCGAGGACATCCCGGGCCTGGTGCTGCACTTCCTGACCCGCGCCGCGAAGGAATTGCAGGTCGACTGCAAGACCGTCGCCCCGCAGGTGCTGGAGCGGCTCGGCCATTTCGACTGGCCCGGCAACGTGCGCCAACTCGAAAACGTCTGCCGCTGGCTGACCGTCATGACACCCACGCAGGTGGTACGGATCGACGACCTGCCGACCGAGGTGGTCGGCGCGCCGGCGACGCTGGACGAGGATTGGCAAAGCGCGCTGCGCCGCTGGGCCGCCGGACGCCTGGCCTGCGGCGAGCGCGGCGTCATGAACGACCTGACGCCGGCCTTCGAGCGGCTGATGATCGGCGTTGCGCTCGAGCGCACCGGCGGGCGTCGCCAGGACGCGGCCCTGCTGCTCGGCTGGGGTCGCAACACGCTGACCCGCAAGATCAAGGAACTGGGGATCGCCGACGACTGACCGCCGCTCCCGCGCCTGCCGCAGCAGCTCGCCGTCCGGTCAGGCCAGCGCGGCGGCGTCCAGTTCCAGCAACACCGGCGCGTGATCCGACGGCCGCTCGGCACGGCGCAGGTCAAGCTCCAGCGGCACGCGCCCAATAGCGGCGTACTGGCCAGAATGTGGTCGATGCGCAGCCCATGGTCGCGCCGGAATGCGGCGGCACGATAATCCCACCAGGTGAACGCCCGCAGGTCCGGATTCAGATGCCGGAACGTGTCGTGCAGACCCAGCGCCATGATCCCGGCCAGGGCTGCCCGCTCGGGGTCGCTGACCAGCACCTGCCCCTGCCAGGCAACCGGATCGTGCACATCGATATCGGCCGGGGCGATGTTGAAATCGCCCATCACCAGCACCTTGGGTGACTCGCGCAGCAGCGCCTGCAGGTAGCGCCGCAAGTCCTCCAGCCAACCGAGCTTGTACGCGTACTTGTCGGAACCGACCTCACTGCCGTTTGGCACGTAAGCGCACACCACGTCCAACGCGCCGAAACGGGCGGCGACGAAGCGCTTCTGCTCGTCCTGAAGCCGCCCAGGCAGCGCCAACAGCGGGGCGCCCGGCGGCTCGCGACTGAGCAAGGCCACGCCGTTGTACGTACGCTGACCGACAAACACCGCTCGGTAGCCCGCCGCCGCCAGCTGCGCTACCGGAAACTCCTCGTCGGCGACTTTCGTTTCCTGCAGCCCGACGATGTCGGGCGCCGCCCGCTCCAGCCAGTCGAGCAATTGCGGCAGACGCACGCGCAGCGAATTGACGTTCCAGGTCGCGACTTTCAAGACACCCTGCTGGTGATTGGCGGACCCGATGGGCACCCGGTCCGAAGCGCCCGGCATTCTAGGCGGTCCCGCGAGGTATGTGTTGCCGCCGGCTGGGCGCAGTGCCCGCGTCGCGACTGGGCGGCGGCGTCAGCCCGGCAGCTTTTTCATGAGGTAATGCACCGCGCCATTGAGGCTGGCCTCCAGTTCCGGAATCGGCACGCCGAGCTGCTTGTGCACGGCGGTGACGAAGTTCAGGAAGTCCATCGAGTCGATGTCGAGCTGGTCGCGAAAGCTCTGCTCGGGGTCGATGTCGATCTCGCGCGCCTCGGGCGCGATGGCGCCCAGGATGGCGAGCAGGCGCTCGCGCAGTTCGGCTTCGGTCATAGCTCCTCCGGTTTTTGCAGCAGGCGGTCGAGCGCCGCCAGGAACAGCGCGCCGCGGTGGCCGTCGCTGACACGGTGATCGCCGGCCAGGGTGAGGGTGATGACGCGGCGCACGGCCAGCCCCTCGCCCACCACCCACGGCCGGCGCACCAAGGAGCCCGCACCCACCACTGCCACCTGCGGCGGGGTGATGATGGGATACAGCGTCTCGACGCCGTTGTCGCCAAGGCTGGACAGGGTGATGGTGGGGTCGGTCAGTTCGGAGCTGCGCAGCCCGCCGGCGCGGGCGCGCTGCACCAGGTCCTTGAGTTCGTCCATCAGGGTGTCGAGGCCCTTGTCCGCCACGTCGTGCAGGGCAGGCGCGATCAGACCACGCCGGCGCAGCGCCACGGCCACGCCGATGTGCACCGCAGTGGACGGCTCGAAACGGTCGTCGCGCCAGAAGCCGTTCAGTTCCGGCACCTCGCGCAGCGCCAGCGCCGTCGCCTTGAGCAGCAGCACCGCGTACAGCAGGCGCCGATCGGGGTCGCGCTCGGCGTTGACGGATTCGACGAAGCGCAGCGCCGGCTCGAAATCGGCCGTGGTGGCCAGGTAGTAGTGCGGGATTTCGCGCTTGGCGCGGGTCATGGCGGCGGCGATGGCGCGACGCATGGCGTCGGGCTCGAACGGCGCGGTGGATGGCCGGGCGGGCGCCGCCGGCTTCGCACTGGCCGCGGCGCGCTCCAGGTCCGCCACGGTGATCGCCCCCTTGGCGCCGCTGCCGGTGACCTGCGCCAGATCGATCCCCAGTTCCAGTGCCCGCTGACGCACCGACGGGCTGGCACGGGGCTCCCGTACCGGCTGCTTTGCAGGTACCGCCTCGACATCGGCCAGCGTGATGGCGCCGCCGGGGCCGCTGCCGTTCACGGATGCTTCCTTCGACGTGGTCTTCTCCAAGGACGCGCTGCTGCATGTGCCGGACAAGGACGCGCTGTTCGCCGAGATCTTCCGTGTGCTGAAGCCGGGCGGGGTGTTTGCCGCGTCGAACTGGATGATCGGGCATGACGGCGAGCCGTCGCTTGAGATGAAGGCCTATGTCGCGGCCGAAGGGCTCTCTTTCGCCATGGCCTCGCCGGCGCGCTATGCCGAGGCGATGCGGCGCGCCTCGGCGATCTGGTCCAGCGCCTGGCGGGAGACTTCGGCGGTCAGCGCCTCGCGCTGGTTGTGCGCCTCCTGCAGCTGCGCCTGCAACTGAAGGCGGGTCTGCTCCTTGTCCTGCCACGCGTCGCGGGAGACATCGTTGGTGGCAGCGAGCTTCTTGTAGCTGGCGGCCTGCTGCGTGGCCAGGGGCAAGGTGACAGCCAGCACTGCGGCAAGCAGCAAGGGTTTGAATTGCATGGGTTTGCCCCTCTCA